>Ga0126339_10000918_pt1 | contig 18459 bp, 7 predicted proteins | sample OrbTmetagenome_2_FD_92532 | JGI IMG/M metagenome (GOLD analysis project Ga0126339, IMG submission 92532) | Coral microbial communities from Petempiche,Puerto Morelos, Mexico - Orbicella T R C metagenome | ecosystem: Host-associated > Invertebrates > Cnidaria > Coral | place: Petempiche,Puerto...
ATCGTATGGGCTCATTTGTAGTGCTGTATTTCTTTTCCCGCAATTGCTGGTCCTTCGATTCACGAATCATTTGGACCCCACAAGGACCGAGGTTGCTGTTAGTGACTATCGTTTACGCGTTACATTGCGGATGCGTTATTCAAATCTTCTTATCTTCAGGACGTTGTTTTCATAAGAAGGGTCACTGAATTAAGCGAGAGAATTGCTTTTTATCATTTTCCACTTATTTATTTTTATTGAATAAGACTCCCGTACAATGGATTGAAAAGTAGATCCTGGGCTGACTCTGGTGTTGACTCATGTTACGTTACTCTGTATTTGTTCCGTAATTGTCATCAACATGCTCGTTCCACTTCAACCTCTTCCAAGGCTGGTGCTCCATTGTTTGAACCCGATAAACAAAGGCTGGACTAAAAGTAATTATTTATCTCTTTGACGTCAACCCTCATCTCGGCAATTACTGTTGCCACTTATTATGAAACATCAACATGTAAACACTGATCCCGTTTCTATACCTGATCGATACTGAATTAGGCTAAGTCGAAGCTTTCAACCGGTACCTTAATGATAGTAACTATGTATAAAACCAAGGGAAACCGTCGGAGAGAGAAACAGATTTAAAGATCGTAATTTAGAGGATACGAAATAAAACACACTATGCCAAAAACAAAAACCGTGATCTGAGCATAACCTGTCACACAAACACAGCCCATGAAAAAAAAAAAAAAAAAAAAACCCCCCCGGCTTTTATTTTTACAAAAAAAAAATAAAAAAAAAACAACCCAAAAAAAAAAAAAAAAAAAAAAAAAAAAAATCAAAAGAAAATTGTGTTATTGAAACTCGGATTGTTTACTCGTTTATCATCGTATTTTGTTTTGTCGCGGGAAGACCTCAAGACTGTTAAGATTACTTAACCGTTTTCCTCCGATAGGCTGAATAACCTCCATGTCATAACAACCACACATTCTTTAGAAGGATCGAGAAAACGACGATGTTCTGCTCAGAAACAACAGGATTGAACTTTTCAAACTTTTTTTTTCTTAGCTGAAGCATCGATCGACCAAATATAATACTTACAACTTAAAGAAGCACAGGGGTGAAAGGGAAGTCATAATTATTGTTCCCTAGAAGCAGTCAAGCTAAGTTAGCTTTCACACCCTTTATACTCGCAAATAATTGACTTAGCTAACTCCCTAACGTCATTTCTTGCTGACCTCAGGGAAGTTACCTTAGTTGCTCTATGCTTGTCAAATACAGAGTGAAAAGACTCCGAAATAAAATGCAAATAAGTTCTGGTTGTTAAAAACAACACACAATAGATGTGACAACTACCGATATTAATGGCAGTGCATATTCTTTGTTTTGAGAAGTACAGAATGCGTTATAGATCAAGGATAACAGGGGAGCATTGTTTAATAGAATAACAGAAAGCCACTGCATTGGGTTTCGAATTACTTAAATTCAAACCAGGAAGCCAGGGGAAAAGAAATATGAAGGTTTAAACTTATGTTTGAAGTCAGAATAAAGTTAAAGATGCAGATGAATATTTGTTAATGACATTTCTCCGTGACACATGTTAAGTAAAAATATTCATGACGCCAGCGAGTCAAGTATTTTCCTGTGCTAGAGGATGTCGCAATTTAATAACAGCCGCTAGCTACGGAGAAATTTGTCATGCTTCCATGACTCATATAGTTATTTCTCTGAAGCAAAGGTGCTTCCCGTTCTTGAACAAGCTTTTGTCCTCTATCTCGCTTTAGCATATTCAGAGCGCAGTGCGTTCGAAACAAAATCTTATCACATGACGAAATGCCCTGAAGAAATACGTAAGCAAAGTGTGTTTGCATCGCGTGCTTTCCCGCTCTGAGCAACAAAATAGTTACGGCTCGTTAATTAGCGCAGAAAACGGATATCTATATATAGGGCTCTTCCTTTTTAAAAGCCTTTTCTTTACTTCACTGACGTGACATCCGGGAAAGTTCATTGCACGCTTTGTCTCCCGGATGCGACCATATGTTTTGGCCCCGTGGCGGGAAGGACAATTGAAAATGTGCATTTTATAAAGACTCTCGAAATATACGCGTCGCACGGCTTGTGTGATGTGTGGCGCTAGGAAACACAACCAAGCGATAGTACGGCTAGTCAAAACAACGTCAGCGAGAAAATTTCAGTCAGGATTTAAAACTCACCGAATGGATTTCAACTCTCATGACTCTCTTGGGAGATTTGATGTACATCCCGGCGGATATACGCTCAAGGAGACGAGGAGAACCTAAGGAACTTTCGTTTATCTTGAGGGGGTAGGTATTGTAGATAAACTTTATTTCCTGTATTTTAAATCCATCGGGCTGGCGTTGTGTACGATTTGAAATATCGAGGAGTGTTTTGAGAGAGCGACCCTGGGAAATTGCGACTCTCTCGGCGGACAGGTGACTCTCCTGGGCTGACTAGAGAACTGTACTTGAAATTTGTAATATTGTGTTCAAAGGAAATAGCGCTCTCGATCAGTACGAAAGTTCCGGTGGCGAGCATTCGAGAGCGTCTCTCTGAGGAACTATCGAACCGCAAAGCGAAACAATTTAACCGAATTCAGTTATAGTTCGAACATTTTCCTCAATGACATATACTATCAGGTTTTTTTTACATGTACAATGAAGGCAATATCGTTGTGATGATCCAAAGAATATGAATCCATAATCAGGAACTATACACCAAAACCGACAAGCGCTCAATCATTAGGCGCTGTACTGGGTATTATTTTATCGTGACACCTTGAATTTTAGAACATGACATTTCCTTGTATGAGAAATAATTTCACGTGATTTATGACAGGGACTGATTTGTAAGAGCCCATGATTTTGGATATGCACTAACAGCTGAGCACAAAGAGAACAAAAACAAAACTCGCGCTACTTTTCGTTATTGTTCTTGCTCTCATTGTATAAGTTAGGATAGCTGTATTTGTTTTCTCGCATGTTCTGTCCTCTGCTGTTTATTTTTCAGGTTGCCATGTATGCTTTGTGTAGTGGTTGTCCCTCATTTCGCAAAACGAGTTTTCATTTGTAAATTGAAGCGTCAGTTCGGGCTTCGTTGTGATCGAGAGTTTACAATGATTAACGCTAAGAAGAAGGGAAGTTGAATTTGATTTCCATTTCACGGGTGATGACGTCCGTATATGTTGTTAACTCCTTTCAAAGGATAATGTGTTGATGGAGTGAGATAACGTTGGCATATGCCTTTTCAGCTACTGGCGTAAAGTCAAATTAAATTCAAAGGAAATTATAGTCGGTAAGGGCTATCTATAAACTAAGCTTTACGATACCACATTTATGGACTTGCTTTCGCCTTGCGGAACTCGGTTGTTTTGCAATTAAATTCTTTTCAGTATGACGCATATATTAGTATTTAACTTCCCCATTAATGGCTTTGAAATATTTTATTATTATTATTATTATTATTTTTTTTTTTTTTTTGCAGCAGACGTCATTAGGAATATTTGTTGTTGAAATAAGGAAACCAACTGTTGTGCCAGTAGGAGCAAAAATTTTCCTTTAACTGCGTTTTCAACTTCGATCCGTTTCTAGTAAATTGAAGAAAAACAATCTTGCCACAAGTTGGCAAAAGCTTGAATTTATCAGACTTAAATATTCAAAAAATGACCTAGTCAGTATGAGTACTGAGTATTTCTTATTCCTTACATAGCTCGCAATAACATAATCTCTGAAAAGCCGAAAAGATAGTAGATTTTCACGTAAGGGAACATAAAAAGCTTCAGAGTGATTATTTGAGATTGCCTTGTCCACCAATTATATGAGAGAATTACCCAAAATATCTTGTAAGTACCCACCGTGCACAGCGTTAATTAGAGAACACAGTTGGAAATTTGAATTTCAAACATGAATTTTCCACGAAGTCTGATATTTTATATAATGTTACATGGAGATGCGAATGCGATTTTACTCTTGAGATATCATTTATAAAATTCGAAAAGATAATCCTTTATGTTTCGTTTTCTTCCGTTCGTCCGATGGTTTTAAGCTTTAGAATTCGAACTTTTCACAATACGTTAATTTTGAAAAAGAGCTTTCTTGCCTGTTATAAATAATTAAGGACATTCAAACAAGTTTTATAGCAATGGTTGCTATAACAGGGTCGAGTAGCAAGTTAACGGCAACACTGAATCTCTATGGTTACGCTGGTTTGTATACGGTCTTCTTTTATGGTCTCTAGCAACACTTAGTTTGACAAGTTTTTGAGACAAAGTTGCGGGTGTCATTTTTAATTTGAGCTGAAGTAAGCGGCATGAGCAAGTTACGTACATGCACTACCTTCAAGAGAAGTTCGGTGTAGTGCAATAACATTTTGTCTTGATCTGACTCAAACTAGAACGGAACTCGATTAATAGCAGTAACATGTGTACTGCATCGCAAAAATCCTCGTAATGTTCACTTTACCGATTGTGAAGTCTAGCTTCTCGAGAGAGTCCGTCCTTTACATAGAGATCAAGAGGTGCGACACAAAGTATGCCAACCTTCGCTGCGAGATAAAAAAGAAAAGCCAGTAGACATACATAAGGAGCTGACCTGACTGTAGTTATTCAGATCACTGAGCACGTCGTCAAATTACCGAGGTCCTTGAGGATTAAAAGCTGGTTGGATTTTGCCGTAAGGAACAAAATATTGAAGTTACCTTTTAGAAAATACGGCTTGATCATCTATGTTATGATACGCCACTGATAACGTAGATAATTTTTCCTACTTCATGGAGTGTCGGTTACACTTTGATCTAGCTCTGCACCGAAATAAAAGCTCTTCAAAGTTACTACTGCGCCTTACAGATAGCTTCTTTCCCGCGCATTTTCAGTCCTGGATTTCAATTCAATAGTATTATTTGCTTATCAGTAGCGGTGTCGCCTTTATGGATATATAATCTGAATTCATAGCAGACTAAAGATCCGAAATTTCAAGATAACATGTCAGGTTTGTCTTTGGATCAGCCGGCTCGCGTTTTAGCGTCCGCCGCGTATTCATGAAATTTCGCTAAACAAGGGGAAAAAAATCTCTTTCACCTTCATGTAGAGTAAGCCATCGTGATGTGAATATTTTCAGTGATTTTATGTTTGAAATTCTCCTCGATTCATTCCGCGACAGATCGAACAACACAGGAGCAAACGCATTACCTCCCCGGGAGGGGGGGGGGGAACTCCCATTTGAAAAGGTCGGAGATGCTTGTCGTCAGTGTTCAGGGGTATAAATCAAGGATTCTGGTCTCACTTAGAGTGTTGTTGACGAAACGACAGTATTTTTAGTGGCAAAGTATCTTTAAGGGTGCGTTCGAGGAAATAATAATGAAAAGCGCTCTTGTTTGACTTGTTTCCTATTTTAGGCTCGATTTCCGCCAGTCTCTCGAATCCGGTCTACTTGCTCGGGCTCCTTTCTTGAATAGCGGTTGGTAGTCAAGCCTATTTCGTTTTAAGTAGTAACTTTAGGGTTCAAATAAAGTTCAAGCAGCGCCCAGATTGATCTCTGGTAGGGGTTTAATTCAAATTTTCTGGCGAGCATCCGGACTTATTCAGTCCCCACCCGATGGGGGGGAGGGAGAGAGAGGGGGTGGGGGGCATTCTCATTTCAATTCAGCAATCACTCCTTAGAAACGCACGCAAGGCACACTACACGATCATTGAAGCAAGAAGCAATATCAACGAGTTTTGAGAGAAATTGCGTACCTTTTCTTGTATCAGTAGAGTTTTTTAGCTGTTAACTGATAAATATTGGAAGCGTCTAGGGACGCCACCGAGTTCTCCTGGTTCCTGTTCGTCCACAGGCAGCGCACGTGAACCGTTGTACCTAATCGAAAGGTTCAGTAAACTTCCCAGATGAAATGACTGCTCGTTTAACTGCCGGAAAAAAAAATGTATATATCACGACATATAATGCAATTTAAAATGCATCGAGTGAAACAGTTGCATAGCCTGTGTGCTCCCTTGTTACATCTTACTTCTTGTAGTGTATTAGGACAGTTTTCGTACCGACAAGTGCATGTACATCCGGGAATCATGTGAGTGTGTGTGAGAGGGAAAACAGCGAGCGAACGTGTGTTAAGTTGCTCTTATTAAAATGATGTGTTCTAGCCTTTGTGTACACTTCTCTTTTACACCAAGGCTTTCAAATGAAATTTATCTCGCAAAAAGAGCTTGCCGGTATAAAGCAACTATAGTAAAGAACTGAACTCCCTCACAATACAACAGTAGCATTTATTATTTCATAATTAGCTATGTGCAAGGTCTGACATCACATGAAATATAAAATAACACTCTAGCTAAGTCTCTTGGGAAGAAAATGTTCCAGTAAGCGTTTAACGTACCTTGTGGTACGAAATCTTTGCAGGAGTTTAATTTTGCTGATCAGCGATTTTTATATTTTGCGGGAACTGATTTTTGTGACTGTGAAAGCCTGATTTGTCTTGCTGGTCATTAATTTTTGTAATTTTCGTGAGGTCGCGTTTAATTGAAATTGCAATATTTGACTATATCAAACTACATTCAATCGACCTGTGAAACAACATGAAGAGATCGAAATAGATGTAAAACGCGGTGAGCAGTGTACCAATCTATTACAACTGACATCTTGCCGCCCTATATTTGGATGATTACTTAGGCGACTCAGGATCAGTACTAGAAAACTATGTTACCACTTGATGCATATCCCTCGAGTTTTATTTCTGCAGATCGAAACAGAAGTTTTAAATAAATGACACCAAGATTCTTCATGTGATGTTTGTATGTATAATTTAGCCACTGAATGGAGTAAATTACCCGGGACTAGAGCCGGAAGAGAGCGGACCGGGACCGCCTGCTTAGCAGCCTCTAGTTATCCTCTCGCGCGCACAGCCCGCTGGGAGAATTGTACTTCATCTAAATTTTGTTGTTTTGGGAACTTGTGTCGTGAGTCAATATCGGGAATTGAGTCAAGGTTTTTTACCGTTAATCGTTATCTAATCCATTGACTTGAGGCATAAAGCAATTAGCGCCTACGTAGGAATAGATTCTGGTGAAAATAACAATGAAGGAACGGATTTGGTGAGGATGGGAGAGGTGGTTTCGTTGCAAATTTTGTTGTCATGGACGTACTGTGTTCTTCAACTCCACACGGAGTGGAATTTTGCATCTCACATACAATGCAGAGATGACTAATAGGGCCTATCCTCTTGAAATGTGAGTTTTCTTTGTTTCTGTTTGAGTATTTTTAAAACGCATAACTTGTGAGTGTACGACAAGTTGCTTGTCATCGAATTGAACGTCGTTTGGATATGAAATCTCAGGAAATCTGTATTCTCCAGTCACGAATTGATTTGTTGAGACTCGTCATATTATTTCACGACATAGAGGTTACTAAATGTTTCAGGAAAGTTTTGCAATTGCAAATCAAACAACGTAGAAAATGTGTGGGTTAAATATGAAATCAGACACTCGCCTCTTTATGAGGAGATTCGCTTCAACTACATGTACATTGTACAGTGTATACTACATAACCTTACATTAACTTACATGTCATTTGCTTCACTGTCGAGAGATGCAGAGCTACATTAATACTACATGTAGCTTACATCTTTCAGTAATGCAGCAAATTAAATGATTAATTTTTCGGTAATACATGACAAAATATTTATCATGGAAAAGAAAGGTAAATAATCCCAGTAATACAGCATTTTAATTTCATAGTTTGGCACCATCAAATCATCTTTTGAAAGCTGTATAGCAAAGTTTAGAATTGAAGCTAGCAATTTAGTTCTGGAATGAAATCTTAGTTTTGTGATATGCATGTTGATACTTTGCCCAATCTGTTGAGTTTGATTACACTGTGGGTTCAGTTAAAGTTAACATATGCATTCAGAGGCGCCTTGCATCCAAGCGATGTAGCACCTCAGCTTTAAACTGTAGATAAACCCCTGTAAGAAATTAAAGCTTATAGAGCTGGCTATCAAACCGGGGTGCATTTAAAACACGCATTGGTGAAATGATGAAGTTGCACTATTGTTAGTCTCGGTAAATAGCGCTCTGGTTAGCCTAAATATCACTGATGTGAAGGTGGCTAGCTCTCAATAATTGTATGGGTTAAGCGTATCCCATATTGTTTAAATGAAATTTTGTTATTTCCCCATTTAGTGTTTTTAAAACACACCTATCAAACTAACCAAGAATTTTGAAATAAAATTAATTGTTGAATTTTTCATGACGTCTAAATGTACATGTCTGAATCACATTTTGAAAGCAGCTATTCAAAGTGAATTTTGTTTTTTTTGTTAGTTTACATGTAATTTGTTTCTCAGTTTCTGGGCCCTTGAAGGTGCTAAAAAACCATGTCTGCGTTTTGCCATATTCAATTGCAGTAAAAAGTTACAACATTTGTGAAAAAATATCTCGAAATAAAAAATTTGCAGACATGCTTTTGTTGTTTTTATGTTAAACTAGCTGCTTTCCAGATTTGAGGGCAAATGAACAAATTCCCTTGGACTTATAGCTTTCAAAAGGTGATTCAGACATTTGTTGTTAGAGGTTGTGAAAAATTTGACAATTCATTGTATTCAGAAATTCTTTGGATAATGTGATAGCCAACTCTACAAGGTTTAATTTGATATAGGGGTTTAGGTATCTACAGTTTAAACCTGACGTGTTATATCCCTTGGACGCAAGACACCTCTGAAGGTATATGGTGCCTTTAAAAGTCAGTTTGATTTGAATCAACGGACTCCATCAGGTGATTTAGCTGAAAATAGTAATGGGCAAACTATTTGGTGAATTAAGAAGCAGCTGAACAAATGTTTAGGCTTAAAGTGTTGTTAAGTACAGAAATGTCAGAAGACTTGTTAAAGGAGAATAATGGTTACTTGTAACACGTACATGTATATTGTGGTTTTAGGTTTAGTTTTGGTTTCAACTTTGACGCTAGAGAAGAGCGTCACTTTAGAATTAATTGTGTAATGTAGATTTCAGTTTTGTTTACTTGTGTCAACCTGTCAGCAGGCAATGGGTGACAATTTTGCCACCCATTCTTTTCCTTCTCTTATCCTGCCTGCTACATGTACATGCCAGAGATTGGACAGGGCTGTTGTTTGTGATACACCCATACACCCATGTAGGCTGTAATAGCCAGTCTGTAGTTTCAAGTGCTGGACTGGACTCATAACAGCATGTCTTCATTTATTGAAATACTGTGTAAGAAGATTATTTGCTTTATCTTTAGTCGTGGAATTGCTCACAATAGTGTGGATGCTCTCCACCCTCTCCCGGAGAGGCCAGAGGAATCATTGCCCCTGTCCTATATTGAGACAGTCCGGAATGGTAACTTCACTAGCTTCATGCCTGATACAAGTGGACAGTCATCACCCACAACTGATCACACCCCCAGCATAGTAAATAGCCTCTGTGAATCAAACACATGGTCTACAAACACTGGAAACCTCACTGGACGTAGCAGTGTGTACTCCTGGGGGAATGAAGATGTTAGTACAAAACACTATCATTTTAAAAACATAATTATATTTTTTAATTCTGATGGTTAGTACTGTACATGTATGGTCACCTTGTGGTATTCATTCCTTTCGAAGTACATTTTTTATACTCTCTACGTCATTGACATGTAGATATTACTGTGAATTTGCCAAAATAAGCAAATTCCTTTGCTGAAAGTTGATGGCTGGCAGGGTTGTCATTAACAGTTGTAAACACCGGTAACACCTGTAATGGCTAAATATGCATGATGGGCCCTTGATGGTACAGGTAACCCTGCCAGTTGTTGATACACTTCACCCACAAAGTTTTGTAATGGTTGTGAATATCAAGGTGACAGTTAATGCATGGCAGTGCAGCCTGGTTCACCAAAATTTTTGTCCTTTTTTATTTTTGATCCGTATCATCCAAGTAGTAGTGCTACTGCGTGGTTGTCCAAAGTTTTGAAGGTGGCTTTTAGTTTATTGTTGGAGCACTTAACAGAGAAAAGTACTTGTTTTCTTTCTGAAAAAAATCTTAATTTATACTGTACATGTAGGTTCTTTCCAATTACAGTGCAAAGTTGTTCATTTTTACTGACAACTATTGTTTCTCTTATGGCTCTAGGAGTTTGATAGGCAGGCCTCAGCAACAGTGAAACGCATGTTTGATGAGATTGATGGAATGCTCTTTGAAGGACAACATTTCAATGGTTGGTGACAGTTGTAATTTGCATTCATGGTAATTAAAGACAAGGATTATGGTAGTGATATATACATATAATATTAATTATCATACATTGAACTCACTATCTCATTTCTGATTGGCCAGAAGCATACAGTGAATTTTTGAAATTGGCACCTGTGACGTCATCTAGCTGCAGATTATACAATAACCATGTCAAGGACACTCAAGGTCACTGGTAATCATGTCATGTATGATGCAATGCATGATTTCTAAGGATAATCATGTCAAGTTTGCATGCTTTGTGCTTGCCGTCAGCAAAGAAGCAAAAACATGACTTCCATTTTTTTTTTTTCGTTCAATGTGTAATAAAAAAAATTACTAGATTTGGTTTTTGTGATGTCCAGAATAATCAAGGTCTCGGTAAGGGTTATCAGCCTCAGACTTCGGCTCCAGTTGATAACCCCTACGGTGACCTTGATTATTCTGGATATCACAAAAACCTCATTCAATTATTGTTTAGTATTTCAAGGTATCTGAAACATTAAAAAAAAAAAAAAAACAGATTCTAGACACACTTAAATGTTTCTGGTACAATCTTTCAGTTGCTGCAGATACTCTGCAGTGTTCATGCAACTGTACTTGTTTATTGATTAATAAATGTACACTGTACTTATTAGATGTTGATAATGATAATCATGAATTAGATTTTAATTAAATGCTAAAACAAACTGAGGGAAAAACAGCCTTTTATTAATTATTGCAAACCAAACCTACATTTGTGTAGTTATGTAGTGACTGTCCAACCTGTAATGCATCCTTTTCTATGAAAGTTTCATTCAGAGCCTTCTGTTGTTGTCAGTGATTAATTAATTAATTAGGACAGGCGACTGAGTGGAGTCCAATTCGGTCTGTAATCATACCAGTGATTAACAAAATCGGACAACCGTGAAGCAGGAGTCCAATTTGTTAATCACGAGTATGATTACAGACTGAATTGGACGACACGATGTCCTGTTACCAATTAATCAAAACTGTGACAAAATTCAAGAAATGAACAAACTATTGATTGATCGCTGAACGATTAAACGTCGTTATGAATGAAGAAAAACACAGCAGTTTACTCAACAAATTGCACCGCAACAGCGCACGCAAAATGACGCGTACTGTCCAATTACAAGCACGACGCGTACACTGTTCAGTTAATGCTCAAATCGGGCTGCTGATAGCCAATCACGTTCGAGAATTTTGTTATAGTTTTGATTAACATTTTAACATACTTTGCATGAGCATGTACATAATTTGTACAGGTATTAATACCTATCAAATAGAGAGTCATAATTTTCTGCTTCTTTCATTCCAAGAAAGAGATATTTACATTACTGCAGTCTATGAGACAGTGTACACACATCAAGTAATGATTTTTCTGTCTTGATTTGTCCATCAGGTAGCCCTCAACTGTTGTCTGAGTGTGAAGAGTGGTTTCAACGATTTCCACATTTGCGGTAAGTGTCCACATGATTCTGTGTTTCTTTAAAATGTATTCTGCATTGGGCAGAGTTGCATGGCACTGGAGCCCAATACAAAGTATAGATTTTCTTTCTATTGTTTAAAAATGATTACCAGGTACCAACTGAATTCAGTACTGCAAGGTCAATTTCAAATGTTGTAACCAATCATAGGCCAGAACAGCTAGTGCATGTAAGACATCACTTTGTTATCACTTGCATTACTTTGTTATAACGTCATCTTTCTCAAGTGCAAAAAACAAACAAACAAACAAACAACCAAACAAACAAACAAACAAGAGGATTGCAAGCCGACAAACCTCAGTGTACATGTACATAATGACAGATTAGGCTTGAATTATTATTTTATACTTTCCCTCAGTTCACAGATGTACAAGTATACCAGTTGTTGTTTTTCCATCTTGTAAACTCTTGTAATCTCTTGCTTTGTAGAATCTGTGGTTATCAACTACTTAGTTCTAAGGATGATGGTACTCAGCTAATACCATTTCCTGCTGGTGACACAAGGATATTCAGTCAGAGGCCACAGACTTCTGTGCTTGAGGATGTTGAGGAATTTGGGGCTTTTGATTCACAAGGGTGTGTGAACTAGTGTCAATGTACATATATGTAGCTATAGAGCAAGGATTGAACAGAACGCAAAAGAAGTTTAGTGTGAAACACACTTTTAATTACTTTTTTTCCCAAATTTTTAATTTTAGCTTCGTGATATAACATACTGCTTTTGTAAAAGCAACAGCATACACATAAAGCTTCTAACTTATGTTATTCTCAACACCTGTTGTCTCAGTGCTTGCCTAGAAAAAAGCTGTGGAGGGGAATGTACCGGTATTTCAAATTAATTTTGCATTCATGAGCATTGCAGCATTCAAGGAGGAGGGGAGGCACTGATCTAAGGATTCTTGTTACAGTGGCATATGATGTATATTATGTTTATCAATATATGTTAGTTCAAATGTTACTGACATGCATGTACATGTATTTTATCATATTTTGTCAATCTTTTAATTGCAAATATTTTTGTAGTTTGTTCATTGAAGGATTTCATGTTGATCCTTTGTTGGAGCCTCCAGAATCATACATGAATGGTGAGAGTTGTTCAGCAGTTCATGCTGCTTTTATTTACAGCTTATAAGTATATGCATATTTTTGGCATCCAAGTACTCCAAGTTCAGATACATTATCATTAGCATATTTCAGTGATGTACTTATAAATTGGCAACTCACAGTCTTGTTGGCTGCTTAGACCTGAATGATACATACAGGAAAAAGCCCTTGGAGCAACTACACACAGTTTTCCACAATTTCACTTTTGAGAAAAATATGATTTGGACATACCCATTTGTGAGAACAATAAAAGTACTATATAATACATGTGCATGTACATGTATTTGCTGTTTTTTTTTTTTTTTTAATTTGTGTGGGTGGGAAATGTATTAAATTCAATAGATAAAAGTTCATGAACTTTTGTGAACTTTGACAGTGCATTTGCAAAGGTACCATGCAGTGTATGGGAGGCGCGGTGGCCTCATGGTTAGTGCGCTCATCTCCAGATCGAGCGGTCCGGGTTCGAGCCCTGGCCGGGGACATGGTGTTGTGTTCTTGGGCAAGACACTTTACTCTCACAGTGCCTCTCTCCACCCAGGTGTATAAATGGGTACCGGCGAACTTAATACTGGGGGTAACCCTGCAATGGACTAACATCCCATCCAGGGGGGAGTAGAAATACTCCTAGTTGCTTCATGCTACAGAACTGGGATAAGCTCCAGCCTGATGGGCCACTTGGCTGCATGCAGACTTTACCTTTTTACCTTTACCATGCAGTGTATAAAATATTGTGCATTAATTCACAAATACATACAGTACATGTACAGATTGCTACCATTTACATGTACATGTGTAAGTTCTTTTAATTTTTTTTGTAATCCGATCGTTCTATGATTTTTCTTTACTGAATTTTCAGTGGCCTCTGTCCACCTTCGTCCTGTAGTGTAAGTTGATTAAAAGTTATGTAATAAATTACGGACAGTGTTTGTTATTATTTTGGGGGTAGATGAAATGAATGACTACTATACAGAGTTTGAAGAGGAGGTCCTGGAAGAAGATGGAGAAGTAGTGGAGTATTTTGGTTATGATCAACCTGCTGTGTAGGTTTTGATTTGAACTCTTCTTTTGTATCTAGAACTATCTAGACAGTTTGTTTGAACTCTTCTTTTGTATCTAGATGGAATCAAATGTTGTTAGTTCTCTTAGAGCTTTTTCACCCAGTATAGTTGGTTTTCTAAGGTTTTTATTGTCTGTCTAACTTAGAGAACTAGTCTGAAATAGTACTGACAGTGTGTGAAGACCAAAAGAAGGAAACTGCACGCAGACTGGATGAGCTAATGTATCTCACATTGTTTTGTAGGGAGGAAGAGGGGACAGAGCCCAGCAAAGATGTAAAGTATCGTCGCCAGCAGAGACGAGGCTACCCTCCTGTGACACCAAATGCGTGTGCAAAAGATGCTGTGGTCAGTCAGTTGTTTGACCAGGCCTGGGGAGAGGTATGTACATGTACATGTATGACACTTATTTTTATATCCTGCGGTGCACATGAAAATCACTTGTACATGTTTCTCCTTTTGTATCTTTTTGTTTTAAATTCCTTACAGTATATATATTACTTCGAGGATATTACACTTCCAGCCAAAGATATATATGAATTTTATTTTGAGCGGTGAAATATTGTTTTAAATGCAAGAAAATACAATTCATATCTTCAAGCTACCGTTTAATGTTCTTATTGTTATATAGACAAATTGATTGTTTGCATAAACAACCATTAAGAAGTGGGAAATGACATCACCATTATCGTCACTATTGAGGATACATAGAATATACGCCACTCGGGTCCTGGATGGAGTTTCCTATTGATTTCTCAAGGGGTGTATTTTCCAGTAAAACATTCCTCTACATGGCAGTGTTAAGTGGAATTTGTTTTCTTAACTTTTTTGGCTGTAATTCTCTTTTCTCATTATTCACTAAGTACTGTAACTGAAACATAGAAATTTGTAATCACACTTTTATAAAAATAAATAAATGAATGTAAACATAGCATATTCAAGGTGCAATTTATTGATCAGAAGTTTGCATGTATAGTGAAAACAAGATTCTTCTTGCTAAATCACTTCAGTGTATTAATTTAAAAACGGTAAACATTTTACACCATGTTAGGCGTTTTATTCAAATGTTCTTAATATTTAACCATGAATTAAATTTTGTTTAAACTATTAAAATGGCTTTTATTGTTTCAGGTGGTGTTATGGCTAAGAGACTTGTTAAGTCGTTACTCACAGAAATTATTAAGAGGTACATTTTCATTTCAACTGGTCAAAAAATGTCAGTGGTAAAAATTCTATCCTGATGTTAATATTTTATAACACATGATATACTGCGTGCATATTTCAGATAATTAAAATTGTTATGCATTGTACCTTTTGTAGCTATCTTGACTCTGAGAGTGTAAATGTAATTCCAGATATCATGTCATAAAGAATGTGACTGCTTAATTTACTAGCAGAATTTTGTTTTGAGTTTTGCATTTACAACTACAAAGACAGAAAAAAAAGTTCAAGATAATATTTGAAAATGCAGGAAAAAAAGACAAGTACAGAGAAACCACACAAGTAGCTTAGAAAGTGTAACAAGAATATCTGAAGGAGAATAATGTGTGGAAAAAACAGAGAAAGGCAAACACTGAAAAAAGTCTGTACAGCATGGTACTGTAATAATAATGTTAATCACTGTCAGCTTGCATCCATGGGGGACAAGCACTGGGCAAGGAAATGACAAATACATGTTAGAATGTACATGTTGATGTCTGTTTGTGTAGAAGTCAAAATAGCCGTATACTGTTTTCCTGCAGAAAGCTATATATTGTACATGTAAAATGTACCAATTACAGTTTGTAAAAAAAAGATAAAAGACACGATGTTGGCAAGAGTAAGCTGAATTTTGTCAGAGGTTTCATTAACATTTCCAGCAGGAGGGTGACTGGTTTTCACAGGCAGGCAAAACTTTTTGAACTGAACTTCTTTACAAGGAAAACTTTCCTCTAGATGTTCAAACCAGGCAGGCAAAATCGTCCTCACTGCTGGTCAATTTGCCCTGTACCCAGCCTTAATGAAACCCCTGTTTTGTTAGTGTATTTTTCACTTATTGTGTATTTGACAGAGAACATTGTTTATTTTAGACAAGCCCCAGTTCCTTGCAGATGTGGTGGTGTCATCTGACAGAGCTATTGAGACTCCTTTCCGACCATTTTCCCAAAGTGTCCTGTCTAGAAATATTTTTTCATCTCAGGTAATTTTGAGTAAATTGCCCATTGAATAAAAAGTTTATGTTAGTGGCATACAGTAAATACGCAGCAGCATCTAACTAACAATGACACTGTGAGATCAAGTTTTCTATGAGTGAAGCGAAGCTTAGCCTTGTTAACTGTCACTCATAAAAAAAAAAATTCTAAAGGATTATAGCACAAAACGTACAGTTTTGTGCATATTTAAGCCTAAAATTAAGAATCATTTTTAGTTTCAAGAGCAGCACACACACAATCGTTGTCTCAGCAAATAGAACACATTGAGAGAACCAATTAAATTCACGGATTTTGAAAAGAACACAGCTATGTGGCTACTAATACAGTGTAGTGATAATACCAATTAGTTTATGAGCTTGAGTTTTCTATGAGGGGACAGCTGATGAGATGCCAAAGCCCAATTTGGGTATCACCTCATGAATAGAAACAGAGAGAGCAATTGTTTGTTTGCTCGCGATTGTTTATTGTTTGTTTGTTCGTGATTGTTTATTGTTCGTTTGTTCGTGATTGTTTATTGTTCGCGATTGTTTATTTGATTGTTGTATTAGAGCTCCAGCTTAATTTCCTTCGAATGGTATTTTCCTATTATTCCTCTACATGTATTGTAGAATTGAATGTTTCACATTTTGTAATTGAGGGGCTGAATGTTTATTTGAAACATGTACCTGTGTACTTTCCGTTATCAGTCTAGTAAAATAAATTGACGTTCTGAAGTCCCTTTATTAATTGTTAATGGCCAATTTTCTTCTTTTAGCCTTGTCGGGAATTGAATTATCCAGTAACATTTCTAAATCTTACTCCAAAACGCCCAAGAAAAGAGAAAACAGCGCTATTTTCGAGTCAACTTCCAGCTACTGCACTCTAATGGCTGATTACAGGATTTGCATAAGTACACTAGTAGAATTAAACCAATAATTAGTAGACATGATAAGCAACGTTTTCTTTTTCTGCAGACAAGACTGAAGCCATTTCCTAGTTACCCTCGCGTGGATCCAAATAGTTTACAAAGTGCGATGAAAGTCCAAACAGCTCGTTTAAACCCAAGACCCCCAACTGCATCTACCTCTCAGTAAGTATAATTGCATTAATTGCAGTTAGCATGTACAATTTAAGACAACTACCTTGTGCACTGTATTGTTTAATTGTTATCAAGGCACACATGTTGAATAGTTATAATGTCAACTTACTGTACATAGAGTAAACATGTAAGTAAAGAGTATAGACCAATATCACAAGTCATCTGTGCACCTGTAACATGAAATCAATCATTGCTTGTATCTCTGATCTGATATTTTGTATTAAAATCTTCTGTATTTTTTCTTGTAGTGCACTTGATAGTAGAGACTCAGAGACACCCTTTCCTCAGGTTTGTGTTGGCGTAACTTTTTTTATACATGTTTGAGTCACATATATACAATAACTGATGTTGACACTTTTTTTGCATCATGTAAGCTGTGATCAAGTTATCACACACATACATGAAAAAATAAACGTACAGATTTATTGCCAAGATTGAAGTATTATTCCTCTCGTAGTTTTTTACCAACTTAAAGCAACCGTTAATATACTTTTTTTGTGTGTCAATTCATTACATATATTTGGTAAAGCCACGTTGAGTCTGACACCATGAGTCTTTCTTATAGAGACATCAAAGGAAATCGACAATCAGTACGGATATGAGTGACTCTAGCAAATTTTAAACCTGTATTTTGTTTCTCTTTTTATCCTTCAGCCTCGCCCGCTTTCTAGTAGTACAGTCCATTCACAATTTTCACGAGTGATTGGTGGGCACACTTCAGACCCATTCATGTTCAAGAAACCCCAACCAGGCAGGAAAAACAGGTATGCGCGTGGGATTCATTTGGCAATGTTAGAAGAAACGAACTTGCACGTTCATTTGCTGTGTTTGTATAGACAGCGTTACATGGCTGTACAGTTCCAGTGCCACTATAACTTGTTTAAATGCCTGCCTTTTCAGGAACTTACCGAGTTTACAACGCTCCAATCACTTAGAAAGCGGTAAACCTAAAACACCTAGTGTACAGGTAGGCACAAACTGTTGAAACTTTACAGTTTTAGCAATGTTTGTTTAGAATCAAAGCATGCATATACTTTTCTATGTATCGAACGTTCTTTGCGGCTCCTTCAGTTTCTGATCTCGTCGATCAATTCTCATTTATATCTTTACACATTTGTAAGAGTACATCTGCTACAATCTGTTTTAAACGACGATCTGATTAATGAAATCGGAAAATGTTTGATTGTGAACAAGACAGTTCTAATAGTCCAGCTGTTAGGGGACAAAATTGTTCGTTTTTTGATAAAAGCATCAAACTTGGCAGGGTTACTAACCTCTATAAGACAAATATTTCCTGATATGGAGCCATGCCAAATTTGCTTCCAGA
>Ga0126339_10000920_pt1 | contig 18442 bp, 10 predicted proteins | sample OrbTmetagenome_2_FD_92532 | JGI IMG/M metagenome (GOLD analysis project Ga0126339, IMG submission 92532) | Coral microbial communities from Petempiche,Puerto Morelos, Mexico - Orbicella T R C metagenome | ecosystem: Host-associated > Invertebrates > Cnidaria > Coral | place: Petempiche,Puerto...
CTCTCTGTCGTATAGAGATTGTAAATATTGTCTTCATAGTGAGCACAATAACGTGAAGTAGGGGGATAATACAGAAATATTAAAAAAGTTGAAATCTAAATATTGTTTGTTCAATTTTTTTTTTTGGGGGGGGGTCATCCCAAAATATGACCGCTATAAGGGGGGGCCATGTGAAAAAATTGGTAAGCTGAGGGGGGCTCATGCGATTTTTAAATGGTGCTTCCCAAATCCCACCAGCCCCCCCTCCCTCATAAAAAATGAACGGTCCCTAATGCCCTTCTCTAACAAGGCATTGACGAAGACGTCTCCCAGGGCGAATATCTATCACAAGCTCTAAGTGTTACACTAACAGTAGACGCTTTCGATGTTACTCTCAATCTGTGTCAAAACTTTCGACAACTAATGCCCTTCTCTAACAAGGCACTGAATCCCCTTTTCTTGACTGATTTGCCGTGCTTTCGCTCTCTCGTCATGTACTGTTACGCAGGGGTAATGGCTGTTGGAAAATTCGGCAGAGGGGGTCAGGAGAGGAAACTCTTTACGATTGTATGAATACACCCTCACGTGTCCCGATGTTTTCGTCACTTTTAAGGCAGGAAAGAATTTTGAGAACTTCATATATTAGCCTAATGATCACTCGCCTCTTCAGTTTGAACAACATGTGCGCAGATATCTCCTTCAGGAAGGCACGAAGGAAGTGTAAGAAACATATGCTGACGACATACACAAGTGTTCCGAATAGCGCGGAAGTTAATATTCAGCGCCTCCCCTTAATAAATTGCTGCGGGGAGGAAATTGCAGTTGAAATTTGTCGTGACTGATGACTGTAAATCGCCTCGCCCTGACGCGTGTAACCAAGCCTGTTCCAAACGATAGAAGCTCATTTTTTTTGTTTTCGTTGAAAGCAAACTGCTGCCGCCCTAAAATGTTATCACTAATATCCGCTTGCTAAGTAAAATATTGTTTCTATTAGAACAGAGCCACGTATATTTTAGTCCACGTTATTATCAAGCTTTTATTTTGGGTCTTTTAGCTGACATAAATGTATAACTGATGTGTTTAAGTTTATTTTGTAGTATTAAACTTCAAAACATTTCTCTACTTATACCTGTGTTTTCAGTCTCCTTGAGTGTGACATAAAACCTGACTGGGTGCGAGAAAACCTTCCATATTCGCTTCAATTGCTTCAAGGATTTCAAGTCAGGATATATTCAACAGCCGGTTTAAAAAAGAACAGCACAAATCTCTGCAGCAGATAAATGGGTGTAGCTTTCATTTGAAAATACTGATATTCTGATTATGAACTAGATTTCTTGGCATTTGAGTGTCACGCTTTGTACGAATCGCACGACAGACTTGGTTTCGTTCCCAACACTTTGTACTGAATGTGGAAATAGCCAATGTTTTCATAAGGCAGCTTTTGCATGTGTGCCGAGAAATTTATGGATCTTTTCGTCAAGTTCCAAAAGGTTTAACCCTTGAAAAAATCCAGGAGAACTAAACCACATAGGTCTGATATAAGAATTTAGCAATTCTGAAGTACTTTCGCGTCACACTCAATTGGCCTCTTCAGTTCCTCTCGAAAGAGCTGCATGATCATCATGAGTAATTAGTTAATATACGTGCCATATATATAGTCTATTCTCGAATACTTTGAACCTTGAACTTTCTCTTGTCTTTTGCATTCAAAAAACCCTTGAAGAACGATTTGAGAGGTACATAAATTTCGTTCTTGTATAGAACATGCACCGTTTTCAACAGCTGTACTGTCTTGTCATAGTGTATCTGAGTTCACGTAAAGTTCAGTGACTCTCGCAACCAGATAACCAGAGAACTCATTCCAGAATCATCCAAGTACTCAATTTGAAGTCCGTTTATTTGAAAAGCAAACGGTATTTTTAGAGTTTCCAAGTTACGAGAACTGAATCTCCCAGACAAAGCTCATACTTTGGCGGCAAAGCCAGTCTGGAATCCCACTTTTAATATGTGCTCCGTTTTCATGACTTTTTGAACCTAGTCATTACTATTTAAAACAGGTCTCTTTGAATATCTGGGTCGGCCATCGAAGTAATTAACACAGCGCTGTCAAAGGCGGTATTCCTAGACTCATTGCACTCAATATTTTTGACTCAACCACAAGATGGTAGGAGACTTTTTAGGCCTTTTCACAAATATCAGAATATTTTTTGGGCTTTTAGAAGTTTCCGAGATATTTAGAAAATATTAAGATTCTTAGAGAATTTAGGAATATTAAGAAATATTCATAGCTTTTTTGGCTGAGCCTTTTGTTTTTCTCGCTATTTTCCTGAGACAATACTCAGTTCTATGCCAGAAACAAGGTAGTGCAGCGATTTCCCACTTGAAAAATATACTGCAATAATTTCATATTAACACAAGCTCTACTAAAAACCGCAATATCCCAAAATGGCGGATGCTTGTAACATCGGAGGGCCTGAATCTTCTTCCTCCTTTCACCTCTGCAAAAATATTTAAAATTTTTGCCTGTCGTCAAAATCGGTCCATTTTGAAGCAAAAATACCAGACACTTAGAGGGTTTTTCGAGATATTTAGACATTTTTTTGTGATCTTTTCGAACGTTTTTGAGAGTTTTTGGAAAGACACTTGGGTGATTTTTTGTCATATTTCGAGAAGGGCCTGGGACTTTTTCACAGACGTCAGAATATTGGCGTGATTTTAAGGATGCTGTTCTTCAGTGTATTCCGAAGGAACTCAGAAAGTTTACATTTTTCCTCAACAAGCAAAAGCAGCAACATCCCTCCGCGTCAGTTTCGTTTCTTGGAAAGTCGCCATTTTCACGGATAAATAAATTCTACGTAAGCGGAATAATTGCCGCCAAGGCCGCAGTATCACAGACCAACGCAAATAGCGAAATTTAAAATGAAGGCTTTATCACTCGTAAGAAAAAAACGTTTCGGCCAGTCAAGAAAAACACGCTTGGTGTACATGTACCAATAGGACATTTTTTCCATGTCCAGTGATGTCTGAGTTACCCGCTACACACTGACTTTAATGAGCTAAAACTCTATTGTCGATGCTGTTTTTTAACAGCATCCACAAAAAAGCAGCGTCGACCAAAAAAAACCAACGTAGAGAAAGTCTTTTCTCGTTGATTCAGTCATTGACTTTTAGACTGGCGCCTGCACATAATATTTTTTATTTCTCCACGCCATGACACGCGGAGACCATTTAGATTCAATTTCCGTTATGTTATAGAATTCCTTGTTTCGTTCTGACCCTGTACACCATCTGTTCCTGTCTTCATCAGATCTGTAAGCTGCGGTTTTTATAAACCTATGCTAAGTAATAAACCCATTTTCCGCTCGCGACAAGCAGCAGAAGTCTTTTGCGCTCACGTGAAACTTTATCATCGTTTTGGAGACATATAATGTGTCTATACGTAAGCTTCTAAGCGCAGTTTTAGTATTAATGTTGTCTATATACGCAATCAGTTGTCGACAACAAAGAAAATCGCTTACGGTGTGTGATTTGCCTTGATTTACAACTGAACCAAAAAGAAGTTACGTGAACTTGAAAGCCAACCAGAATTTTTGGTATGAAAAACTGATAACGAGGCAAAACTTGCTCATAATCATGCGAGTATTTTTTTTTTTTTTTTTTTACAAAAGAACCCCAGACAAAGCAGAGTTATACATTTCAGTTTCCTTTTCAAGAAAAATACATTGACACGAGACTCGTAAAGTTTCGAAAGCTGTAACTTTTTGGCCGTTTGGATATGTCATGCTGTGCAAAGCCTGAGGGCGTGACAATACCTTCCCCTTTTGATTTCGGAAACTTTTCTTTACCCGAAATATCCTTAAAACGGTATTTTGTCGCAACCTTTCATTCGCCTGCAAATCGCCGCGTGTTGTCCATTCCATGTCATATTTCCGGTCCGGTTTTGATACGAGTTCCTGTTTCAATCGATTTCAAGATAACATCACTTATTTACGCGTGGGTGCAAATACCTTTACAGTAGAAATTACTTCACGGTATTTATTTGGCTAGTGGCAAGCCGGAAGAAACTTCATTTCATTTTGTCAACCACTGGAAACTTTTTAATATACTTTATCTGCACCTCGTTCTTAGTTTATCATTGGCAAGAAACACTGTCAGTTGACCTCAGTTGGCTCCCATTTGGCTTCCAACAGGACACATCTTTATCACGAGCAAATTTATTCCACGTGGCGCCAAACACTCGCGATTTGGCGCTGATTCAACAAGAATGGGGAAAATAACGGAGACGCAACGAGTTAAGAATGTGAGGTGAAAAAGTACTCAAGTAACAAGCACGTACAAGTTCTTTGATAAAAAATACGTAAAATATTTTCCCACGAAATAATTGGCGTATTGCCCCCTAGTGGCGATTTCTTCTTAGTATGTGGCAATGTTATTAGAGATAAACCGTAATTGGTTTGACATCTAACATGCCGGTGATCAAGACTTGAGGTTTTTTAGCCGTTTAATGTTGTAAATGTTTGCCGGAAGAAAAGCGTGGAGGCGAAACATTTTCCGTCTTACAACACAGACACGACTAAAAATAATGTCATGTACTAACAACTGGTTTACCGCAAGAAGTTTCTGAGAACTGAACTAAATCCAATCCGACGACGGATAACACGATCAGATGAAAACCTGAGACGTCGTCACGAAATCTTTCAAGCCGATAAAATCTTCTGGGCATAAAAATTAAAGTATGATAAAATAGCCAAATGAAAAATACTTTTAATTGAGGTCTCAGCGCACGGCTCCTGGTGAAGAGAGTTGAACTACATGTACTGAGGTGACAATTCGCGACGAAACAGTAAAAAATCGCGTGCGCTTAAAATCTCACTAGAACCGAAATATGATGATGACACAAGGAAGAAAGTCTCCATTATTTAACGGCTGGTTTTAAAAATATGTGGTTAGAGTAGTCACATACTGTCACCATTATATTTAGCCGAGACTGATAAGGCCAGACGACACCGGAGCCAGGTCCAAATTTCCGTTATTGGGTCATGGGGAACTGGATTTAGTCTTAATAAAGCTTCTACTTACTTGCTTACTTACTTGCCCTGACTTCCGCTCGCTTTCGAACCATGTGTTACGACGAATTTAAAAGAAAGACTCGCAAGCAAATGAATATTGGGTTAATTTTGAATTGTTAGTAGGAGTTGGTTGGCGTGAAAAAAAAGCGATCTTTGGCTTTGCTACTGTTGTTTGGTGAATCACGTTCGACAGCAAGGAATGATTGGCGATTCCTCACGTACAACTGATTGCACTGATTGCTACGCTCTCGTGACTTGAATTGGCGAGAAAGTGCCCCCACCCCCGGGGGGTACTCCCTTCTATGGGCTATATGGGTTTGTGCGGCCCCAAAGGGTATGGTTTTTCAACCGTCTGGCCATAAATCTGAGGGTAGGCTTTTTAAGGCTAATGGTTAATTTCTTTTCTTTACGGTTAACAGAAATCTTAGAAATTAATTACCATTGTTTCAAAAAGTTAAAAATTAATTTTCAGTGCTTAAAAAAGTTTAAAATTTACTTTTATTCTTGTAGAATTACATATTTATGACCGTTGCGGCCGTCACAGCTGCCCTAAACATAACTTATGAAGGGCTTTTGGTGACAGTCTTATTGATAATGATGAAAAGAGTACCTTCTTCTAAAGAACATACCCAGTTCAAGACTAGAGTGCAAAAATCATACCCTATTTATGACCAAAATGGCCAAAATCGAATAATAAAACCGTTACAAGAACTTCGTCAAAGCACTTTGCGGTTCTATGAAAAATCTTTTCATATTGTTGGCGCGATACTCTGTAAACTATAGACAATTGTTTACTCTGTCAGCAAAAGACTTAGCCAGCAAACAATACACTGATTTATTCACAGGAAAACAAAAAGTAAAGAAAGCATAATTTACCGTCTGATAAGTCGCCCGAACCGAATCGGCTACACACACACGTTCCCCGTTAGAGATGTCCCTAAACGATGTCGCTATGTTTTTCTTACTTTGGACGGTGCGTCTTGAAAGCGAAGCTGTAAAAACTCGGGTCTTGATAGGTAAGAGTCAAGGAAACACTTAAAAAGTGCACTCACTTATAATCACAAACAGACATGTATTTGAAGCAAGGCGCCATCGAAAGTTTGACTGATCAACTTACTTTTCGGTTAAGGGGGGATTTTTCCACCTGGAGCCACTGAATCGCTGGAGATAGAGGCGTTTAAGTTGGCGGTTGATTCTGCAAACAAAGATTCCAGTTTGCTGAGAGATGCAACGATAACTGGGTTAGTGGAAACGGCAGAGTCTGTGGACGAATTTTCAAATATGGAGAAAGGTACATTTTCAAGTGAAGACAATCGAATTATTCTTGTTTGCTCGCGAAGTTCGACCGCAGTATCGTGCCTCATAACGTCGATCGTCCTAAAGGAGACAACATTTTAACGCGTTAAGATTTTATAAATCTGTAAGTCAATTCCTGTACAGATGCATAACTAACGAAATTAGTGTCAACTGTTTATTTCGGGCGTGCTTTTAGCCAAAACTTTGATTGAAACTTTTCGCTAGATTCGGTTGATTGTGTGAGATACATCTAACTTTAAACGGCACTTTAAACAAACTCAGTGATTCAAAAATGCATATAAAAATCAGGTACATGTAGCGTTAATTGATTGATCTCATTAGCCTGTGCTCTGATTAGGGATTTTCTATAGAGCACTAATTGCTTGTTATATTATTAGACACGCTCAGTTGCCTCAAAGAATGTCTGACTGATTCTGCAGTTTTTGTCTGAATACGGTTTAATTGTTGCATGACTTTTACCGGGCATCCACAGTACAAAACGATTTTCTCGCGATAGGGGTTTAAAAGTTTTGGGAATCTGTACCCCTTAGAATTAAGTATTTGCCCAACAAAATCTTCAAGAAAGAGTACAAATGCCACCTTCTGAATAATCAAACTTGATTTTACTGCTGCTATGTTTTACTCAATTGATGTTTGATTTTGTTGCTATATAAGTGTGAATGTAGGTTCATCCTACATGATGTAGTATATGTATGTTAGAATACAGTCCTAAGAAAATACGTGCGTTGATTGGTTAAAAACCGTGTTTCTCGCAACACAGAACTAGCACGAACAGTTGACGTAATGATGGCACGAGTAAAGAGAATTTACATTTTGATAATCAAAAGTTAACAAGTTGTTTTCCTTTTTTTCGTCGCGGTGTTCTAAAAGAAATAGAAAACATGTTCTCCGTGTTTCTATCGAGTTTCTGTATAAATCTTCTAGCGTACTATCACGAATGCCGTTCTCTGATTGGCTACGCTACTTACTATCTAACAATTAGATTATGAGCTCGAGATTTCTATCGCGTGATAGTTGACGAGGGCGCAGCCCGACTGGCAACTATCACGCGATAAATCTCGAGCTCATAATCTAATTGTTTAATAGAAACACTCGTGAAAGTTTGGGAGAACTCGAAAAAGCTGTAGAAACACGTGTTCCCACAGCATTTCTCGTTCTCCCAAACTTCCATAGTCGACACCCAAACTTCCATAGTTGACGAGGGCTGCGCCCTCGTCAACTATCACGCAAAGAAATCGAGAGCGTATAATTGTTTTAGTATAAATCCACTAGTCGTTGAAACCTTTATCTAAATTTTCTTCACAGACACTTCGAAAACGCCATGAAGCGGCCGTCATTTTGTTAACAAGGGCACGCTGCTACGCTACTCACTTCCTATCACAGAATAGATAGTGGGTAGAGTAGCCAATCAGCGAACGACATTCGTGATAGAACTCTGGTAGATTTATACTAAAACTCGATAGAAACACGGTACATGTTTTCTATTTCTTAATTATGTAGTCTAATAAAAAGTATACTGGTTGTTCTTATTCTCCTAACCAGTACCATACGAAATTTATGGGGACCAACTAGGAGAATTCGAATTTTGAGAAAGAGATTAAAATTAGCTTAACAATCCAGCTTTACATCTCCCGGCATTTCGTGAATTCTTCAGTCACGCAACACAACGCTACGCTCGTTGCGTGACGGAGACTAGGCCACATCTGGAACTCCTAAACTATCTGTTGGTTTATTATAATTATTATTTTTTTAAATTTCAATTAATGCAGCGATTGGTTTGGTTCAAAGAGGAGCCATAGCTATCGTAGGACCAAAGAACTCGCTCGACTTTGAAGCAACACAAAGACTATGTCAACAACTTGATGTCCCTCAAGTCGCCATCCAGGTCAGCGGTCTCAGCTCCTTCATCAACCCTTGCAACAACGAGTATGTCTTACGCATGACCCCTGCTGACTTACCGCAGCTCATAGGCATCGTGGCGTTTATAAAGCACTTCGGATGGAAAAGAGTAGCTGTGATTGCTTCTTCTGACAAATCAGGTCAGGAATTCACAACTGAATAAAATTATCGCAACGTTCTCAGAGTAATGACCCTTAAAGGGTTATCCTGCATAAACATTCGATTGTTGTTATTCTCCCTACGAAACATCGGAGAAACGAGAAAACGTTGGCTTAGTATTCTCCTGCCCGTGTGCGATAGCTAAGCCAATCAGATTGAAGTATTTGCATTAGTATATTAGTAGAATTCTAGCAATCCTCCTCAGTATAAATCTAGTAGCGCTCTATCCCTAGTAGCGTTCTCTTTTTGGCTACGTTGCTCACTATCTATTCAGTTGTAGATAATGAGTAGCGTAGCAGTGTGCGGTTGTTAATAAAATGGCGGCCGCTTCTTCGCGTTTTCGAAGTGTCTGTGAAGAGGAGTTAGATAAGGTTTTGAACGACTGCTAGTACATTTATACTGAGACAGTTAGATTATTCGCTCTAGATTTCTATGCGCGATAATCGACTCAAGCTGAACCCTCGTAAACTATCACGCGACAGAAATCTCAAACTCATAATCTAATTGTTAATTAGAGGCTCAATTCGATCCTCTAGTCTAGTTCATGTGCAATCCAAAGATTCTATTTTACAGCAAGGGAAGGTATTCAAGACTTCGTAAACAACCTCAGAGAAAACGAGATCACTCTGACAAATGCAGAATATTTCCGCGTAGCATCCACGGAAGACTCCGACGAGTATATAAACCCGAATCTTGAACCGATACTGAACAGAGTAAAACGTAGTAACGCAAGGGTCATTGTGTTAAAGTGCGGCGCTGAGCAAGTCACGAATGTACTGAAACAAGCGTGGAAACTGGGACTGACTGAGAACTTTGCTTGGGTCTTAACGGATTCTGCAGTTAGCGAGGTAACAGTCACGTGATTCTTCCAGTGATTCTTGCAACCTCGCCTGTTATATCACTTTCGGGTTATTAATGCCAGCCCTATAGCGTTTTAGTATGAATCTACTAGCATTCTATCACGAATACTGCTCTCTGGTTGGGGCTACACCGGCTCACTATCTATTCTGTGATAGATAGTGAGTAGAGTAGCAGTGTGCGCTTGTTAACAAAATGACGACCGTTTCTTGGCATTTTCGAAGTGTCTGTGAAGAGAATTTAGATAAAGTTTTGAACGTCTAGTAGATTTATACTAAAACAATTAGATTATTTGCTCTCGATTTCTTTGCGTGATAGTTGACTCGGGCTGTGCCCTCGTCAACCATCACGCGATAGAAATCGAGAGCAAATAATCTAATTGTTTAACAGATTAACCAGTTGCATCTCTCTGTCATCAGGAAACAAAACGCATTGTTTCCAATGGTGCCAGTCTTTAAATGAACCGTGTTGGCCGTGCTTTTCTTTATCTAATGTAGAAACACATTTTGCCGAATGGGTCCTTCCCAGTGTACATGACAGGGCTTATTGGATTTCGTCAAAGTGTTGGAAGTGGCTTTCATAATGAACACGTCAGGTTACTATGGAAACAGTCTGGTAATACAGAGGGGATCACGGTATGTGCCAGAGGAGTCAATCTATTTAAAACTTTCTCTTTCAGAATCAAATCCAGAATGAAATCACAGAGTTTGAAATTTAAAAGATTGCTCCTGAGTAGTACTTTCATGTGTCACTGTCTTTTATGCTGTACAAAGTGTTCCAACGTTTAAGTCTGAGGATAAAATCCTTACGTTTGACCATTCAAACGTAAGCTATTGAGCCGTACTTTCATGTGGTACTGTTTATTGTGCTCCACAAGGTGGTCCTAACTTTTAAGTTTCTGCATGAACCCAAGTGGATATCCAACTGGATGTGAGATCATTCAAATAAAAGCTATCTGACAGTATATGCATGTGGTACAAGATAGTTCTAACTTTTGACAATCTGGAGGAGCGAAGGACGAATAGATGACCAATACTTGTAATAAGCCTTATGCTATCGTTTCCCAGGCTTCCGTGGGTCGCGTGTTTGATGCAGTGCGTGTCCTGGCCAGTGGTATACAAATGGCAATAGACAATAGATTACCGCTGAACAACCATTTGCCGGCTCAAAACGTTTGCAATGTGGCCGTTGGCAAGACGTCTGATGACAGAGGGAAAAAACTAAGCAACTTCTTACGCAAGGTGAGGAAGTTACATCATGGGGTTAAGAGCTAGGTAAATGATGTTTGAAAAAACCGCACAGAGTGATACGGACGTCACGGTGGAGTAAAGTCGGGTTGGTGGAGAGGGATGGGTTGTGGTGGGGTGTACGTGGAGTTGGGTGGGGTGGCATGGAGTGGGATGGAACGGAGTGGGGTGAAGTAGAGTGGAGCGAAGTAGAGTAGGGTTAGACGGAGTGGGATGGGATGTGGTAGGGTATACGTGGAGTGGGCTGGAGTGGAGTGGAGTAGTGTGGAATGGAGTGGGGTGAAGTAGAGTGGAGCGGTGTAGAATAGGGTTAGGTGGAGTGAAATGGGATGTGGTGGGGTGTACGTGGAGTGGGGTGGAGTGGAGTGCAGTGGACTAGAGTGGAATGGAGTGGGTTGGAGTAGAGTGGAGTGGTGTAGAGTAGGGTTAAGTGGAGTGAGATGGGATGTGGTGGGGTATACGTGGAGTGGGGTGGCGTGGAGTGGAGTAGGGTGGAATGGAGTGGATTGGAGCAGAGTAGAGTGGTGAAGAGTAGGGTTAGGTGGAGTGAGATGGGATGTGGTGGGGTGTACGTGAAGTGGGGTGGAGTGGAATGGAGTGGACTAGAGTGGAATGGAGTGGGTTGGAGTAGAGTGGAGTTATGTAGAGTAGGGTTAGGTTTAGTGGGATGGGATGTGGTGGGGTGTACGTGGAGTGGGGTACAGTGGAGTGGAGTAGGGTGGAATGGAGTGGAGAGGGGTGAGGTGGAGTGTGGAGGAGTGGGGTAGAGTGATGCGGGGTGGGGTGAAATGAAGTGAACTGGGGTGGAGTGGGGTGGGGTGGAGTGGTGTGACGTAAAGTAAGGTGCAGTGAAACAAAGTAAAAAATGGGAAGGAAAGTGACAGAGATAATCTTATATCAGGTTCTAAAACGCTTATGAAGCCAGGTTATCTGCAAGAGGTTCGTCCTCTACATGTTGCCTTTTTTCCGATTGCTTTAGTTGTTCCTGCATTTGTTCACGCGATTAAGACTACAACTTTCCTTGTTAGGTGCAAATCAATGGATTTATGAACTTTTTGAGCTTTGACATCAGTGGCCATCCCTCTCAAGCCATTTATGACGTCATCAATTACCAAGGCAACGAACTCAAAAAGGTAGCGGCTGACAATAACAAATTTTTTTGGGAGGCGCGGTGGCCTCATGGTTAGTGCGCTCGTCCCCGGAGCAAGCGGTCCGGGGACACTGTGTTGTGTTCTTGGGTAAGATACTTAACTCTCACAGTGCCTCTCTACAGCCAGGAGTATAAATGAGTACCGGCGTATTGCGGGGAGTGACCCGCGATGGACTAGCATCCCATCCAGGGGGAGTAGAAATACTCCTAGTCGCTTCATGCTACAGAAACTGGGATAAGCTCCGGCATCTATGAGCCATTCGGCTCCAAGGCTTCACTTTTAGATTGAGTTAGCAACTGAAGGCCGGCTCAAATATTTTGGACGGAACATTTTTTGCGGCATGCGATAATGGAACTGCAGTTTGCGATATGATTAACAGGAAATAATTGCCATTGTCCTTCTAAAAATTATTTATTTTTTTTTTACCTTTATTGCTTCCCAATGGGCCAAACTAGCACGATTCAAACAAACGTAAAATACGTGAAAGTTACCTACCTGACCAACGAGCGAAAACTCTCTCTTGGTTACCATTCCAAAGAGTTTGATTTAATCTCAATTCTTGTTCCATTCCTGTTAAACGACTCTTTAGATCGTCACAGGGTATTTCGCCTTATAGGAGGGACTGTATCATTAAAACATTTTACCTTTCCCACGGTAAAAAGCACAGAAGGTAATAGTTAAAGAGAGTGCATATAGGTCTTTTGTTATACACAGGTTGGAAACTGGAGTTCGTTTGGGGGCTTACAGATGGACCAACAACCAATCATCTGGCCTTCAAATACCCCGGATGTACCACGTGAAATTACCAACACTCTGAAGAGCAAGACCATCAGGGTAGTGACGTTTGTGGTAAGTCAGTGAGTTAGTGATTGATTGAGTGAGTGAGTGAGCAAGCGAGCAAGTGAGTGAGTGAGTGAGTGAGTGAGTGAGTGAGTGAGTGAGTGAGTGAGTGGGTCTGTCGGTCCGTCGGTCGGTCGGTAGGTCGGTCAGTCAGCCAGGATTCAATATGACAGGTTATTTAAGTTGGCTGCTGGTGCAACTCTACAGTACTGGTCCAATCTACAAACCAGAATTTCAGAGCTTTAGTTCAATTTAAATGGGCAACTTAAAAGCAAATCGTACTCTTCTCAACGTAAATTTTGCCGTATCATCATAATCTATTCCAGCTTAACCCGGTTTCCGTGGCATTAGAGGCCAGGAGCTAGTTTTGCCAGGCTCCTTCCAAGATGCGATTCTTAATCATTGCAGGGTTACTCCCCCCACAGCATTTCATTAGCCGGTATCCTGGGGGGCTACTCCTAGAAAAGTTGGGTGAGGGGTGTAGGGCCCACTTCCCAAAACTCTTGGCCTATTTATGACCAAAATCTGCGATTTTTGCTACCCGATTTATGACTTGGCCAAAATTCGATACCCATTTAATGACCGTTGCGGCTGACACAGCTGCCCTAAACATAAGTTATGAGGGGCTTTTGTTGACGGTCTTATTGATAATGATGAAAAAGTAGCTTCTTCTAAGACACATGCCCAATTCAAGACCACAGTGCTAAATCCGTACCCTATTTAAAACCAAAATGACCGAAATTGACATCCTATTCTCGTTCTCTGATCAAACCTAAACCAAAGTTGGTTCTCGGAGCACTGATACTGGTAATGACTAGTATACATATTTTGAATCATTTGTTTACTCACACACAGGGTTCTCCTTTCTCGATGCTCAAATCAAACTCTTCGTCATCAAAGGAAGAATTTGAAGGAGCAGCCATTGATATTCTAGATGAACTAAGCCGAATTCTTGGATTTTCATACACAATTTACTTGTCACCAGACGGTAAGGCTGGAGTAGAGAATCCAAACACTGGGGAATGGAACGGAGCAATCAAAGAAGTCATAGAAAAGGTAAAAATTATTCTTTTTGGCGTGGAATGCACATATATACAAACCCTGAATTCCATCGGTATTCTCTACTAGCTTAAGGCCAAGTAACAAGGGCAATACTTTATTTCCACTTGTCGCGCACCAATGTTGCAAACTGAAAAACGTTTCTGGCGAGTAGAAACACCCTTGTCTTAAGTTCAAGCAACATGTTGCGCTAAGCCGGCAAGAGTGACAGGCTGGCGATGCGTGGAAGAATGCCGTTCAATTTGCAATGCAACATTGTTGCTGGCCAAGTTACAGTAAATGCTGGAAGTGTTAGAGGGTCTGGGAGGGGTTGTTAAAAGTCATGGCTCGGAATTGGTCAGACTTTTAACTATCAGCCGAGAAGTTACAGGTTATTTTTAAACTAATAGCTGAAATTCAAATTTATTGATAGCTGAGGAATGAGGGGGAATTTTGATTGATAGCGGCGATTACAGTGCTCCCCCTCCCTCATCCAGACCCAAATAACTGACCCAAAATCATTCGCAGACGCGTTCAACCCTACACGCTTCTGTCAATACTTATTTGGCTAACCTAAGCTTAATTCTCTGCAGGTTTGTTATATAGTAATTAATATTTTTCGCGTTATAGAAAGCTGACTTGGCCGTTGGGCCGATAACTATCAATCCCGACCGAGGAAAAGTTGTGGATTTTACCAAACCCTTTCTGACTTCTGGTCTGGGTGCAGTCATGGCGGTTGGTGAATCTCCAATATCATACTTCCGGTTCCTCTCTCCTTTTCATATTTACCTTTGGAGCGTCATCATCATCTCCATGTTTGGCATGGCCGTCGTAAACTGGGTACTAAGTCGGTTCAGCCCTTTTGGTTACCATGGAAGGTGTGCACAGGCGCGAAGGAAGGTAAGAGAAACGGAAGTTTAAATATGATTATGGACAACCTCCCCTCCCACTGACAGACAATCACTAGAAGCCCTCAGTCCCCTCTCCTCAGGTAAAGGAAATCATGACCGTGACTGTGTTTGGATATCTGATCTTAATTAGCAAAGATTTTAACGATTTTATTTCTCCGTTTTCTCATTCGTTTTAATTTCACTATTGCGAAGATATATCAAACACTCAAGACAGTGTTTGACCGTATTTCCACATTTCATCCCTTCTCGGTGTTGGGAAATGTGGCCAAACAAGGTCTTTTGTGTTTGATATCATATTACTTGACAATCCGAGGAGAAGGGGCGTTAGAAACTACGGGCACTTTCGGCATTCGACCAAGAATTCCGGTTTGCATTTCCGTAAATTTCCAGTGGCGAAATCGAATAACAGCATTTTTCTGACTCTCCGGAAAAGAGAACAACCTTGCGAGGTATAACGAAATTTTGGGAAATTTCTTACCCGGAATTGCAGTTCTATTTGACTTTCCCCCGGAATTTCTGTAAGTTTTCGGTCGAATAGTTCGAATAGTTCGCTAGTTCAGAAATTAAACAATTTCCGGATTTTCTGGAAACTTCCTCACCATTTATGCGAGTTTCAAAATTTTCGAAAGTTTTGGTTAAATGGAAAGTGCCCTACAACTGGATCCTTTGGAAGGAACTCATCTCTAATGGAATGTCATTCCTATTACCACTAACACATTTCATGTCTCGGAGCATGCAGGGGCTTTGTCACATGAACCAAGATTAATGTGCAAAGCTCCCACAGGTCTCCTGTGGCTCACTGGTAGAGCATCTCGAGAAGAAGCCAGAAGGTCCTAGGTTCGACTGTTAGCTAAAGCAGTCGGATTTCTTTCTTCTCTTAGACTGTGTCATAATACTGCTAATTGTTACTCATGGCTACTAAATCTTTTAACAGGTTAGCAAGCAAATCATGGCAACCAAAGACAACCTGAGTTTCCTTAACTCTTTGTGGTGTTCGGCAGCCTACTATCTCGGGCAGGGACCCGGTGGTTACCATCCCGTCTCGGGATCGGGACGGGTCTCAGTTGCAGTGTGGTGGTTCTGTATAACAATTCTAGGTGCGACATACACGGCTAATCTAGCGGCTTACCTCACAACCAACAGACTGCAGACTCCCATACGGAGCGTGGAGGACTTGATTCAACAGACTTCTGCTGAGTATGGAGTTGTAAAGGATAGTCAGACTCAATGGTTCTTTGCGACGTCGGTAATAGCAAGGTCAGATGTATAATAGTGCCTATTTTGATTTGTCTTGCATTGTGGTCTAAACTGAAGGTTTGTTTAAACTAATTGAGGTCCACTGATTAAGCAAGAAGAATTCCCCCCCTTCCTCCCGGGGTCCGGGGGCTTTCCTGCTTTATCGCAAACATTACTTTAATTTACAACCACTCGCATACATTTTAGTAACTTACATTCGTAAACACTAACAGCAAAACACTATATTACAATTAGTCTTTCTTGCATACAATAAAGTACGTTAAGTCACTTTTAACAAGGCTGTTACAAAGGGCCTCTCAGGGGGATTCATCGTTCCTTTGATCGCTTAGCTAGTTCCCTATCAATAGATTCCATTATTCCCTAGCGTAAAGCAAGGGTTTTCGTTATTAGTAGAAATGTCCCTTACTCCCTCAAATTAATAAAAAAATATCCACTGTTCCCTTGTTCCCCAAAACATCTGAGAGCAAGACCTGCCCTCGAACAGAAAGCCACAACACCGAATAGAAGTAACGTGTGCCAGGTCGAATCAATGTACGTCCTCTTTCCAGGAAGTTCAGTTAGTCAAGCGGTCAAGATGCATCGAAGCTTACTTTGTCGCTTACTAATCGTGAACATTAACAACACTGTAGATACCAAATGATGTGGGAATTTATGAAGTTACGTCAATCACTACAGTCAAGCACGGCAGAAGGACTCAGGAGGGTGGAGTTGGGAAAGTTTGCCTTCATTCATGATCAACCTCTGCTATTGTACAAGTCTCGCAAAGATCACTGTGGCAAGATGAAGGTCTTGCAGGGGTGAGAAGTTAAGGCCGCCGCTCACTAGCCGATTTTTTGTCGGGCGACAAAAAATCTTTATTTGTCGGCTAGTGAGCGGTGAATTCAGACAAGTCTGCGACAAGATCGGGGCTTGTCGGGGCGATATCTGGCAGTGCTAGATCTCAAAACGTCTTGTCGGGCCTTGTCGGCTAGTGTGCGGTGGACCAAGACAATTTGTCGGGGGTCGCGCGCGCGTCAACCAATTAGGAAATGTCATGAGAGTCTCGTCAGTGGAATAGGCGCCATCTTGATTTTGGATGACTCGGCCCCAAGCCTGAACGCGGTTAGTCGCGACAAAAGATCGGCTAGTGTGCGGTAAGCTGATGGCCCGACAAATTTTAACCCTATTTGACCCCGACAAAAAATCTGCAGTTCTGCGACAAAAAATCGGTGAGTGTGCGGCAGCCTTTAGATTACATCGCACAGCCAAAAAACAAAAAAACAAAAAAACCCAAAAACAAACAAACAAACAAACAAAACAAACAAACAAACAAACAAACAGGCAAACAAACAAACAAACAAACAAGCAAACAAGCAAATAACGGTATGAAGATTGTCATCGAAAACATTATGAATGCTCCAGATACTCTCTTTGGCAATACGGCTCGGCAACGTCCATTCCAGCAGTGTTTCATCCTTACACTTTAAAGTTACAATCGCTCATCTTGTTCAGTAGAAACATTTTCACATAAACTTACGTACAGCTCGATAGCTTTAATTCACGTGGGCACACATCAAGGTTTCATAACCTCAAAGATTAGAATACCTTGTACAGCATAATAAACAGCACCACCTGAAAATAGTGCTCAAAAGCATGCTTCAAATGGTTGCACACTACGGTTTCATCCAAAGCTTCGAAAGTTAGAACAACTTGTAAGGCATAGTAAACAACACCACATGAAAATATTGCTCAATAACTTTCATTTGAATGTTCACACACTACTGTTTCTTCCATAGCTTCGAAAGTTAGAACAGCATAATAAATAGCATAACAGAATATTCAAGAAGAACATCGGAAATGTTTTCACCAAAACTTTTGTTCATATGATAAACTGTATTTGTGTTGTAGTTCAGTACCGACCACAACGGTAAATAATGTTTTCATTTTACTGTGCCCAGCTAAATTAAGGAAATATATTTTTACACCGTTTTTTGCTTAGTTAAACTTATCTTCTTTCAAGGTTTAGGTTTTGAACGCAATCGTTTATTCCCTAGAAAATTTGGTGAGGCTCACTATGGCTTCGCCTTACCGACAAATTCGCCTTACACTGCCCCTCTAAGTATTGAGATGTTGGAACTCCGGAACAAAGGAGAAATTTCAAGGATAATTGACAAGTGGATGATTGACAGAACACCTTGCAAGGCACTTGATGAAGATGATGCTACAGGTACGTTGATTCTTTCTAATATGGTTACTTCATGTGGAAGGGAAGAGTGAATATCTGGTGCTGACTCTTCCTTTCGTTTCCTCGAAATCGAAAAGGCATTGTTTTGGCTTTAGGGGTGAACTATTTACTTAGTGGCGATACTAGAGCAGTTTTCATTTCAGTGTCGTAAAACCAGAACCAAAGTAATCACTCTAGCCTATCACAGGTAAGGTAAGGTAAAGTCTGCATGCGAGCCAATTGGCCCATCAGGCCGGAGCTTATCCCGGTTTCTGTAGCATGAAGCGACTAGGAGTATTTCTACTCCCCCGAGGATGGGATGCTAGTCCATCGCAGGGTTACCCCCAGCATTAAGTTCGCCGGTACCCATTTATACACCTGGGTGGAGAGTGGCACTGTGAGAGTAAAGTGTCTTGCCCAAGAACACAACACAATGTCCCCGGCCAGGGCTCGAACCCGGACCGCTCGATCCGGAGACGAGCGCACTAACCATGAGGCCACCGCGCCTCCCAAC
>Ga0126339_10000921_pt1 | contig 18435 bp, 7 predicted proteins | sample OrbTmetagenome_2_FD_92532 | JGI IMG/M metagenome (GOLD analysis project Ga0126339, IMG submission 92532) | Coral microbial communities from Petempiche,Puerto Morelos, Mexico - Orbicella T R C metagenome | ecosystem: Host-associated > Invertebrates > Cnidaria > Coral | place: Petempiche,Puerto...
CAAAATATTTCGCAACAGAACAGCAGCTTGAGTGCAGTCCTGATCTTAAGGTTCTACCAAAAGCAGGCAGCGTTTCAATGTAACATAATTGAAACGTTGAAGCGCATAACATGTTGCACACGTTCGGCCATTCTGCTGCCAAGATTTTGGCCATCCTGTCCTACGCCAGGGTAAGTGAAAATATGGCCACCCCCAGGATTTCGCGCGGCCATTTTTTTTTTATCGCGATTTTCTTTAGCGTCACGCACGCCGGACTAAACGAAAGAGGGACTACTTGTAGTCTATAGTGCGACATTCCGGAAATACATAGTCTGAATTCCAGTGTCTTTTTGAATTGGGATTTTTTTCATCTTTACAGACCAGAAACAAACTACAGAAGGTGGATCGAGACAACTAGAGATTCCATCTCTGCCAAATGGGTGGTGTTTTAAATTGGCCCTGGGTCCTCGGGGCAAGACAGCTGTGCCTCTCTAGATCTCTAAGGAGTATAATTAGGCAATAGACCACAAGTTCTTATGGTTTATAGGCTGATAAACCACTTGGGATGTTGGAAGAACACTCGAAGAATTCGTAAATCACGAGCCGCAGGCGAGCGATTTACGAATTCTTCGAGTGTTCTTCCAACATCCCAAGTGGTTTATCATGCCTCTAAACCGTAAAAACTTGTGGTCTACTGCTTTTATATAATAATCCAGAAGACACGCGAAATTTCCATGAATTGACTTGCACAATAAACCATAGCTGATAGACCAATCAGAGCGCACGCATTCATTTAATTATTATATAACCGTAAATGGCCAATTTCCTTCTATGAGACGCGCCTGTAGGGAATCTTGGTAGTTGTATTCATCAAAACAAATATCCAGTACAAGCTGATGAATACAACTACCATGATTTCCTGCAGGCACATCTCATAGAGGGACTAGCATCCGAACTAGGGAGAAAAGCACCACTGATTTCTAGTGAGGCACTGCACGCTGCAGGCACACCCTCCATGTATGGAAAACAATTAACCACAACATTATGCAGGTTCTTCTGTTCCTTATCACGGAGCAAAACTTTAACTGCCGTTACAAGGAAACTATCATGAGTCAAAAACTACAAGACATATTTATGTCAATAGAAACTTGAAATATCATGGTCCAGTTTTGTTAATTATCACTAAACCAATGCTTTAAAGCCATTTTAAAGGTGTTATTTTGAGTTACGTTTGCTCGAGGTACTAACCTCAAATTGATAAAATTGCATTACGCATAAAACTCAGGTTTTGATATTTCGATCCAAATTTAACAGACTAAATCTTCTAGTTAACAATTAGATTACGAGCTCAAGATTCCTATCAGGTGATGAAGCCGAGTCAGCTCAGAAAATAAGAGCGAATAATTAATTGTTTTGGTACAATTTTAACTAAATTTCCTTTACATGTAGATGACGAGTTTTTACATAAGTCGCGGATTGAATGAAACTTCTGAGAAACGAGAAAATGTCGCCATTTTGTAGACAACCGTGACCTCCAACCACTCCGCAGTAATGGCTGATAGAGTTTGATAGCTCAACCAATCAGATAACAGCATAGTACATTAGCAGAATTCTACTAATGTCTCTTAATATACAAAACTATCGCTCGCTAAAAGACCATTTCTACACTTAAAGAGGAGGGACTGCTCATGCGTACATTGAACTGTCAAAGTAAGATCAGTCTCCTGTCACTTTGTTCTCGTTAAAATGCAAAACGGATCAGGGGCATCGTGGGCTCTGTTAATAACAATGGTTCTCCGCTGGGAGACTGGGACCAGCTGTCCACGATGACCTGCCTGATTCATGCCTCGTTTCCTACGCATGCGCACAGTTTGAGAATTGGAGAACGGATTGTGGTGGTATCCTGGACGTGCTGACACAAACGCTGATCTTGAACTTTTGATGGGTGTTGAGTTAGGACGCCGCGCTTCGGCGTTTTTCCGGCTAGAGTCTTGCTTTGGTCTTTGAAGGTCAGACGGTGCTTGAAAATGTATGGCATTATCTATGCGGGGTGTCAGAAAGAAATGATATTAAAAAAAAAAACACCAAGATATTACCTCGAAAGTTGCTCTGGAATGACTAGTTTGTTTACGGAAAATAACTACATAAATTTGACTTGTTTAATCAAGACAATCACGATATTTTCCTCGTCAAAAAGTGCAATTTTATAAAAGGAAAGATTTCCAATTTTATGATGAATTTTACCTGACTGTGTGGTAAAGGGCAACGTTTGTTTGTTTCCAGTTATTAACTTTACTCCCTAGAAAATACCCTGATCTAGGTGACAGAGCCATGCACGTAACACAGCATAAGACATTTGCAAGATAGAATCACGTGCTTAACACAGTGCAACCTATCGGAACGAATCACGCGCCAAAAAACAACCTAGCGTGATACAATCACGCACTTCTAGTTCATTACTTTCATATTCGAGAAACGTACACATGACTGTGATTCTACACGCAGCATCACTATAGAGAAGGGCCTACTTCTCCTTCAATGAGGCAAATACATACTTGTACTGTGAGCCTGCAATCCTATATCGGTTATCTTCAGCGGTATCCCCATATACTGTGGGTATGTGTCCTCGTACCAAACGAGAAGTTCAGTTCCGGCAGGAATGTCATAGAACGCTCTGTAGTAAATTTCCTTGTTATATTGAAAAGCGAAAAGATTTTGTTCTCCTTTGTGTCGCGCGCAGCAAATAAAACGCATCCAGCTGGAAGTGTTCTCGTCTTTGCCATCCACGTAGTGTAACAATTTACCATTTTCGTAAATCTGGAAATAAAAACGGTGATAATTATACTAAAAGTTTGAACTGTGTTGGATTAAAGTCGGAGTGTAAGTGAATGGCCAACAAACATAAAAGTTGATATGATTTTTTACTGAGTTTAAATCTCCTAAAAACGTTTATTTTCACTTCCGTTCGAATCAAGCCGAGTGGACTTCATTCGAAGATTTGCAGTGATTTTTGTGACTTAATTCCATTTCTTTTACTTGGTTAGTTGGTGTAAAGAAGGTATGAGTAAATTGTTTAAGTTTCTTAGTTACCTCCCACATATATGACGTATCTGTTTCGGCAGTGGTGTCACTGGCTTTCACTAGGTCTCCTTGATAAGGGCCCATCCAGGTCCCTTCAGGAATAACTTGTTTTGTGCGGATCCCATGTTTAAAACCGATGCTTGATGTGCACAGCTCCAGTTCTTTTGGACAAGACTTTTTAGCGAAAGTGAGCTTCTCGGCCTGTTCCTTCTCACCGGTTTTTGAAGGTGACAAAGAACCTGAGAGAAGAACAATAACTTTACTTTCACACTTCTAGAACTCCACTTGCATACTAATACAAATACTGCAATCTGATTGGCTGAGCCATCGTGGGGCCATCGCACACTGTCAGCCATGTCTGGAGGTCGTGTATGAAAAGGTGAAGTTTAATTTAATTTAATTTTAATTTTATTTTATTCTCAGTTTCAAATCAGTACCCCAGTTGTAACCATAACCTATTATATCTAGATTGTTACCTTTGCGTTCAGTACAGTCGTTCAAGTTCCCTGGCGTGGTCTGATCTTCTGATTCGTTACGCTGGTACAAACATTTGTACAAGTTGTCGTATGTGAATGAAAATGTCTCGTGTTCTGAAGGGCTCCTCAACAAAGCCACTGGTTTGATGGGAAATGACTGCTGTAGGCGAGGGCCTGTGTTCGACATCCTACACGCTGAAAATTCTCCGTTGAACTGTGAATAAGAAATGCGATTAAAAGTTTTCGTTGGAGAGCAGTTTGGCTAGTTTCCAAAGTTAATAAGCTTGAGGTTGTTCCTAAGCGTGGCACGCTTTTCGAATGATACTAAAAATAAAGTTTTATTGAGACCTTCCTACGTCAATCCGCCCACAAACCTATTCAAATTGGTCAAATCATAGTAAATAAAAGTATAGAAATTTGGCAGAATGCAGAAATAAGAACAAAACTTATTGGATAACAGTTTGAATAAAATAAAATCTCGTCTCCAACTTGCAACTATTTGTTACGAATTGCGGTAGGATTTCACAAAGAAAGCTCAACCAATACTCAATGTGATGTCATATTCCTGACGTTATTCTAGCTCAGACAAATTAAATTCCAAAATATATCTATTTTTTTGAACTTTCATGACCCGTGGGCATGAAACAATGTAAATTCGAAACACAAGTTCCACTTCAAATGACCAACAGTGTTAGCTAGTGTTGGTTGGACATGTTGTTGCATACCGGCCGAAAAACGAGAGAGAAAAAGCTGGCATGAGTGAAATGAGAATACCTGTCAACAGAGCTAGTCTCTGAGTCACTAACAATGTCTTTTGTACTAGTCATATTTTGACATCTGACGCAATGATAATTTTAATATCACGGCTATAAATCTATGTATAAAAACAGCATAAGATTAGATGTGATCTAGACGTTAAAAAATGAATTGATAGTAAATTAACACCAAACTCTGTCTTTTACAATGCAATCAAATAATTGATGTCGGCAGCACTTTTCATGCGTGACTAGACACGTACTGAAAACATGAAAATTGGTTCTCGAACGCAATGCGATTGATATACCCTTATGCATGAAAGACAAGCAAATAATCCTCAACAAGCTCAATATATCAGTTATACAGAGTTTGTTGACTTACTGTATTCGAACAATATCACGTAAGGGAAAATAATTTTATGCACCATAATTCGTGACTTAGTTTTTAAATTTGTTCCACTGTCGCTTCGGCCGAACTCACCTGCTTTCCTTTCTAAAGAGGTTGTTGAAGTTTACCGGAGAATGCCTCACTAATTTTCAAACTGAGTAACTGTTGTTCGCAGGCCACATTCAAGATCTGTATGATAAGTACGCGTCGTTTTGCCGCAAACAAAAACAAAATGAATGACTGCAGTATAACACTTTGCTAATTCTTTAGCTGAACTGTCATCGTATTTGTCAAACAGTAAGTCATGCATTGCAAATTGAAAGCGTTAAGCGTTACAGCATGCTAGCCGTTGTTATGGTAAAACTTAACTGATAGCCGTAAGGGTACTTAATTCATTATCACGCTTGCGAAAAAAAATATGAGGCAAATTAACGAAGATTTTTAACAGGTTTCGTAAAGGCCCGAAAAGGCTGTTTCACTATTAGAACATGAAAACTAGGAAAAAATACTTAATGACGTTTTTGTGCGTCGTGCCCTGAGGGTCATGTCCTAACGGAAACATGCGGCTGACAAGTTGTTCAATAGAGCCAGAGTTTCGTTCTGGTTGCGTGGTGACCTGATGCGGTCCATAAAACGCGTATTACATGATTGGCACGGTTCCCACGCAGTAAGTCCTGTTAGCAAATTATATAACATGTCACAGCGCTTCGTTGCAAACGTCATAGAGGACAAACATTTCCATATCCAAAATGATCTTTAACGTCTGTTATCAATATTTGTCACGAAGAGGGAAGTTTGCGTAAGACCTGTCTTGAAGAGGGTTAGCACGGCGAGGAGATCGATCGGCATCTTTAACGATTAATCCTAGCCAGTTAAAACGATTTGCAGATTTTTAAGTGCTAGCTACAGCCATTTCAGAAAGTATCTATAAACCCAGCACTAAGATTGTTAAAAAGCTTTTCAGTTTGAATGATTAATGCATGATTACACAGAAGGTGTATTTGGTTACATAAGACGATATCTGTTGATCCACAACTTGCTAATAATCTGGTAAACTGAAGCCGGAAAGACTTGTGTTGTTGGGAGAAAGTTTTTTGGAAAGGATCGATTAAGAATATTAATAATATAAATGCATTGATCTTTAGCGAGCACTGATGTTTATAAAAAGAACCTTTCAACTGAATTTTTCATTTATTCTCATCAAATGCAAACTATGTTGTATTGTGATCTCTTCGAGTCGAAACATTAGGCGCTGTTTGTGAACACAAAATTTAACTCGACAAAACAAATAAATGGACGAAATGTGGAGAAAAGCCGGAGGATTTTAAAAAAAAGCTCGATTGAACAAACTGTATGTGTGTATAGCAACAACTAAGTACACAGTCGCTCACCTGAATGGCTGGAACAAAATGTATTTTTGTCTATATTCAGGCTAACTACCGCAAAGTTAACTGTGTAACCGTAAAACCTAAGAATGAAGAGCCCAATAGGACGCAAGAATTCGTCCAAAATTTAAGCTATCCCGAAGACACTTCACTAGGTTTTTACATTTTGCTTTAGTTCTTAAAAAAACAATAAAAAATCTTTCAATTGTTTAACTCCAGAATCATGGGGCAGTTTTGTATTTTACGCCGGAACAATATTTCTAAAACTGTTGAAGTTTTTCTGGTGATTGTAAAGCTGGTTTTGTTTTCCAGATGGCGGTGTTTGGAGAGTTATTATCATGCAGTATTCATTTATGAGCCTAAAACAATAATTCCCTCCCAACAGACAAACCCGATCATGTATGAAAACACAAAATTCCTTCTGAAAATGCGGATCCACTCCAAAACAACTGGTTACTAAAAAGGGCTATTGAATAAATATTAAAACACTGGGGATTACTAGCGAAATGTTACAGTATATTATCTCACCAATCAATGTAAGTTCTCCTCTTGCTTGAAATAAATATGATAATATCAAACAGAAATGCAGATCTCATTGACTAGTGTTTTGAATTTTTGCTCTGAATTAAGTGCCCAAGGCTAAATGTATGTTCTAAACAAACCCAAGCACTTCAAAAACCGTCGTTTTCAGGAAACTTTCTCAAGAAGTTTCAAGAAGGTTTAATTCAAAATCCTACTGCCCAACTTTTCGTGATAATTTTCAAATTTGAAGATAAGAAGAGGACTAGGAATAATTTGGCAAAGCTATAAGAAGAAAATATGGATTGATTAATCGATTTTTACCCGCACGGCACGCAGGCAATTAATTTTATTTCGCATTAACCTAGCGTGAGGGCCGTAATGGGATAATGTCAGCCCTAGGTCTTGACACTATAACGTGCCAGCGTGGTGAATAAGAGACTTATTTCATGACTTTATGATAGCCTCAGAGCAGTATAAGTTTTACCTGGTTCAACAGGAAATAGCAGAAAGGTAATCGATAAAACACTCTGGCTGACAGACTAATTTGCTTTTTCACCTGTCTCCTCTCAGTAGAGTGAAAATATTTGTATTTCTTCTCTTAAAGACAAGTTTTCTGTGGCCCTTGCTTTCGTTCTGACCACGCACATTCAAAGTTAGGAATTTTGGAAAGAATGACGTTGGATTATAACCATATCGTAGTGAAATATCACTTAGTATCTGCATTTGAAGTTGCCCTACGGGCATGTCGAAATACTACAAGACTCGTACAAAATGTCGTGTTATACTATTCTCTAAGATGTCTTTTAAGTATATTCATCTGTGATCATAATTTCTTTTTATTTTTGGTAAGTTATCTATAAAATATAGATCTTTTTGCAACAGTCGGAAATAGGACATAAGCGGCATTGTTTTGACTCTAATTACTGTAGCTGACGTCAGGCTTTGGTCAGATCTCTTTATATTGATGACGGACTGCGTGAAATAGCTACGCTATTGTCAGTCTTATTTCAGTTTGTTTACAAAGCCAAGCTATAAACGGACAAAGCGATCGAATGGCGTTTTGAAGATGGAGTCTGGAGTTTGACAGAGGCGACGATAAAATAGACTCACCTTGTAAAATCTTGCTTGAAAAAAGCTTCAAAATCTTTAAACGTAATAAATAACTAAATATTCCTTTCCAGAAATAGTATGTTTGATTTTTGCTTTGCTGTTTCAAGTTGATTCGTCCATGTATCTGAAGATTACAGGGGGCCTTACGGCTGTTAGTCCAAAATACTAAGGTGAGAAGGTGTCCGCTTGAAGTCTACGCTGCTGAATTCGGACCTTGCGAACTTCAGTTTTTTCAGCTGTTGTGTGTACTCTCTTTAAATGTACTTGGGAATAAAGGCCACCGGTGTGGGTGTGTAGCACTTCTCTCGTAATCAGCGTGGGTGTTTCGAGGGGGTGGCGATGGGGTCTGGGAATTTATAGCTTACGTCCTCTGAGTTGTCTCGGAAGGGTTGTGCCAACTCAGGCAGCTCTAGCCCTGAAGTGCATTCTGGTACATAACCGTGTGTGTTCTGTGGGCTTTGCCAGTTGATGGTTGGCAATGTGGAGCTTGACATGTACATCTGTTCGGTTTTAACAAAGTGTCTCTCTTAACGTTTTTATTCGAAACAGGTTGTCCTAAAGCCTCGGCACGAATCCGACTTCAGCTGGTACTAACAGCTTTCCGGATCTCACTTAGCCCAAGTGTTACGTATTAAACACAAACGTTCCTTTGTACTGTAAAATCTCTGTTGTAGGAACTGTGCGGTCACAAGCCCTGTGCCTTTGTTCTCAAGAGGGTCTGGATTGGCTTACAACATTTGTGGGAGCTTCTATGTGGGACTTTAGAAGAAAGCACGAGAAACGCCTTAAAGGTATCTGATGAGCGATGTATTACTTAAGAAAGCCGCTCTGATTTTATCGTATGGCAAACATTTTGACTTTCAGCTCTTTTGTATCAAACTTTACATGAAAACTTATTCAGGATCGCAGCGGTTTCCGGCGGAAACCTAGTGGTTTGCGCATGAACTAGCGGATCAGCTGATTCTCCAGAGTGGGAGAGCTTTTATCCATTTATGCGTGACAGGATGGCTTGAAAAGCCACGTCCGTCCTGTCACGGCAAAGTTTTCTTATAAACATCAGCTTCATCATATTCACATGAGCGTTCCTGTCGTACTCAGCGGACGTATCTATTAGTCACTATCCGTTTCACTTCTCTTTAGGTCTTTACTAACTTGGTAAAGCTATTCAAGTTTTTTTTTTTAGATTTTGGAATGTGGGGCTAACTATGTGAAAGGCAGAAATCGCTGTAATATCGAGCTCTAAAACCCTATTTCGGTTACAGGAAACGACTACTGAATGGGTTGATTGTAATATATTCTTTATAATCACACCCAAATTCGCAAGTACCCAATTAGAAGCCGTGTCTACTGTTCTGATATCCTGCGATATCAGCCCGCTGACCTGCCTCCGATATCATGGTCTCTTGACCGGATTTGGATACGGTAAATTTATGAACTAGTCGTACCTTTTTTGGTTCGCTTCGGCGGCATATCCGGGTTGTTTGGTCTCGCCATGGGTATTTTGGCTCAACTACGTCGGTCACCAAAATACGAACAAACGAATTTCGCCTAATAAGTCGCCGAAGAGTATCAAAAAGGTACGTTTTGGTTGAGTATTGCTTCAGTTAACAATGTGCCAGTACCTCATGTATAAATCTTGGCCCGGTTATTCATAGCATAGTACGTTTTGTTAACATTCATCAAATGAATAGCGATTTTATAAAGCGGATAGCATTATCCATCGTTGGAATAATCTCGGTCTGTGGTTGGTGAGAGGCAGGAGGTATTGGCACGGTTCGAAATCAGTCCAATTCACTGCACACTGGAGCCAAACAACCATTACAATTTTCATCACTTATGAATCATTTTAGCCACACTTCACTTCTTATCTTCTCTTAGCTCAACTCAATGTAAGCCTAGTTTTCATTCAGAAGTATAGCGGCTCTTGTAAGTTTGTAATAACGAAGCGCGCGAAGTCTAAAAATAGAATGCAAGTTAATGGAACCCCGCGAGAGTCAGACATAAGCGTGTTCCGAGAGAAATAGGAGGAAAATGAACGCCAAATTTTGGTTTTAAAAATTGTTTTAGGAACACTTGTTTACGTGCTTGAAAAAGCTTCAAATCTTCCTCCATTCCGTTTTGTTTGTCTGAGTTTGTCTGAGTTATGACGTCACTCGCGCGCTTCGCTATTCTTTGGCTTTTTAGCAGCTGTTATTGTTTTGGGTATCAAGCCATTCATGTGAGACCTTACGAGAGCGGCGGCTGCTAACCGACTCTTTTCCTTACGACATAAGCACTAGCATAAGCATAACGATAGTGAGGACGCCCACAACACAGCATAAGCACGTAGCCATGCGCAGAATGGGTACTGAATTGCCTTATTTTTGGCTCCATACCTCCTGGATACAGTAAAACAAGACGGCCGATTATCGCTAATGCTTACAGCAGCGAGTTGTCGCTCATAAGTGCAAGCTGTTCTGTTTATGCTTATGTTTGAGTTGTGTGTGTACTCAATACCGTGTGCTTGTGCTTATGCTTGTGCTGTTGAAGTTCTCACAAGTGTTATGTTCATATTTACTAAAATTGTTGTAACTCAAGAAATGTTTAATTCAATGTATTGTCCGCCAAGCATGAAGGAATAAAGATTCCAACTTAACAAACTGGAGACTTGTCAGTGTTTTGAAAAAGCGTCCGCCAAAACTATTTCGTGAGCGGTCCATTTTAGCGGGACAGTCCGTGCTCGTGGTCACTCAGAGAACCAATCAGCACACTGCTTTTATTCTGGACCAGTTCAGTGCCATATGATATTCTGTCAATGACATTTGCACCACGTTTTATTAGTCTTGCTTTTTTCTAAAGAAATGGTTGCTTACAACATGAGATAGAATGCCAATAAATCGTTTTTAAAGGGCTCTAGAATTGAGCAACAGGTGAAATCATGCTACGTCTCAGAGAGGAGTTTTGTTAAAATGCAAAGCGTGAAACAACTTTTAATTCAATGACCTTTATGCTATGTATTGAGACACTCAGGTAACTGAACACTTTTACAATAATGCAACACTTTCATTACTTTAAATTACCTAGGATAAAACGATTGAAAAAAATAAAATAAAATAAATAATAAATTACGATATTTAGAGAGGAAGCCAGATCAGCCTCGGCTGGTTTTCACGCAGGTCCTCTATCCTGGTCGAATTGGAGTGTTAGTTTTGTGGAGGAAGGAAAACCAGAGAACCCGGAGATAAACCCTCGGAGCAAGGCGAGAACCAACAACAAACTCAACCCACAAATGACACCAGGCTGGAATCGAACCCGGACCACATTGGTGGGAGGCGAGCGCTCTCACCACTGCACCATCCCTGCTCCCTCAAAAAGTCGACTTTTTAACTTACATTATTTTGGATAAAAACTTTATAGAAGTGTCGGTCTGTGCCATTTCTCTGATTTTCTAGCATGAAACTCAGCCCACTTTGGTCAATTTTAAGTAACCTTTCTAAAATAAAATAACGCGCCGCTTTGAATATTTGCGGGAAATTGATGGGTTTTTTTTTTTCCACTGTGCATATACGACGCAATTGACTTGTGACGTTTTTTACCGCTGTTTCTCTGAACTGTACTGATTCAGAAGCAAACGTGACTTTCGATTAGGAGATTCATAGTATACTCAATACAGGAACAACCACATCTATTTACAACAAAAACAGAAATCAACTGGAAAACAACTACGATTACATATAACAAACGTCACTGAAGCGAACCCAAATTAAAATTTCTAAAGAAATAGACAGTGTTTGTGGATATCCGAGATTCAAATTTGTAAGTAAAAACGATTAGTATGTGAAAAAAGTATGTTTCCTTCACTGACGATGATTTACAACCATGATTTTGAAAGAACTCATTTCCTTTTGCTACTTCAGGGCACCTGATTGGACACTAGCTGAGAGAGAGAGCAGAGAGCAACCCCCGGGGGGGGGGTACTCCCTTATATGGACCATATAGGTATGTGCAGCCCCAAAGGGTATGGTTTTTCAGCCGTTTCGGTCATAAATAGGGTATCGATTTTAGCTGATTTTGGCCATTTCGGTCATAAATAGTGTATGGTTTTTGCACTCTAGCCTTGAAATGGGTATGTTTTTAAGAAGAAGCCACTTTTTCATCATTATCGAAAAGAAAATCAACAAAAGCCCTTCACAAATTATGTTTACGGCAATTTAACATTGGTCTGAACTAGGGAACTAGTTTTAACGCAGGTCTGAAACAGAGTTTTGATTTTAGGGTCAGGTCAGAAATAGGGTTTCGAATTTTTGGTTAGGTCATAAATAGGGTAGGGAATATCGCAGATTTTGGTCATAAACAGGGAAAGGGTTTTGGGAGGCGGGCCGCACACCTCCACCCAATTTTTCTAGGAGCACCCCCCTCCCCGGGACAGCAACTATATTTCTGCCCTCCTCTATCAAGAAACTGGGGTGTGCTGCTGACAATCTGAAGATCTCACCCCAGCACTGGGCTCCATCCATTTAAAATTATAAACCAAACATTCTATTTTTAAATCTTCACTCTTGACTTCACGTTTCCTCTGACGTTTGCCAAACATTCCAGAATCGTGCAAAAATTAGTTGAAAGGTTAATCCGACTGCTCACTTGCCACTATGACTCCTGCTTTAATCCTTTGGAAGTGGTACGTGATAACAAAATTTGTCTTGGGAACAATTCCAAGGTTCGATTTTAAAAGTCAAATCTTTGTAGGTAGGTTCCGGATTTTTTGATAGTGCAGAACTCAAGGTGAGACTGCAAGCTGTGCGCGTGACCAGAGGTGGACAAGCTAAGGGAACTAACAAGGCCGCAGGATATTGGATAGCTGATGCCCTCCTGTTTCAACAATATTTCGAACGGAAGCCCTGCGCCTCACTTGTGCTTACGTGAGATGGCATTTAGAAAGAAATGATATTAATCTGAAACGCTCTGCGTGTGGAAAGGTATGCTTCTCGGTGCGAACATGACCTCAGTTATGTCTGACAAAAAAATATTTACAAAATGCACTGTAAAAATGTTTTACATAATCCGACCAATATCTGTTAATTGTTTGTTCAAGAGAGAAGCGTGACAGCTCACAAAGATCGTCGTGAATGATTGTGTAAATATTGATAAAAGACGCTAATCAGCGGAAACTTAGCTGAGTTTTATCACTTCAGTTTGAACTGGCCGAGCGTAATAATTCTTATCTTCGCAAAAATGATATCGCAAAATCTAATTAAGAATGCGACAGTTAAATAATGGTTGTCTGAGGTGATCAATTTCCAATCATTTCAAATTTCTATGATCGCCGGGTCCGCGTCCTCGTGCTCCGCGCGCCTGCACGCAAACATCACTCACGACCAAAACAACAATGTCTATTTCCTTACCTGACCAATCCGCCTCCCTAAACCAATGCTATCATTTTAGAGGTGTTATCTGGCTTTTTCGAGACTTGTTTTTCTCGCCACATGTTATTTTTATTCGGCCTGGAGAGCTGATACATACGGTATGTTATGTCACAGACGTATCAGACCCACATATCAGTCGTGCGATACGAGATTTGGCAAACGTCCCAAGAATTGAGAGCTGTCAAAAACTTTTGACGTTCTTCTAGAATGATTGACAGTTCCTCGACCTGAGGGAGAAAAACGCGAATAAAAACATGCCGCTAACTAGTAGCTGTTCCAAGCTAGAGCCTTTTGTTAGTATAAATATCAGGTGACAAAGTAACGTAGACCCACTGAAAAGGAACACTTTTGGGTGGGCAGATAAATCTCACTTCTGTTCACCTAGATAGGGGCCTGAATCAAGAATTAACGCTGCCAAAGACTTGAGTTTTGGAAAAGAAAAAGTTGTGCCTAACAGAACAGTTGGTGAGTGAGTTCAACGTTTGCGTGAGTTCTCTTGTAACTAATTCAAGGAACACACTTGCGTAATGTTATCAAAGCTAGACATATGACTTCGTTTGTAATTTCAATTCTTGGAAATGGGATGTTTTGTCTTTTGTATGTCCCTTTTTTTTTAAAAGAAACCTTGGCAACAAGATCTACGAACAGTTACTGATGGTCGTGAAAGTAACAAATAATTTAAGATGATTATAGTGATTATTTTTCATTTCTTTTTCAAAAAGCTTTCTCGTAAGTTGACCAGCACCAAGAAGCCGTAAAATTACAAACAACTCAAGTGTATTTGTAAATAATTTCTTTTTGTCAAGGTAAAAACATCTTCGTGTGAAACAGTTGTATAGTCAGTCGCTCTTGTAAATGTCACACCTTTGGTAGGCGCTTCTGCTCTTGTCCGGTGTTAGCTTCCGCACAGCGGATTACAATAACTCATTTGGCCCTCCACTTTATTGTTTCTTTTCCGCATAAAACGCTTTCAAATAGCGCACTAAAACTTTTTGGATAAAAAATTTCACCAATTTTCCCGCGACTTTATCATGGCATGAGCCCAGACTGCTTAGTAGAGAGTTGCGACATAACACGCATTTTTAACGCAGTTGATGATGGCCTGTTTCACACACAGATTGGAAAGTTTATACTGTAAACAATTATTAACATACTGGTTTTTTTCTTGTTTGCTGTGCCTTGCGCATCAGCACCTTATTGGGCGGGACCCAACCTGTCCCATTCTAGCCAAATTCCTGCTCGTACACTTATTTGATATGGCTATCTCAGATTAACTTTTAACTCATCCATAAAGAAAACTTTCCCTGTTTTTCAATGGACGCCATTCCTCTGTAATCTGCGGGAGGGTCATTCATTAATTAATCTGGCGTAAAACGTTCAAGAGAGGAATGCATCTTTGCGAAACTAAGCAGTCTTTGGAAATATTGTTGTTAGCTCCTATTGTTTCTTTGAAAATGCCGACACAGCCGGTAATCGCGTGTAGCATAGCGGGTAGCAAACGCAGCTTTTTTTTTTATCGGTCTTGTATGCGGAAATCTACCAAAAAATAAATAAATTTAAAATAAGGCGGAAGAATAATCCGTTCGAAAAAAGTTGTTGTGCTGTACCATTTGTAGGTTTTAATCTTCCGTATTATGGAATTAGCTATTTATTCGGGCTTTGTTCCAACACGTACTCCGCGCGGAACATCAATGCTGAGCTATTTTAAAGATAACAAATCTTTATTTGCCAAAGGCAGAAATTTCATATCTATCTGCAACACGAAGCCATGCTTTTGTTAAATACTTGCTAAATAATACGATAAAGGAAGTTCTTAAACTTATCTCATTTATGACCTGCAGCTACCTCCTTGCCACAAAATTGATTGGTATTTCTACACCACTTAGTGATTTATTTCAATGCTGCTGTAGTCTTCGAAACGAAAATTATTCTGCTCTTTAATAAGGCAAGAGAAAGTCGACCTCTGTTAGCTACACGGTCCGGTCAGCTTAAAGGACGGGATTTCAAGTAATATTTTACCTATCCAAGTCTGTCATAGAAGTTTTCTCGAAGATCTTCTCCGCTAAGTCATAGGCAGTCCCCGAGGGCTGTAAGCATTTTCTTGGAAAAGCAAAGCCTTTCTCAAATTGTCCCATTTCCGGACAAAATAACTTGGCAGCTAGTCAATTGAAGTTCAGTGAGCTTTTGTTTTGAGAGCACGATCTCCTTTGTCTCCCAAGCAGTATAACGAAAATGTCAATTGAGGTGGAAGTTGTTACTGCAAGCGAGAATGGAAAAAGTAACAGTGGAAAACAAGGTTACAATTATTTCTTTTTGTCTACCTTCAATTGCATGGATTAGCAAAAGTTTAAGTTTCGTCTGATAATTACTTTGAAAAATTTACAGTGTAGTATTGAAATAAAATGAAATAGGGTTTCTTTGTTAAATTGGTTATACGAAGAAATAGTTCCTCAATATTCTACGAGCTGGGCACCTTATTACGGCATTAGATAACCTAATCGGACTAATTAAAAGTTATCACACTCAGAACTGAACGATCATCGAAACTTATTAACTCTTTTACCTGGAGTAAAAAACAATTGTAAAATCACGGAAAACAGAACAAAGCAATTACAAAAAAAACAAAAACAAAAACAAAAACAATGGCACAAAAAAGCGTCCTGCTCAATAGCTTTCATTTCATTTGAATAGTCACAATCAATAGTTAGTTCTGTTGCAAATTTAAGTCAGTTTTCGGTTTCAATCTTCTACAGTCAAAGTCACAACTGTAAGACTGATGAATTCTATACCGTACCGTAATAAACACTGAGATTTTCATTCACAAACGCTAACCCTAGGACCAGAGTAAGTCACAACAATCCGAGTAATTTAACTGATTGTGTTCATTCACAGCTTTCATTTGATTGGCCACACATTAAGGTTTGATTCGCCAGTTGTGTTCAGGCAGCCATTTCTAAGAGTCAAACGCAATTGACGGCTCACTCTTGCAGAGAAAGCACAAGCTGGTGTTTTGAAATTCATGCCCCGTTTTAAAGATTGTGAATAGATAACGAGTAAAGTTGCATGTAAAGTTTTAGGAGGGTACAAGGAACTGAACTCTACCGTAATCTGTAAGTGTCGCCAAAAACTATTAAGAGCGTAAGTTTGTACAAGACGCAAGACGCAAGACTTTTAAACGTAATTTTATGTTAGTACTTAGATTTATCAGTTTTATCTTTCCATGCCTTGATTTCCCCACTCAGCATGGCTGTTTGTAATGCTGGCCCAATCACGAACAACAATATTATTGCAATGATTTTTATGTTTTAGTGAGAACCTTTTATAGCACTTGTTGATATTTTGTGGCCGGAATGACATCAAAAATAACGTCAAGATCTGTAGTTATTTATTCTGCCACCAGAGTCATGCATGAAATTTAAACTCTTATTTGCAATACTCCAGTCTATCTGGTAGATCAACGTTGTCAGTGTAGAAATGTCTTTTCAAGCAGGATTACTGAAGCGATAACTGAAAGATAGAGATCCAAAACACAAACAAGTTTTAGAAAACATCAATGCTGAAAAATACTGAATTGAATTAGCGCATGAAGGTACATAAAGCTCTGGGTTTCCAACAGTCAACACTTACTAAGCTCGCAGACTGTCGGAGAGAGTTTGACAGTCGTACGTAAACTGGTAAAATTTAACAAGTACGACGTGCGGGTCCTTTGATGTTATCGTGTTCAGCTGTGATACATTCAATTGTTTCTTTTTGTAACTTGTTGTTTCAGTTTCCCGGACCGCGAGAATCAAGAAAATGGCGCGAAATGGTGTGGCGTTCACCACTCACTTTCCCGCCAACCAGGCAGCCCTCCAAAACACTTCACACACTGGCAGACATTTCAAATTCACTTATGACGACTTGTACAACTGTTTGTATCGACACAATGAGCCACAACTCATCGACATCGAGGCATTTAAAGCACAAAGAAAACCAAGCCAATCCGACGGGGAAAGGCCTAAAGAAGTTACAAGTAAGTGAAAAAAAGAACTTCTTTTATAAATGTTGCGTGCCAAGCAATGTACTTTATTATCCAGAATTAATTTTGCTTCGAGCACAAAGGTCAAATTTGTGTCGTATTAATCTTATTGTTACTATCAATTCTTCAATCAAAATGCCTTTTTCAAGTTGAAACCTTTTTTATAATTCTTCCAAAGCTACTGAAAGCCTAAAAACGCCAATAAACAAAAGAAATCGACTGTGTTCCGCAGAGAAGAAGGGGCATTCAATTTTGCCGCAAAAACAATAAAATTGTTTGTTTTCTGAAACCATTTTTCCGGTTCTTTCGTAAAGGGAAGTGAATCTTGTGTATTTATTAGCCGTTAAGGAAGACCTCCTGATGCCGCTTGTTGTGATTAGGAAAAGACTGCGTTATATTGAACAACAGAAACTAGGCTATAGACGAAGAAGAAAAGCATTTGGTATTAAGTAGTCATTGTTTTGATGATAAAAATAGGATAGATTAATCTCCTACCGGCAGACATACACACAGATAAAAGCATTTTTGTGCAAGGCCCAAGACAACAGCATCGTATCAGAAGAAGGCGTTATTAATCACTTCCTGCTTCAAAGACAGATGCGTAACTGAGAAAGGAAGAGAAAAACCACAGGTTTTACTGTGCTCCAGTGCTATCAAAACTTCGAATTACAAATGTTCAGGATTTTGGACTGCTCACTTCTCGATTCTTCTCCCGCCCACCCATTAGACAAGATAAAACAGCATTGCTGCATCGCCTGATGAAAGGTCACGAATATTTCCGGCAAGCGGAACTTCGGCGAATTTGTTTTGCCATCATTGAAAATCCCCACGACGCGAGATTTCGAGGGAGGAGCTTACAGACACAGATGACAGAACGCTTTGTTGAAATTTTTGAGATTTTTTGATTACGTGTTTCGATAATAACTTCCCTTATCTGATTTAAAGAGCATATCTCTGTTAACGCCGGTCCCTTTGATGTTCCAGTATTTTGATTTTGCAGACTTCGACCTTTTTAATGAGCAATGTAACTCTTTGGTAAACGACGGAGGGCGGGAGGGAGGGGTAACTATTCCGGTAGAGATTTTAGTCTCGTTCTCAAAATCCTTTCCAAACTGCAGGCGAAAATATATTATTTTCCACAGCATATCAGACCTGAGCTAAAAAAACAATATGTACACATTTTCAGGGACGATTTTTACTATCACTTGCTCGTTTCTCTAAGCTTTGGCTTTCTCACTCATCTTTCTCCCTTATATTTAAACACCAGCTATAATATCAAGAAAAAAAATCTATAAGCCTTTGTCGTACAATGAAAACGG
>Ga0126339_10000922_pt1 | contig 18433 bp, 19 predicted proteins | sample OrbTmetagenome_2_FD_92532 | JGI IMG/M metagenome (GOLD analysis project Ga0126339, IMG submission 92532) | Coral microbial communities from Petempiche,Puerto Morelos, Mexico - Orbicella T R C metagenome | ecosystem: Host-associated > Invertebrates > Cnidaria > Coral | place: Petempiche,Puerto...
AAGAGGGCACCAACGGCCTGATCCCCGTCGGCACCACCGGAGAGTCCCCGACCCTGACCCACGATGAGCACAAGCGCGTGGTCGAGTTGTGCGTGGAAGCGGCCGCGGGCCGCGTGCCGGTGATCGCCGGGGCGGGGTCGAACTCCACCCACGAAGCCATGGATTTCGCCCGCCACGCCAAGAACGCGGGGGCCGACGCCGTGCTGGTGGTCACGCCCTATTACAACAAGCCCACCCAGGAGGGCATGTACCAGCACTACAAGGCCATTCACGACGCGGCCGATATCCCCATCATCATCTACAACATTCCCGGGCGTAGCGTGGTGGACATGTCGGTGTCGACCATGGCGCGTCTGGCGAAGCTGCCCAACATCGTCGGCGTCAAGGACGCGACCAATGATCTGGCTCGGCCCCTGGCCACGCGTCTGGAGATTGGGCCGGACTTCTGCCTGCTGTCGGGCGAGGATGCCACCATCGGCGCCTTCCTGGCCCAGGGTGGGCATGGCTGCATCTCGGTGACCTCCAATGTGGCCCCCGCGTTGTGCGCGCGGTTGCACGTCGCCTGGCAGGCGGGTGACATGGCGACGTTCGCCACGGTGCGCGATCAGTTGATGCCCCTGCATCAAGCCCTGTTCGTGGAGACCAGCCCGGGACCGGTGAAGTATGCCCTGTCGTTGCTGGGCAAGTGCGCGCCGACCGCGCGTTTGCCACTCGTGCCGGTCACCGAGTCCGCGCGGGCGGTGGTCGAGGCGGCCATGCGGCGGGCGGGGGTGCTGTCTTAAGGTCCGACGGACTCAACACACACCTGGCAGGGGGACCGCGCGCCGACAGAGTGGCTTGCGCCCGGTCCCCCGCGCGGCCTATATCAGCGCGATCATGAGCAAGGACAAGACAGCGCGGGGATCCGGCATGATCGCCACCGGCCGGGTCGCCGAGAACCGGCGGGCCCGGCACGAGTACGCCATCGCCGAGACCTTCGAGGCCGGCATCCTGTTGCAGGGGACCGAGGTCAAGTCCTTGCGTCAGGGCCGCGCCAACATCAGTGACTCCTACGCCGGCGGCAAGCAGGACGAACTGTTCCTGTTCAATTGCCATATCCCGGAGTACGGCAATGCCCGCCATTTCAATCACGAGACCCGCCGGCCGCGAAAACTTCTGATGCACAAGCGGGAGGTCCGGCGGTTGCTGGGGGCCGTCAGCCGCGAGGGCATGACCTTGGTTCCCCTTTCGCTGTACTTCAACGGCCGGGGCATCGCGAAAGTGCAGATCGGCCTCGCCAAGGGCAAGAAGACGGTGGACAAGCGCGAAACTCTCAAGCAACGCGACTGGAACCGTCAGAAGGCGCGGATTCTTCGGGACAAGGGATAGGCAGGGCAACAAGGATGGTGGGACTGACCGCCGGGCCTCACTGATCCGGACCGGACCGGGGCGCGTATCTCGGGGCAGCCATGTTAGGCCGGGCCAGCGGTAAGGGGTCCGGTCGCCGCTGTCACGGAGGAACCGCCCATGCCCCCGCCGTCTCTGTCCCGTCGTCTTGGTGGCTTGGCCTCGGCCGCTGTCGCCGCCGTCGGTCTCGGCTCGGCCGAGCCGAATCGTGCCGAGGCCGCCCCGACGCCGAGCGCCCACGATTTCCAGTTCACCAGCATCGATGGCGAGGACCTGCCTCTGAGCCAGTTCGCCGGCAAGGCGGTGCTGATCGTCAACACCGCTTCCTTCTGCGGTTTAACCCCGCAATACGGCGGGCTTCAAGCAGTGTGGGAGCGGTATCGGGACCGGGGCTTGGTGGTTCTGGGCGTGCCCTCCAATGACTTCGGGAGCCAGGAACCGAACACGGAAGACCGGATCAAGCAGTTCTGCTCGGTCAAGTTCAACATCACGTTTCCGATGACGTCGAAAGTGCGTGTTGTCGGCGGCGGCGCTCACCCGTTCTACGTCTGGGCGCAGCAACAGGTGGGGTTTGTCGGCTCCCCGAAGTGGAACTTCCACAAGTATTTGATTGGCCCCGACGGCCGCATGCTGGACTGGTTCTCGTCCATGACCGGACCCGAGTCCGGCAAGCTGGCCACGGCGATTGAGGCAGCCCTGCCCGAGGCGGCCGCGCACTGATACCGTCCGTCCCTGGTCCCGGGTCGTCAGACCCGAGGACGGCAGGGACCAGGCGTGTGACTCTGCCCTACTTGTTTGATTCGAGGTCGATCGAGATCGGCTCCGGTGCGGCGCTCCCGCCGGTCTCGGTCAACCGGGCCGCACACATCGCGATCACCTCGCGAAACATGTCGGGCGTGAGCCGGCCTGTGTTCTGGTTGTAACGCGAACAGTGATAGCTATCGATCAGCGCCCGGCCGTCCGGGAGCGCATGAGAGGCCCCGTGGGCGAAGGGGTGATCGGCCAGACGCCGGCCCAGGGCCCGCAACACCGCGTCATGGGCCAGCCGCCCCAGCGCCAGGATCACCGCCAGATGGGGCATGGCCGCCAGTTCGGCGACCAGAAAGGGCCGGCAGGTGGTCTGCTCCTTCGGCGTGGGCTTGTTCTCCGGGGGCACGCAGCGCACGGCATTGGTGATCCGGGCATGGAGCAGCGTCAGGCCGTCGTCCGGTCGCGCGTCGTACACCCCCTCGGCCAACCCCTGGCCGAGGAGGCTTTGATACAGAAGGTCGCCCGCGAAATCTCCGGTGAAGGGGCGCCCGGTGCGGTTGGCGCCGCGCAGGCCCGGCGCCAGACCAACCACCAGCAAACGCGCCGAGACCGGCCCGAAGGACGGAACCGGCGCGTTGAACCAGTCGGGATGAGCCGCGTCGGTGTCCTGACGCAAGGTCACCAGACGGGGGCAGAGCGCGCAATCCAATGGTGGTTGCGCGCTGCCGGCGGCCGGACGGGAAGGGGACGGCATGATCAGGGTCGCCCGCGGACGGGGTGAAGCGTTTACCGTGGCGTGGTGTCCACGTCCTGGCTGCTCAAAACCTGCTGAGAAGCCCCTGTATCACGTGGCTCGCGCCGCTCTCCGCGTGGTTCACGCGGTTCCCGGGGCTCGCGTTGAACCCGACAGATGCTAGGCTCCAGGTCCTGCAACTCCTGGAAATTATCGGCCTGGCGGCGCAGTTCGTCGGCCACCATCGGTGGCTGCGAGCGCACGGTGCTGACCACGGTCACCCGCACTCCCTTGCGCTGCACGGCCTCCACGAGGCGGCGGAAGTCGCCATCGCCCGAGAACAGCACAATGTGATCCAGGTGCTGGGCCATCTCCATCACGTCGATGGCCAGTTCGATATCCATGTTGCCTTTGATCTTGCGCCGGCCCATGGCATCGGTGAACTCCTTGGTCGGCTTGGTGACCATGGTGTAGCCGTTATAATCCAGCCAGTCGACCAGCGGGCGGATCGGGGAATACTCCTGGTCTTCGACCAAGGCCGTGTAGTAGAACGCGCGGATCAGCCGGCCCTTCGCGGCAAACAGGTCGAGCAGTCGCTTGTAATCGATGTCGAACCCGAGCGCGCGCGCTGCCGCATACAGATTGGCCCCGTCGATGAACAGGCCGATCCGCTCCTGAGGATAGAAAATCATGAGGTGATGTCCCTATACCGCGATCTGTCGACAATGCTGATGTAAACCATACAGTTACAGTCAATGCATCGGCAGACAATGATCGAGAAATATTGCCGAGAAAAGATACGATCGACCTCAATGATCGACCGCTCACCTCTTAAGCTAGGGTGTTCATCGCCACCGCGCAAGCGTGAAAACCACGCCATCACAACCGGTCACCCCATGGTTTGCCCATGATTCTCGTCGCCCTTGGGTCCAACCTGCCCGGTCCAGCCGGGTCGCCACGGCACATGGTGGAGGCGGCCCTGGCGGCCCTTCCTGGGGTAGGCATAACGGTGATGCGCCGCTCACCTTGGTATCTGAGCGCGCCCGTGCCGCCCTCGGCTCAACCCTGGTTCGTCAATGGTGTCGCCGAGGTGGGGTTTTCGGGCGAGCCGCCCGACCTGATGGCACGCCTGCACACCGTCGAGGCAAGCCTTGGGCGTCACCGCGACGGCACCGTGAACGCGGCGCGAACCCTTGACCTGGACTTGCTGGACATGAACGGCGTTACACGGGCCGCGGACCCGGTGCTTCCGCACCCGCGCCTTCATCAACGGGCCTTCGTGCTGTTGCCCTTGGCCGACGTGGCGCCCGCATGGCGCCATCCAACGACCGGCCGGCCGGTGGCCGACCTCATCGCCGCCCTTGGTTCCCTGGACGGGATCCGGCGAGAGCCCGATCAACCGCCCGCAGTCGCCGTTACCCGACCGTCACCGGAGTCTTGACCCCGGTTTCCAGGGCCAGATCCACCAGTCGCAGCAGCACATCCGATTCCTGGGCGCCGGCCACGGCGTAGGCCTGGTCGAAGATGAAGGTGGGGACCCCAGCCACCCCCATGGCATGGGCGCGACTGTTGGCGGCCATGACCTCGACAACACCACCCGACCGCCGGAACTCGGCCTCCAGACGGTCCATGGACAGGCCGGCCTCGGTGGCCACGCGGCGCAGCACGTGGCGGTCACCAATGTCCTCGCCATCCTGAAAATAGGCGCGAAACAAGCCGTCCAGCAGCCGTCCCGCCAGGGGGCCGGACCCGGCGGCCAGTAAAAGGCGATGGCTGTCCACCGAATTGGGCATCCGGCGGATGGCCTCGAAGTTGAACGCGATGTCGGCGGACCGACCGGCCGTGGTGACCGCCTCCAGCACGCGACGAGCCCGGTGCGCACCGCCGAACTTGCGATCCAGATAAAGCCGGCGGTCGATGCCGCCCACTGGCATGTCGGGATTGAGCAGGAACGGATGGTGGTGGATTTCGACAGCCAAGCCCTTGCGTTGCGCCAACGCCTGCTCGAGCCGGCGCTGGCCGACGAAGCACCAGGGGCAAACCGTATCGAAGACGATGTCGATGCGCATGGGATCTGTCCGGGGTGGGGAAACGTCCGTCGACACGACCGCTTAAACGCGTCCCAGCGCCCTGGCCGTGCCATCGACAGGCGGACCGGCGGGGCCGGACCTGCAAAACCCACGGGGAGCGGAAGCGGACACGGCGCGATCAACCGACCACCACGGTCCCGATCGTCAGGCGTCCTTCAGCAGGCGCGCCACCTCCACCGCCCCATATGTAAAGATGCCGCAGGCCCCGGCCCGCTTGAACGCCAACAGGCTTTCCAGGAGGGCCTTGTCGTTGTCCAGCCACCCGTTGGCGGCGGCCGCCTTGATCATCGCGTACTCCCCGCTGACTTGATAGACAAGTGTGGGGACGGAAAACGTCTCGTGCACCCGCCGCACGATGTCCAGATAGGGAAGCCCAGGCTTGACCATGATGGAATCGGCACCCTCCTCCAGGTCCATGGCGACCTCGCGCAGGGCCTCGTCAGTGTTGGCCGGATCCATCTGATAGGTCTTCTTGTCCCCTTTCAAGGCACCGCCCGACCCCAGGGCATCCCGGAACGGACCGTAGTAGGCGGACGCATACTTGGGACCGTAGCTCATGATCTGGACATTGGTGTGGCCGGCGGCCTCTAGGGCGTCGCGGATGGTGCCGATGCGGCCATCCATCATGTCCGAGGGCGCGATCACGTCGGCGCCCGCCTCGGCCTGGACCACGCTTTGACGGACCAGCATGTCGACGGTCTCGTCGTTGATGATGACGCCGTCGCGGACGATGCCGTCATGACCATCGGAGTTGTAAGGGTCCAACGCCACGTCACAGAACAGACCGACATCGGGATGCGCGGCCTTTAGCGCGCGGATGGCCCGGCACATAAGGTTGTCCGGATTGGTGGCCTCGCGCCCGTCGGGGGTCTTGAGCGAGGAGTCGACACAGGGAAACAAGGCCACCGCCTTGATGCCCAGGGCCGACGCCTCGCCCACCGCTTCCACCAGCTTATCGACGCTCAGGCGCTGAACCCCGGGCATGGAGGCGACATCCTGGCAGCAGGTCTCGCCCTCAATGAGGAACACCGGCCAGATCAGGTCACTCACACTCAAGGCGTTCTCGGCAACCAGATTGCGCGACCAAGGGGCGCTTCTCACGCGCCGCATCCGGGTTCTCGGGAACCGACCGATTCCGTTCACGACCGCTCGTCCGCTCACGATGTCTCCAATGCCTGGCTAAGGTCCGCAATAATGTCGTCGGGATGCTCGATCCCGATGGACAGACGGACATAGCCCGGTGAGACGCCAGACGCAAGCTGGTCTTCTGGCGACAATTGAGAGTGGGTGGTGGTCGCGGGGTGAATGGCCAAGGTGCGCGCGTCGCCGATATTGGCGACGTGATAAATCAACTTTAATGCTTCTATGAAGCGCTTGCCCGCGTCGGCACCGCCCTTGATCTCGAAGCCGACCAGGGCGCCATAGCCGCCCTTGAGCACCGAGTCGGCGCGACGGCGCATCTCCCCGTCCTGCAAGCTGGGATGAATGACCCGGGTCACTTTGGGATGGTCGCGGAGGAAGCGGCTGATGATGGTGGCATTCTCGCAGTGCTGGCGCATGCGCAAAGGCAGGGTCTCGATGCCCTGGATCAACTGAAAGGCATTGAAAGGGCTGAGTGCTGCGCCGACGTCGCGCAGCAGGATTACGCGCATGCGCAGGATGAAGGCGATCGGCCCCAGCGGCTTGACCGCCTGGCTCCAGACCGCGCCGTGATAGCTGTCGTCCGGCTGGTTCAAAGTGGGGAAGCGGTCGCCCCAGGCTTCCCAGTCGAAGGTGCCGCCATCCACGATCACTCCGCCGAGGGAGGTGCCATGGCCGCCCAGATACTTGGTGGCCGAATACATCACCGCCGCCGCGCCGTGGTCCAGGGGCCGGCAGATGACCGGGGCCGCCGTGTTGTCCACGATCAAGGGGATACCCAGCTCACGGCCGATGGCCGCCACCTCGGCGATGGGGAACACGTTCAGTTTCGGATTGGGCAGGGTCTCGGCATAGAAGAGGCGAGTTCTCTCGTCCACGGCGCGGCGAAACGCCTCGGGATCGGTGGGGTCCACGAAGCGCGCCTCGATCCCCATCTGCCGGAGGGTGTTGGCGAACAGGTTCCAGGTGCCGCCGTAGAGGTCGGTCGACGTGACGAAGTTGTCGCCCGCCTTGCACAGATTGAGAACGCAATAGGTGCTTGCCGCCTGACCGGAGGCCACGGCCAGCGCCGCCACGCCGCCGTCGAGGGCCGCCACCCGCTGTTCGAAGGCGTCCCAAGTGGGGTTCATGATGCGGGTGTAGATGTTGCCCAGGTCCTTGAGGGCGAACAGGTTCGCGGCGTGATCCGTGCTGGCGAACTGATAGGACGTGGTCTGATGGATGGGCACGGCGACGCCATGGCTGCCGGGATCGGTGCGGAACCCGGCATGCACTGCCAGGGTCTCGGGATGCTGCGAGGACATGACCAATGACGCCTCCGTCGGGTGAGGGAAGGGGGCAGGGGCACGGCGAGGCCGAACCACCGGGGATCCGACTCGATGCCGGATCAAATACAATCTTGTTTCGGGGAAATGTCAAATTATACGGTTTCAATCCGTATAAATACCGTCGCCCGACCGACCTAACGACGGTGGCGCCACCGGTTCCACCGGAAGAGGGCAGGGGCCAAGAGTCCTTCATACACCAACACGGCGATCGACCGTACCCCGGGTCGCGTCACCAGCCACGCCAACCAGCGGTACCGCGGCAGGCGGCGCCAGACCTCGGCAAAGGCATCAACACCCGCATGCAGGCGCCCGCTGTCGTCGATGGCATACAGCCGACGGGTGGCGGCCTCGCCGTCGATGCCGTGGGCGGCAAGGGCGCTGCTGTCGGCGCTGACGTCATGCCAGCCAAGTCCCAAGTCAGCACGCGCGTCGATGCGCCGATAGTGATGGATCTCCGTCCGGCAGACCGGGCAGGCCCCATTGTAATAGGTGGTGAGGCCGGCGCCGGAGCCGCAGGCGGCCGTGGCACCGGAGGGCGCGTCGCGCGCCAGTGTGGTCGTTGTCATGGCGCCCATATGGGCACGGGGCCAGGGTGCCGGAAGGGACCCCTGGCCTCGCTGTACTCCCCGCTTCGTCGCGGTTTCTACACGCCGTTCAGGAAGTCTCCATGTCTGGCGACGATGTCCGCGGCCGCGATGTCGAGAAAGCGTTCCCCGTCCTTGGGAGTGGCCAATGAAGGGTCGGATCCCATGCGGCCATCGGGGAAGCGGGCACGGAAGTCGCGCCAGTCGCGAAAGGTCACCCCCTGGCCGGGATGGGGATCCAGGCGGGCGATCTTAATGCTCTTGGGATGGATGTGCTGGGTGACGGCCACCTCGCTCGGGGTGGCGTGATGCCCCTCGCGGTCCCCATACAACTCCCGTTGCAGGGCGGTCACCGCCGGCGACAGGAACCAGTTGCACAACTCGCACCGCACTGGCGGGGCGGCGTCGCCCTGGCCGAGTCGGGCTTCCTCGTAAACCTCATAGAATGCCGCGTTCAGGGACGCGATGTTGCCGCCATGCCCATTGATGACCAGGACGTCCCGGAAGCCGTGTGCTGTCAGGGACATCACATAGTCCCGGATAACCTGGATCAGGGTGGTGGGCCGTAACGTCATGGTGCCCGGAAAGCCCATGTGATGGTGCGCCATGCCGACCGGAATCCCCGGCCCCACCAGGGTGTCGGTGCGGCGCCCCACCTCCTCGGCGATCGCCTGGGCGGTGATGATGTCGGTGCCGATCAGCCCCGTGGGGCCATGCTGCTCGGTGGAGCCGACGGGCAGAATGATGGCGCGACGGTGCGCGAGGTAGCTCTCGCCCTCGGGCCAAGTGGACAGGTGCAGGAGCACGTTGCGGGACCTTCCAAGGTGGGGGTAAGGATCGGACCCCGGTCTAGATCGAATGGTTCAACGTCGGCAAGTGCCGACGCGGCCAGCCCGCGCGGGCGCCGCGTCCGATATGCGTCATCAGCCGATCGCGGCCCAAAAAAGAGGAACGTCTCCATGAGCATCGTCGATCCTTGCTCCCCCCGTCGGTGTTGGTCCCCACCGGACCAAGGGGGCGGCGCCTCACCGGACCGACGGGGGGCCACCGACTCCGATGCCCGTCAACGAACGGGGTATCGCTTCTGGACCCGGGACTTGGTGCGGTTCCAGGACCTGGACCGCCTGGGCCACGTCAACAACGTCTCCTTCGCCATCTACCTGGAATCGGGTCGCGTGGAATTCTTGGAAACTCTCAACCCTGGGTCGACGGCGGGGAGTGGCCTCGGATGGGTCATCGCCCGCCTGGAGCTGGACTTCATCGGTGAGGCGCATTACCCGGCCGAGGTGGACATCGGCTCGCGAGTCCTGCGACTCGGTCGATCCTCCTGCATTATCGGTCAGGGCCTGTTCATCGGTGGACGGTGCTTCGGATCGGCGCAGAACGTGTGCGTTTGGGTGGACACGACCGTAGGAAAGTCCTTGCCCATGCCGGTCGATGTGCGCCACGCTCTAGAGGCGTATCTTGTGGAGGAACCGGTTCGGTTGTGAGTCCCTCCTACCGTTGCGCCTCAAGATCGAGACGTTTGACGCAAGGGCCGGGAGGGACAGCCGCGGGGGGAGCGATGATCCTGGTGGTTGAGGACGATCCTGCGCTCGCCCGTCACTACGCGGCCGTCCTGGAGGAGGCCGGGTATCGGGTCGAGATCGCCGAGACCGGCAGAGAAGCCCTGCGGCTGATGGACGCCGATCCCCCGCCGCGCGGTATGCTGCTGGATGTTCGTCTTCCGGACATCGACGGTCTGGAGGTCCTGGCGCAGGTGCGGCAGCGCGCCATGCCGCTGGCGGTGGTGGTGGCCACGGCGCATGGCTCGGTGAACATGGCGGTCAACGCCATGCGGGCCGGCGCCGATGACTTCCTGGTCAAGCCGTTCGACCAGGACCGGCTTCTGTTCACCTTGCGTCATGCCCTGGAACGCATGGCCTTGCGCGGCGAGGTCCGGCGCCTGCGGGCCGAGACTGGTCGCCCGGCCTTCCACCGCTTCATTGGCGCATCGCCGACCATGCAACGGGTCTATCGGCTCGTTGAGGCGGCCGCCGACAGCGGGGCCACGGTGTTCGTCACCGGCGAGAGCGGGACCGGCAAGGAACTATGCGCCGAGGCGTTGCATCGCCAGGGAGGCCGTGCCGACTTTCCCTTCGTGGCCATCAACTGCGGTGCCATTCCCCACGACCTGATGGAAAGCGAAATCTTCGGCCATGTGAAAGGCGCCTTCACCGGCGCCGTTCAGGCCCGCGCCGGCGCCGCGACCCGCGCGGACGGCGGGACGCTGTTCCTGGACGAAGTCGGAGAACTGCCGCCGGACTTGCAGACCAAGATGCTGCGGTTTCTCCAGACGGGGCGCGTGCGGCCGGTAGGCGCGGACGTGGACCACGCGGTGTCCTGCCGCATCGTCTGCGCCACCAATCGCGATCCCTGGGCCGAGGTCCAGGCCGGCCGGTTTCGCGAGGATTTGTACTACCGACTGCATGTGATACCCATCCATCTTCCGCCCTTGCGTGAGCGGGGGGATGACGTGCTGGAAATCGCCCGCGCCCTGCTGACGCGATTCACGGCCGAGGAAGGCAAGCGTTTCTCGGGATTCTCGGCGGCGGCCGAGTCCCGTCTTCTGGCCTGTCCCTGGCCGGGCAACGTGCGCCAACTGGAAAACGTGATCCGGACCGTGGTGGTCCTCAACGACGGAGAATGGGTGGAGGTGGCCATGCTGGCGGCCGCCATGGGCGAGGGACCGGCAAGCTCGCTCGGTCCGGGTGATGGCCCGCTGCGGTCGGCCACCGGGCTGTTCGGGTCGGTCCTGGCGGGTGCGAGCGGGGGCGATGCCGGCGCGGGCGGGCCGGCGACCATTCGGCCGCTGTGGCGGATCGAACGGGAAGCCATTGAACATGCCATCGCCGCCTGCGGCGGAAACATTCCTCGCGCGGCGGCGCACCTTGAGGTGAGCGCCTCGACGATCTACCGCAAACGACAAGTTTGGGCTGAACGAGACGGCGCGGCGGAGTAGGCTGAGGGTAGGTTCGTGGCCCTATGACGCTGGCCAAACGGCGTACGGGGCACGGGCACGGTGGGGGACCGGATCGGTCAAGGGCAGAGGGCATCATGGACAGCGCGGACAGGATGGGCAGTGCAGCGGTGGGCGTGCGCATGGATGGCAGCGCGCCACCCTTGCCGCAGGCCGATATCGACGGGATGAAGCGGCGCCTGCATAACCATTTGCGCCACTCCTTGGGGCGTGGGCCGGTGGGCAGCAGCGCCATGGATTGGTACTTGGCGCTGGCCCTGGCGACTCGCGACCTGATGGTGGAGTCCTGGATGGACAGTTCGCACCGGGCCTACCGGAGCGATGCCAAGCGCGTGTATTACCTTTCGATGGAATTCCTGATCGGTCGCTCGCTGGTGGCCAATTTGCTGGCGAGTGGATCACTGGAACTGGCGCGCCAGACCCTGGCCGACATGGGGCTGGACTTCGAGGCTATCTGCGATTGCGAGCCCGAGGCGGCGCTCGGCAACGGCGGTCTGGGCCGTCTCGCCGCCTGCCTGATGGAAAGCATGGCCACCCTGGGCATTCCAGCCCGGGGCTACGGCATCTACTACGACTACGGCATGTTCTCCCAGTACATCGAGGACGGCCAACAGGTGGAGATGCCGGAACGTTGGCTGCGCCATGGCAATGTCTGGGCCTTCGAGCGCCAGGATCGCACGGTGCCGGTTCACTTCTTCGGCCACACCATGTCCATGCCCGACTCCCGGGGCCACCAGACGCATCAATGGGTGGGTGGGGAGGAGGTGCTCGCCCAGGCCAACGACCTGCTGGTGGCCGGGCATGGCTGCTGGACGGTCAATGCCGTTCGGCTGTGGTCGGCGCGGGCGTCTCGCGCGTTCGACCTGCAGCGCTTCAACCAGGGCGACTACATCAACGCGGTGGCCGAACAGAGCTTTTCCGAAAGCCTGTCCAACGTGCTCTATCCGGACGACTCCACCAGTGTGGGCAAGGCCCTGCGCCTGAAGCAGGAGTATTTTTTCGTCGCCGCCTCGCTCCACGACATTGTCCGGCGCTTCCGTCGCAAGCATATGGACTTCGCCAGATTCCCCGAGAAAGTCGCGATCCAGCTCAACGACACCCATCCATCCCTGGCGGTTCCCGAGTTGATGCGGTTGTTCGTGGACGAACAGGGTCTGGGGTGGCAGGAGGCTTGGTCGCTGTGCACCCGCACCTTCGCCTATACCAACCATACCCTGTTGCCGGAGGCGCTGGAGACTTGGCCTGTGGGGCTGATCGGCGACATGCTGCCGCGTCATATGGAGATCATCTACGAGATCAACCATCGTTTCCTGGAAGGGGTGCGGCGCCGGTCCACCGTGCCCGATGACGCCCGCATCGGCCGCCTGTCCATGATCGAGGAGGGCGGGGAACAGCGCGTGCGCATGGCCCATTTGGCCTTCGTCGGCAGCCATCGAGTCAATGGCGTGGCTGCGTTGCACACTCAGTTGATGCGGACCGGCATTTTCGCCGACCTTCACCAGGAGTTCCCGGACCGAATCGTCAACAAGACCAACGGTATCACCCCGCGCCGCTGGCTCTATGCCGCCAACCGGCCGCTGGCGGCCTTGATCGGTCGCCATGTGGGCGACCGCTGGGTGGCTAACTTGGAGGATTTGCGCGGCCTGCTGCCCATGGCCGATGACGCCGGCTTCCAGCAGGATTTCCGTGCCGTCAAGCGGCTAAACAAGGAGGCTCTGAGCGCCTTCGTGAAGCAGAGCGTGGGCGTGGATCTGGATCCGACCAGCCTGTTCGATGTCCAGGTCAAGCGCATCCACGAGTACAAACGCCAGCTTCTGAACGTGCTGCACGTGGTCACGCTGTACAATCGGATTCGGGATGGCTTGGCCGACGATCAGCCGCCGCGGACCGTGATCCTCGCCGGCAAGGCCGCGCCCGCCTATTACATGGCCAAGCTGATCGTGCGCCTGATCCACGATGTGGCTCGCGTGGTCAATGCCGACCCGTTGGTGGCGGGCCGGCTGCGTCTGGTCTTCGTGCCCAACTACAATGTCTCGGTGGCGGAGCGTATCATTCCGGCGGCCGACCTGTCGCAACAGATCTCCACCGCCGGCACCGAAGCGTCGGGCACCGGCAACATGAAGCTGGCGCTCAATGGCGCGCTGACGATCGGGACGCGCGACGGCGCCAACATCGAGATCGGCGACGAAGTGGGCGAGGACAACATCTTTTTCTTCGGGCTGGAGGCCGAGCAAGCGGAGACACTGCGCCGGAACGGCGGGCACGACCCGTGGCGCTACTACACCGGCGATCCGGAACTGCACCGGGTTCTTGACATGATCGGCCGGGGCGCGTTCAGCCATGAGGAGCCCGACCGCTACCGGCCCATCGTCGACAGTCTGACCCGCCATGGGGATTACTATCTGCTCTTGGCGGACTATGCGGACTATATCGCCGCGCAGGATCGGGTGGGGATGGCATGGCGGGACCAACAGAGCTGGACCCACAAGGCCATTCTCAACGTGGCCCGCATGGGACGGTTTTCCAGCGACGTGACCGTGATGGACTACGCCCAGGACATCTGGCGTGTGTCGGCTCGCCTGGAGGAAGGCGGAACTGCCGACTGACGGTCAGAACAACCGCAATGCCACCGTGGCGTCGGAGGGCCGGGCGGTGGCGACGGGCCGGGCTGGCGCTGCCTCCCGGGTCGGGATAGACCCCCGGGGGGGCGATGGCTGCGCCTCGGCGATCCGCAGGTCTGTATCCCTGGGTGAATAGATGAACCCAAGGGCCGGGTAGACACGGCCGTAGTCACCCACGGCGGGATGCTTGAAGCGCACCGCGCTCCAATCGTTGGCTGGCGAGACGTCGAGAACCGGCATATGGGTGTAGATGCGGCCGCGCGTGGCGCTGTTCCAGCCCCAGTTGGCATGGCTGACGCGGATCTTGCGGGGCCCAATGATGCCGGTCACCACGCCAACGTGTCCCGCCGAGAGCCGATCGGTCGGTTTCAGGACCAACACGGCGTAGGGCGCCGGTTTGGTGCCACGGTCGTACCGGCCGGCGGCTTGTGCCCACCACGTCTCGGCATCCCCCCGAAGGCTCACACCGGAGATGTCGCGGGCGTAGGGCACGCACCAAACGAAGTGCTCGCCGCCACTGTAGGCCGGCACGGCATAGAGGCCGGCCTCATAGTCTCCGTCGGGGCCGGTGGCGCAGGCGGTCAAGCCGAGACCCAGGCAGATCGTGGCCATGGCTCGGGCACCCCGGCGGGGCAGGGGAGGCACCCTTAAAGAGGTCAGCGCCTCTTTTAGCTTTGAGAACAAGGCCATAGGAAACCTCATTCATGTCCTAGGTGAAGATAAGCGGACACCTCCGCGCGAGTCAAGTCGCTTTTGTTGCTTTTTTCCGGAGAAACACCTAAAATTTCAAAGTTCGTTGTTCACCGATTCTCCCGAACGAAGGACCGACCTGGATCATGACGAAACCAACCAGGGGGTCGTTTTGTCCCCTGGTTTCGGCGGCCACCTTAAGGTGGCGTCTCGTGTGCAGGAGCTGCTCAGGGTGACCGAGCCCATCTGACTCACGGGAGCAAACCTGACAGAGGGATCGGCCATGACCCCTCGCAAGACGATGGTCCGCCTTCGGGATACGGACTATCCGTTCTGGTATCTGCCCGGCGGCAACATCCGCGAGGCCCTGCGCAAGGTCTTCAGTGGCGAGGAATATCCGCCGCTGTGGTATCTTCCGCACGCTCGGATTGAGACCATCGCCGACGTTGGCGCACACCAAGGCGCCGCCAGCTTGTGGTTCCACAGCCAGTACCCGACGGCGCGTATCCTGTCCTTCGAGCCGTTGCCCGACAACGTGGCCTTGTTGGAGCGGAACACCCGGGACATCGCGGCCATCACGGTGCATCCCTTCGGCTTGTCCGCCGGCGACGGCGAGGGGCCGATGTTCACGGGGCGCGCTCAGACCATGCAGGCGTCGTTGTATCCCAGTTCGGAAAGCGGCCGGGTGCGGCGCACCGTGCGGGTGCGAGACGCGCGAACGGTGCTCCGCGAGTCCGGCCTGGAGCACCTGTCCATTCTCAAGGTCGACACCGAGGGCAGCGAGGTGCCGATCCTGGAGCGCGTGCTACCGGATTGGGGCGACCGGATTGGTGCCCTTTACCTGGAATGGCACACCGAGGAAGACCGCCTGACGTTCGATGCCATGTTGCGCGACCGGTTCCTGGTGGTATCCATGCGGGCCACGGAACCGCACCGGGGCTCGGTCTGTTATCTCGCGAAGTGTTGGGCCGATGCCGTTCCCGGGTTCCACGCCCACGCCGTGCGGCGGCCGTTGCCGGCACACCGGTCCTGACCGCGTTCCGTCGCGCGCGGCCGTCGATTTATCGCCCCGTCCATTCCGGAGGACGCTTCTGCAGAAAGGCGTCGATGCCTTCCTCGGCGTCGCGCGCCATCATGTTGGTGGTCATCACCGTGCTGGCGTAGGCGTAGGCATCGGCCAGCGGCATGTCGAGCTGGCGATAGAACGCTTCCTTGCCGATGGCCAAGGTGAGCGGCGACTTGGCGACCAGACCCTCGGCGATCTGACGCACGCTGGCATCCAGGTCGGCGGCCGACACAACCCGGTTGACCAGCCCGAAGGCCAGGGCTTCGGCGGCCTCGATGGGCCGGCCGGTCAAAAGCATCTCCATGGCCTGCTTGCGGCCCACGTTCCGCGACAGGGCCACCATGGGAGTCGAGCAGAACAGGCCGATGTTGACCCCGGGGGTGGCGAATCGGGCCCCCTCGGCGGCCACCGCCAGGTCACAGGTGGCGACAAGCTGGCACCCGGCCGCCGTGGCCATGGCATGCACGCGGGCGATCACCGGCTTGGGCAGGCGCACGATGGACAGCATCAGATCGGAGCACTGCCGGAACAGGGCCTCGTAGTTCTCACGCCCGGGATTGGCGCGCACCTCCTTGAGATCGTGGCCCGCGCAAAAGGCTGGGCCGTTGGCCGCCAGGATCACGGCCTTGACGGAGTCATCGGCGGCGACGTCGGCGATGGCCGCCTGCAGCGCGGTCATCAGGGCAACGGACAAGGCGTTGCGCGCCGCCGGACGGTTGAGGGTGAGGGTCGCCACACCATCGCTGTCGCTGCGCAAGAGGATGGGCGCGTCGGGCGCGGGGGCGGCGATGGGGGTCGTTGCGGTCATGGAGTCCTCCCTGTATCGACGCTATGCCTTGGTTTGGGCCGTATTCTGGTTTGATCGAAGGCGGATCAGGGCGCGATGATCGAGAATGGGACCTCGCGCGTCACCGACCCGCCGCCGACAGTGTCCCGAACCGTGAGTTGCAGCAGATAGTCGGCCGGCGGCAACCCGTCGGTCCGGAACGACGCGGTCATGTAGACCGCCGTGGACGGGACGTGAAAGGTGAACGGGAAATCGGCGAAGTTGCGTTGCCCGCCAAGGATTGTGCCATCCTGGTTCAGCACCAGGAAGTCGGCGGCCAGGCCCATGGTGTAGACGCCGTCGATGAACTCGTATTGCAGGCCGATGGGCTCGATGTACAGATGCAGGGATTCGCCGGCGGGATAGGTGCCGCCGTCCCGGGGATCAAAATCTCGAAAGCCCTCGGCCTGGCCGGCGGCCTGGGCCACCATCACCAGGTCCAGGGGTGCCGCGCTCCACACCGCCAACATGGCCTCGCGCAGGGCCTCCACGGCCTCGGCGGGTTGGCCGGCGGTGATGCGCTCGGCGGCGCGAGCCACGGCGGCGCGGGCATCCTCAGGCGCCACCGACGTGGTGGCGGCGGTCGCGTGCGGTCCGGCGGCCACGGCGGCGGCGCTCAGGGCCAGGCCCAACCCCATGCCGCGGGCCATGCCACGCGGGGCCGCCAGGCCCAGCCATCGGCTCGGGGCGCGGGTTTTGTCTGCAGCTTCCATGCCGTGCTGTGTCCCCTCGTGATGGGTCGGTCTTTCAGATCCGTTGCATCCTTGAGTCCGGTCTTGAATCCGGTTTGTTCCGGCCCCGTGCCTCCGGGTTCCATACGGAACCGTCTAGAGCTATGCTGACGGCCATGCCTTGCCTCCGGCAACACCCTTCCCGCACGGACTATAGCCGCCCATGTCGCGAATTTCATTGCCCGAGTTCAACGCCATCCTGGACCGCGAACTGCCGATCACGCGGCTTCTGGGAATCCACACCGAGGCCATCACCCATGGCCAAGGCAGACTGCGCATGGCCTACAACCCGGACCTGGTGCGTCCCGGCGGCACGGTGGCCGGGCCGGCGATGATGGCGCTGGCCGATGTGGCCATGTACGCGGTGGTGCTCAGCCTGCTGGGGCCGGTGGAACTGGCGGTGACCACCAACCTGCACATCAACTTCCTGCGCAAGCCCGCGCCCGGGGACATTCTCGCCGAGGCCCATGCCCTGAAAGGCGGCAAGCGGCTGACCGTTGTGGAAGTGGAGTTGTATTCCGAGGCCACGCCGGGGGATGTCGACCGGACCCTGGTGGCCCATGTCACCGGCACCTACTCGGCGCCACCCAACCCGGATCCGGCGGCCGTCTCCCGCGCGATCGAGGTCGGCGCCTGGGAATAAGGTATCAGGATACCGTTATCGGCAGTGTCTTGAGTTGACGCGTTTTTCGCCGTTGACAGCGCGCGTTTACCTGGCTTAGACAGCGTCTTCCCGCGAGGATCCGGCGCATCCGGCGTCCCGCGACCCGTTCCTTTCTTCCAGTCCCAGCAACAGTCGCCAGCGGCGCGGACGGAGAGCCGAATGAAAACCTATTCCGCCAAGCCCAGCGAGGTGGAGCGCAAGTGGTACCTGATTGATGCCGAGGGCGTCGTTCTGGGCCGCCTGGCCGCCACTGTCGCCACCCTCCTGCGGGGCAAGCATAAGCCCATGTACACCCCGCACATCGACACCGGGGACCATGTGGTGGTCATCAACGCCGACAAGGTGCGCCTGACCGGCCGCAAGTTGACCCAGAAGCGGTTCTACTGGCACACCGGCTACCCCGGCGGCATCAAGAGCAAGACCATGGAGCAGATCCTGGGCGGCAAGCATCCGCAGCGGGTGGTCGAAAAGGCCATCGAGCGCATGGTGCCGCGTGGTCCCCTGGGCCGTGCTCAGATGCGCAAGCTCCGCGTGTATGCCGGGGCCGAGCATCCCCATGCCGCCCAGCAGCCGGAAGCGCTGGACCTGGCCGCCCGCAACCCGAAGAACAAGAGGAGCCACTGATCCATGGCCGATGAACGTGTGGGCCTGGACGGCCTCAAGGATGCCCTGCGTGACAGCGCCGCGGCCGCGGTCGCGGCGACCACGGCCGTGACGCCGGCCGGTGCTCCGTCTCCGGAAGCGGCCTCCCAACGGGAACCGCAGCGCGACGCCATGGGCCGTGCCTATGCCACGGGTCGACGCA
>Ga0126339_10000923_pt1 | contig 18429 bp, 6 predicted proteins | sample OrbTmetagenome_2_FD_92532 | JGI IMG/M metagenome (GOLD analysis project Ga0126339, IMG submission 92532) | Coral microbial communities from Petempiche,Puerto Morelos, Mexico - Orbicella T R C metagenome | ecosystem: Host-associated > Invertebrates > Cnidaria > Coral | place: Petempiche,Puerto...
AGGAGGACAAAGGATACACAACCTTCCCTATGCATGTTTCAGGAATTTAGGGAAATGGGACCCTTTGGGGAAGGAAGTGAACAGTGCTTATTGTAAGGTGAAGTAAATTTTGTAAGACCTCTCTAACTTTGCAATAACACTCACAGATCCAAAGCACTGTCTCCTACCATCTGACATGTCACATGTAGAATTAAATGTATACGTATTGCATGAAAATCATTATGAAGAAATATTACATTTTACAATAACTGCAGAAATTTTTGTGCACTTATTGGCTAATTTTCATTGTCAATAAGCAGACAGACAGATGAATTTATAATTGCTGCCTTTTTCATTGCCTCGTCTATCCACAGCTACTTTGACAATGTTATGACGAAATCATCAAAAACAGAATGGACGGGCGCTTGAAAAACTGACATCAATTTGTTAAACTTACAATGGTGATCGTAAAACTTGTAAAGAGCCAACCTTAAGTGCTTGAAAATCAAGTACGCATTCTACACTCCACCCACCCCGAGAAAATGCTGAAAGTGCCACCCATACAGACCAATAATGTGTTTGACAACAGAATACCACAGCCATTCGTTTCCTCTCCTTATAAGAGTAGGGAAAAATTGTCCCGAAGAGTGAATCTCTTGTTCAACCCACTCACAGCTGAAGCTTTAAAACTTCAAAAATAATTTAACATAGCTATTAATGATAACAGCTTAAAAGTTCAGAGTTTTCTAACCTCACTCGGGTAAAGCACTCTTCAACAAGTCTATACTAGCTGAAGGAAGTTCTGTTGGAAACAAAACTTCAAACTCCACTAGCATGTCGGCTCGTTGATTAACCCTCTTGGGCAAAGGTAGACCTTCACCTTTTATGCGCCGCTTCGCTCCAGGTTTGATAATAGAGTTAAGAGGAATGTTGACTGTCCTGCTGTCCAATGTGGGAACTGGCACAGAAGATGCTGTGGTGTGACCTGTGAGAGCATCCCGCAAGGATACCGGTGCAGTATAGAGAATGTTGTTATCGTGATCTCGTTTGAAGTGAGGATGTGGTTTGTCCTTGATTGTGAATATGATATCTGCGGGAACAGTGTGAGGTTTCTGGTCCCCCTCCTCCGGGAAAGTGATTTTTGTTCCCTCTTTCCAGCCCTTTCTTACATCAATTGTGAGAATTTTTTCTTCTGGGTGAGTTGTCACTCTGTCAGGATTCAAAACCTTTTTAATGATTTTAAGTTTCTTCGTAGTTCCTTCTAGGAGCTCCTCTAACGACACCATGAGGAACTTTTCAATTGGAGGATCTTGGGCCTTTTTGCGAGCAAATGATGACATGTCTTCAAAAGATGACGACCTCTGTCTACTGTAAGCAGGGTGTCCCTGGTGGTGGAAGGCATGAAAACCTCCAACATCAGCAAAATCTGTTCCTCCAAAAGCACCAGGCATACCAAATCCATGATCAAACATTCCTGAAAGAAAGTCAACCATTTAGTCATGAGTGAGCAACAAAAAAATTTGTTACAGTACCATCTTAAAACTATTTAATTCTGAAGACAACTACAATTTTTTGACAGGTGTACTTAGTATTTTTCATTGCAGCCCATTACTTAAAAAGCATCTTGTATTTAATACCTTTCCATGTGTAGACTCAAAAAGACCAATTCTGATTGATTGTTCCATTAGAATTTTTCCAGTAATCAGTGACTGCTGGACTGACTGACTGTCTGACTGACTAACAGAGAGATGAACAGACAGAGACTCTGATTGACTACCTGATCAATTCTTTTATATTTTATGCTCTTATCCCAGGAATTTGGCTTTAAATCAATACTTAAATTTATGATCAGATACCCCTGATCTCTCCAGGACACACATTCCAAGGTAATTAATACTGAGCTTCTAGAATCATCAAATAAGACAGCAGTTGAGGCAAAACACAGTCTCTTTCATTGGCAGCGAATCCCAAAAACAAGCAGTAAATGTTAGAAATGTTATGATGGATGGTTCTAGAAGGAGAGCTCGCAATATTCTTCATTTTTTCACAAGCTTTCCCTCCTAAAATAAATTTTTGCTGTCATGAGAATGTTCTAGAAGATGTGACTGTGCTTTTGGGAAGAACCTGTCTTTTATCCATAAATTATTCCTTGAAAACCAGACAAAAAAAAAGTGCTAATGGAATTAAATGAAGCATACGTCCTTGCCGCAAGGGTTTTTTCAACATCCTCTGGTTTTCCTCCCTCCACAAAAATCAACACTCCATGTTTAATTTGATTTTGATATAAATAAACAAATTAACAAAGTTGTTCTGTGTTTCATAAGTTAACAGTTTACATTCAATCTTTTTTATCTTCACCACAAATTTTAACTACAAAAGAAAAACAGACAAAGAAGCAGGCAAAGACAGACAAAGAAATAGCAAACTGAAATGAATTTGTAAGGTTTTAAAATCTACTTTATATTGAATGTGACATTTGAACTAACAAGGTTAATCCAGATGATCTATGTTTCTTTACAAACAGAGTAAAATGTTCTGCATTCTTCCAGAACATTTGTTTTGAGATACCTCTTTTACATGCCTACCAAGAGATTCTAAATTAGTTACCCACATATTGCTTTAGTATTAAGAAACTATGATAAGAACCCCACAAAGATTTCCTTAATTCTGCAACTGCCATCCTAATAGAATTTAAGGTATGTAACAATATCACTTGAAAACAAAAGCGTTTATATTTTTGAAAACCACAAGTTAACAAAATAAAGCAATTTAAGAGTGGAAAACAAATAAGGTAATTAATAAAGGACTGGTAATTATACTGAAAGCTGTCAGTAAATTAAATAAGTATTCTAGTGGTTTCCTCAACATGCAAATTAAATTTTGCGAGAGCTGTACATAGTTTGTCGATCGACCTGCACGCTTGAGTGAATGTGATTCAAAATATATCAGAAAACACTGCTCGACTTTCGTTCATCCGCTTATAATCTAGAGTAAGCTAAAATCTTAACAGGAATAATAACACTGATATTCTCCAAAGTAAGGATAAAGAAAGTTAAATAATTTGCCATTAAGTCAAGTGAAATATAAGAATCCTTGCTACAATATTGTAAGCTGAAGGAGTAACTGAAAATTTTATTTTAAGGTGACCATTTTAAGTTGAGGTACAGATCACAAGCTGCTAACGTCACATTTTCAGCGCGACAACAACGAAAACTAAAGTTCGATATTCTAACCACTATATATAGTACATTAATACCTCTGAAGGGATCTTCTCGTCCAAAAACTCTGGAAAATGTGGACATCGGATCTCCGTGGAACGTGAAAGCTGTAAACCCAGCCGGCATCTCAAAATTGAATCCAGAAGCGCCGCTCGGAGGATTCGGTGCTCCTTTCAATCCTTCTTCTCCATACTTATCAAAGATTTCCCTCTTTTGCGGGTCACTGAGAACTTCATAGGCCTCTGCGATGTCTTTAAACTTATCTTCAGCTTCAGGGCTCTTGTTCTTGTCTGGATGAAATTTCAAAGCCATTTTACGGTAGGCTTTTCGAATCTCGTCTTCGCTGGCGTTGCGTGGAATATCCAAAATGTTGTAATAATCCTTCCCCATTGTTTTGTTGGCTATAACAGAACTTCTTGCTTTTTCCTGTTCTTAATTTCGACTACATTAATTTTAATATTTTTTCAGGTACGTCCAGACCTTTTTCAATAGTTATTTACAACACAATCGTGACGTTAAACATGAAAATTACCAGCAAACAAAACCTTCAAAATTTTGCTAGAAAGTTCCAAGCGTCCTCCATCTTGACCGCGTCAACTACGAAGACTGGAATTTAGTGTCCAGTTCGTCGCGGCTTTTGTAGTAATTTGATAGTTTCTGGCCCTTTCTGTTATATTTGTCATCATTTTGCGAGGTTAGACCTCGTGCATTAATATCGTTTTACAATTTGTATCAGAATACAAGCGATATGATACAACTCTCGCTTGTCTTCTTCGCTAGTATCTAAAAAGAGAGCAGAACATGAGTACAGAGGGGGCGGTGATGCGTGGGACTGGGAACAGCTGGTAATTGGAACAGTCGATGTTTGGAAAATGGGATCAAATTAGCCAAAATGCGCCACATTATAAAAAGAAGGCCAATAAAAAATGCTGGTGAAACTACAATATGAGGTTGATTGAGAAGATACCCTGAACCCAGAAGGACAACATTTTGGTTTCTGAACGAAGCTGTACGAAAGCATCCTAAACGAGAGCAAAAAAAGAAAGAAAGAAAAAAACAGCTATAGAACAAATCTTGCGTGAAAACTAGTAACTGAATGGTGAGATTGAATATCTGCGTAATATCACTCGACTCAGTCTAATTTTATACTCTCATTGTCAATAATATCAAGTCTTCGATGGTACCGACAATATGCCTCAGTCGGGCTCACGCGACGTTTTACAATAGCGCTAATCTCTAAGCCGCAAAAATTTCGTTAATTCTGAGGATGTTGAGGAGTCGAATGCTCTAGAATGATCCATTGGTCAAAAACAGGAGAAGCAAGTCTGCACTTTAACACAATACAGAAACCGCTAAATTAAAAAATAAAGTGGTTTTCTGATAAGAGATTTTAAAGAATACTCGAAACTAAAAGATGAAAAAAAAACTCGTATTGTTAATTAACCATGCTCTATGGACGATTGTTAGAGAGAATGTCACGCGACTGTCACTCCAGGAGTGACCTTGCGTTCAAGCAGCGAGTCAATCGCGCCAATATCAAAGTGTGTTGTTTTCCGTATTCTAAATCCATATCCTCTTAAGTTGTGGTAATCTGCGAAGCAATTATGTCAACTGCTTTCAATGTGTTGTTAGTCAGCTTAACGACTCCTGAAGAATACAAGATGGCAATGAGTAGAGAAATTCCCATCAGTGTTCACCCCGAGTTTAGGAGACAAATGACGGACGAGCAGGGAAAACCCCGCATTTTCACTCGATCTTCGAGCTTGCCTAGCCGACCGAAACTTAATTTGGTTAGGGAGACTTTAAATCCAAACGAGTTTCCTAAAGAAAAAGCTTCTAAGGAAGATCACGAACAAACTGCAGCTGAATCCCCGAGCCAAGGGACAAATGCAACTAAAAGGAATCAAAATAACCCATTCTGGAAAGCAAACATGCCTGCAGAATATCCAAAGGTGAAACATGGGCCGCGTAAACAAAACGCCTCCGAGGGAAGGGAACAAAGAAGATATTTTTTCACAGAAAATCCGTTTATCGGAGATTTGGAGAAGGTGTTTGAAGATCAGTACAACTCGGATAGGCGTCCATTGAAACTCGGAAGACGAAACACATACAGTGCGGGCAGCTCAAGGGAAACCCATCATTCCGAGCCAACAATTGGAAGAAATTTTACGGAACGAAACAAAAAGGGAACTTCCTTCGACGTACCCATTCAAGTTGAATTCAATGATGAAATAAAGAATTTTGATGATAAGCAGAAGAAAAGCTCACCGAAACCCCATCATTCCGACCCAAAAACTGGAAGAAATCTCACGGCACGAAACAAAAAGGGAACTTCGTTTGAAATACCAACTCACGTTGAGTTGGATGAAGTAAGGGATTGTATTGATATGGAGAAGGAAAGCTCACTGGAACCCCATCAATCCGAGCCGACATCATTTGGAAAGAACTCTGATAATAGAAACATTCAGGAAGCATTTTTTGACATACCCATCCAAGTTGAATTTGATGAAGTAAAAAATGGGAGGGAAATCAAGGATAAAGACCTTGAAGAAAACAAAGTGAAAGGTGAAAACAGCGTTCATGACACAGAACAAACTGCCACGCCAGTTTTAGAAGTTAATACCGAGCAAAGTGAACCTCCTGATGTCGTAAGTTTCGATGGATTTGAGGATTGTGACAAAGGTGAGAAAGATAGAGATTTAGACCAGCTCAATTCTGAAAGCAATGAAGATACTGCCGGAGAAGGAAATGAAGGCAAAGAAAATACTCAAAAATGTCAAGTAGAGGTAGAGGACGGTGATCAATCTCAGCGAGTGTTGTCTTCATGTTTGCCACAAGAATTTACAGAAGAAAATGAGAGCAAGAACAAGCTGTTAACTATTCAAAGCATCCTAAAGAAAGCTGAAGGACTCGAGAGGAAGGTTGATGCTTTTAGTGACAGCGGTAAGACCAAAGAATATCTAATCCTGGAAGAGGTTCTTACGTGCTGCCTAATCGAGTTAGACGGCATTGAGACAAATCGAGACGAGAACATTCGCTTGGCTAGGAAAACAACAGTACAACAGCTGCAGAAAACACTCGCACGTTTGGAGCAGAAGGTTTCATGCAGAACTGTTGAAAACAGCGAGTACTGAAGAGATATAAGATAAATCTTCAACATGGGATCACAGTTTAAAAATGAAGGAAGAAGCAACAGGCAATCTACAATCATGGACAAAAGTCTTGGGACAAATTTGCACTTTTGGCGCTTTTGCGTACACACCAGGCGCGACTACAACTTCACCTGCCTAACCTCGCCCCCCACCCTCCATACAGTGTTGAAAACTAGTACGTGCAATTTCATCTGATTTTCAACATTGTGTTGGGTGGGGAGGGGGGACAGCAACCCATTTTTAAAGGATATAGCAGCGTTTTCTTCATACTTCAGTTCTAAAACACAGATAATCCGTTACATTACATAAGTGTCCCAAGGACTTTTGTCCACGATTGTAGAATTAACCAATCCTCCGCTAGCGCCCTCAAATCAGCTACTTCCTTTTTTTGAGCACTTGACACGAGGCAAGTATATTGGGCATTCACCAAATAACCCCACGCCAACATCTATTTACTTAAACACGCTTATAATGTCCAATATTTCACGGTCTGCTAAGAATGTTGTTCTAGATATTTCCACTTGTGTCTCGTGCTATTCAGTCACAGGATCGTTTCAGTTTAATGAGTCGGGTTTTGTTAGAAACCTGAAATACACAGAAAGTTCGATATAGAACGCCATACGCACATTCTAACGCCTTCCCAACCCACTGATCTACCAAGCAAACAAGCTTCTTTAAACTTTCGACTTACGAAGCTGTAAATCGCGATTTACAAGACACGACTCAGAAACTTAATTTTGAGGAGCTCTTCTCTTCAGCATTTTCGACATATTTTCGCTATATAGCCAATTTTCAAGGTGAAAAATAAAATATACTGAAAGGGTCTACTGAAACATCTAGAAAGACCATTATAGCCTTTAATTTCAGCTTGTTTGCTCTTGCCAGGCTAAAACAGCTTTCAGGTGATAAGTTCCTCACGGTTTCTAATCATAGAAAACACAAAAGAAACTGTAATAAACTTATAAAATTTCCACATGTTTATTTTCAATTGTTACACGAAAGACGTTCTAGAAAGTTCTTTGTGTCAAATCATGCGCGACACTTCTAAAATTCCTTGAAATTTCGCTTCTTTTGCACGCCAAAGTCCTCTCTAAGCATAACAGACTAATACAATTCTGTACCGCAAAACCTTGAAGAAGCATTAAAGTTTTTTTATTTTTCAACTTATCGAATCCAATAGTCTCGGATTGATATCTTAGAACATGCCGTGTCAAATCACGTGTGACGATTCTAATCTGTTTCCTGTTTTCCACTTTAAAGAGGTCTCTAAACACCTTGAACTATTAACTCACTGAAATCTAAAGTCTTCTAGAAGAATCCTATTTTTATATACAGCAAAATAAGCTTAGGGGTTTATTTGTTACTTAATTAAGTCAGAGACATTCCAGAAAACTCTCTTGTGAGTACATCTGATTCATGACATGGTACCGCAAAGTTTCGAAACTTAACACCCTCGATAGTTGAGATCTTTTGAACATAGCCATACAATTTTTTTTCTTTCATGGCTGTTAGTAAAACGCGGAAACAAGGAACTCTCGAAGTAAGCAAACTCCGAACGTAGCGCATACAAACTTGTAAGTTGTAACAAAACGATGTTTGTTTTAGTTGAGCGATATTCAAAATACAAAGCATTTTTCTGTTCTTAGATGAAATCTCTATCTCTAGCTACTAAACAAAATCTGTTTCCTGTCAAGAAAATTTTTTCAAAGTATACATTTTTTGATTGCTCAACTGGTATGGGGCACGTTTTAGAGACAAACGTATTTCTTACCCCTCCTCCTCTCCCAAAAATTACGACCCTCGGAAAGGGCGATAGCAAAAGGTTGCTATATCCAAGAGTTACGAGAGTCTTAAGCTTTAGAACTTTACGGTAGCTGAAATCTCTACTAGACTTTCTCCACGATGAAAATTCAGCTCCCTGATTAAGAAACGACAGAGTCGATCGTAACCATAGTAACTATGATCGTAACTAAGAAATAAGAAATTCTCAGTCATGCTTTACCTGGATTACGAAGTGTGAAAGAGCTCAAAGTTTTACTTCCCAGTAGCTTTAACTAATCAATAAAAAAAAATTGTACCAGTACTGTTCCAGTCTCCTTCACAATAGTTATCCGACTTCTTAAACATTTTTTTCCTCAATGGAGCAGCGTGACGTGACGATGTCGTTACGCAATGAATGACGTGTTGCGTGACAATACAAGTATGTACTGGAAAGGAGGCTATGCAGTCTGGATATTGTTTAAACTGTTCACTGTATGTACATTACATTTAGACTGTACACTATACATTTAGTCCTCGCCGGCGGGAAGAGCATCTTCTAGCTTCCTAATAAACTTGAGTCTAATTTCAGTCGTCTCGTCCCCTCGGAGTGCATCTTGAACAAACCATACATCAACTTCCATCTGTACCTAAGAGAAGAAATAGCAAAGACATAACTGATGAAGCCAGTAGCAGTCCAGTGTGTTGCCTCCTTTAGTAGTCAGAGCTAATTTTTGACTAAGTGCTGTTCTGTAAAATAAGGCTACACCACGGACTCCGAGCCAAAGATAATTAGGCCTTGAACACCCAAGGTATATAACGAGGTATAGACTGTATGAGCTTCATTTAAAAGCAAAGGGTGTGACAAGTCCTATTGCTTGTTCATTTGCATTTTGACAATTTTTTTTAATTATGTCAAGTTTGTGCGCTTTGTCTTGCTTGCTGTCAGTGAAGAAGCAAAAACATGACAGTGTTCAGTGTATAATAAAACAATTATTAGATTCTGTTTTTGTGATATCCAGAATAATCAAGGTCGCGGCAAGTGTTATCAGCCGAAGCCGAAGGCCCCTACCTCGACCTTGATTATTCTCAATATCACAAAAACCTCATCCAATAATTGTTCATAAACAGTGTTAAATTCCTTAGCGATGGCACAGTGTTGATAATGCTCACTTTAGTTCAAGTGATTTCCTCCCATCAGCATCTCTTGGGTTCAAATTCCACTGGCCAAAATCCATCTTATATGAATTAAGTTTGTTGTTGTGTACTCTGAAAGCTTTTTCTGCCTCATGCACTTTTTTTTCTCCAAAACAACATTTAAAAATTCCAATTTGATCTTGAAAATCCAATGCAGAATGGTTATTACTCTTCTGATTAACCATTCGCAAATCATAATTTAATTCACCTCGGTTTTCATTTTTGTTTGTTTAGAGTGGTTTTCAATTCTGGACCTTTTTAGCTTGGGCGGTTTGTTGCCCCATGCATTTCAGACCATGTGATAATACTTTTGAGAATTCTTGCTTTCAAATTTTCAAATAGTCGCACGTGTATGAATGAATAATTTTAAGATGAATGAAAGAACAATTCTCAAAAGAATATCACATGGTCTGTAATAGGAAAACGAACCGCCCAAGCTAAAAAAGTCTATTGAGTCTCAAAAGTAATCAGGCAATTACTTTGATTTTGGCTTTGGTTTTACTACGGTTCAAGATTGGCTGAGTAGTCTAATTGGTAAGTAATTGATTTGGTTTTGGTTTTATGACGCTCAATTGAAAATCACTTTATGTAACAAGACTTGGTTCTTCTGGGTTAGCATCCATACGTCAGCTAATTATCTTACCATTTCTAGAGCTCCCCTCAGGACCCCGCAGAGTATATTTGAAAACAGAAGTCCTTCATGTCCTTCTGGTAACTCAGCAAATTCTGCCATGGGGTTGTTGTCCAATATCAAAGAGAATTCATCAGATGCCGCACTCCAGTTTGTTATCACTGGTGAAAAACCAAGGAACATTTTGAAGCCCAGCTGTAAGAGAATGTCAAATACAGATAGAAACATGAGTAATGAAAGAGAAAGGTGAAGTTGTAGCTTTACCCTCAAAGTAACAACTGTTCTCAGGCTGAAGTGGCCCACACCAGCCAAGTCTATCCCAGTTTCTATAGCATAACCATTTTCTTGATACAACATAGCCAGCAGTAAGCAGTTTGAGGTACACTGTACTGCATCTCTCTTTGGGATGCCAAGGCAGGGGTACTCTAGAAAGTTTTATGTGGAAGGTCCAACCCCTTACCCTTCTGTATACCATTTTGACAAAAAAGGTACCCCTTTCAAGTAACTACATGTACTTAAGAACACTGCATCTCTTTTCTAAACCAAGTGTTCCAGATAGGTGAGGGGTCTCAGGTCAAAAACCCAACAAGATCAGCCACATCACCCGACAAATTAGTAGGAAATTTATAATGGTTTGGTGGGTAGAGTGGGAATTGACCCGTTGGAATTCCTTTTTGACACTCTACCTTGAAAGCTTATCTGGAACCCTGTAAACCCTTGGAATGAAGTTAATGAACAATATTACAGGAGAACATCAAGCATCACCAAAAAACACATATTAAACGTTCAGTTAATGGGAGTCAAGATACTCAGAGTTCCCTACCCTTTTATATACCTCAACTTGTGAAATCCCTACCCTTTTATATACCTGAAGGCCATTATAGGGAGTACTCTCACCTCCAGGGCTGTTATGAGACAACCAAAACTACCTTGCAGTCATTCTAGGTTCACTCCCTGCCCCCAACCACTAACCCAATATCCATTTTACACCTTTCTTCTTAAAGGAGGTCACTCCAAAAAGCTTACTTTTTTGTCTTCACCCATAGAAGTAAACATTCAGCTTTTCCACTCACCAAGGTGCCTGGTATCCTGAAGAAATTCATCTCAAAACAAGACCAAAATTTGACTTCAGAGGCCGCCATTTTGAAACTGTACTTACTGTACTAGGCTGTGTTTATGTTCATTCCGTCCGACTCTAAATTGGCCGGAAAGGAGCAAAGCTGCAACTGACGCTGCATCCTTCACAACATCAGCAAAATTTACTTTTTCCAAGCAATTATCTACTTCACTATCTTCAGTGCTATCATTTTTGGAGTTTGGAGCATGTTTGGCTCAAAATAATCCAGAGTGGTAGTTTTAAAAACACTTGTTGGAAGCCATTCAGACAAAATCCATTAGACAGAATGACATTACAAAAATGCAGCCTGGTTGCTGAGTACTGTTCAAAATGGCAGCAATGATGTCAAATTTTGGGGCTACTAACTTAATGCGAGGTTTTTATTAGCATTTACAAAAAATTTTTTTTTTTTTTTTGGAGTGACCTTGTCCTTTAACAATCTCTTCATGCAAGGTTTTTCACTGTGGTCTAGTTCCATATACCTTGGCTATAACATCAGCGGTTTCTCTAAAGTCATGACACCTTCCAACATTAGATCTTGCTAAAAAGTCTTCCACTAATCTAACACCAATGTTATAGCCCCTAGAAACAGAACAGACACAAATATTATGGGCCAAAAGTATCCTCCCAAGTGGTTTGTTCCAGTTTGCTCACAGTTAGAAACAATGTTCCAATTACAGGAATCCTTGCATATGGTCAGTGCAAATGAAATTTGAATTAATCAATCAGCATTCAGCAGGTGGTAAAAAACTATATTGCCCTGACATCAGTGGTCACACATATGTCAACAGGGTGTATTTTACTTCAGTAACTTTACTCAATAGTTACAGATTGAAATATTATCCAAGAAAAAAGAAACCGTAATAGATTGCAACAAATCAAAAATTTCAAACATTTTTTGCCTGTAACTTTCAAATTTGGTACCAAAACTGGGTCTCCCATGTGTGACAGTTCACTCGGCAGTTGTCATCATGAGGGATAATAGTTGAGTTATTCTAAAAAGAAGAGCTTATTGTTTGTTACACAAAATCTAATATACCCTAGTTAAGTATCACAAGAGTACATCACAACTTAAGCATTGTCTTTATTTTTGTTAGCTGTGAAGAAAAATACAAGTTTCTATTATGTTGTTTTGGTAGGACAGTACAGTTTTGACTGCTGCTCCTTTCCTCTAAATCATAGTTTGACATCCCCCCCAAGAAAACCACACAACAACCCTGAGTTGGGTACACCTTGCTTCAAAGCGAGTGTTTATAATTTATCTGCAACATCTCATTACCTCCTCCTCTTCCTCCTCTCAACCCCCCTCCCCCTCTGGCCCATGTGACATCACATCTGTGTTGCATGGCCATAGCTCAAGATACTGTGATAGAGTGAGAGGTGCCCTACCCCCTCCCACAGGATGAGTTCAGCAACCAATCAGAGCCTGTCGTTGTGTCAGATGGTAAATGGTGTTTTAACCAACCAGATGGGCTGTTATAACTTGTTTATGGTACAAAAGGGCTTTCTAGCCACTTTCTACGAGTTAAGGTTTAAGATTTAATAACCATAATCATTTTTAATTAGCGTTTTTTTCTTTTTTTTTACGGAAAAAACGTGACTTCTATAACTTGAACTTAACAGTCAGAGTACCTACATTTTGTCGAGCTGTTTATTGACTTCCTCGTCACTTTCGTAATCTTTCACAAGCTGGGCAACAAGTGCTCCATGGGTTAAAACGAACAACTCAGCGCTCTGCAGTGAAATGTTATCCAATGTGAAAATGCAGTAAAAGTTGAACTTAAAACACGAGCCCACTACATCAAGCTTTAAAGAGAACTTACCACTTTCCTATTGTCTGCTCGAACTGCCGACTGACGGGACATCGCGACAACTTATGGCTAGAAAAATTTGAGAAAATTCGGCACAAAAATTCTCCAGACAATCGCTCAACCACAATAAAACATGGCTGCCGCGCCTTGGTAGCCGCGCGTCGTTTGCGCTTGGTAGCCAGCTGCCATCGCTGCCATCATGGCGGTAAGTCGTGAGTTTTGTGAAAGCGAACTTTTCACGAGTGTTTTTCAATCTTTAACTTTTGTGGTATCGTTTTCTGTCTCTAGTCGTTACCAACAGTCACAGCAGCTTCTCCTGGTAACGCCTCGCCGAAGATAGTGCAGCAAAAAAGTGTTGTAGAGATGTTGCAAGATGTACAAAATAGGATCCAGGTTCGAATCTTTTTCAATTAGCTTATTCATTCTTTTTAGAGCGTGGTAATAAGCTATTTACTGGCGTTAATTCGCATTGCTACTTATAATTGAAATACATGATGTTTTATTAATGGCATGACTACCCAACTATCATTTTTTTACCTGTCAAATATGACAAATTAAGCTCAATTATTTCTCCCCTTGTTCACGGATAAAATCATCAGGAAGTGCAATGCGGCGATCAAGTCGAGAGGTCAAAAATCAGTCTTCCTTCCCCACCTCCCAACATATACTGGACAAGCCCTTAAGGATTTACCCATCGTCTGAGTCCAGGGCTTGAGTACTTAAAAAGAAGATTGGAACGCGTTTGAATACGCCGCCACAGTCACATGATCTAAAGAACTAATGCATCAGTCAATTCCAGCAGTGCCCATCCCCCCCCCTCCCCCCCCCCCTGGGCAACCGCAGGACATTTGCTCACATTGTCAGTTCTGGGGTGGAGCATTCGCAATTTTATCATGGCCAGGGGGCTGGGCATTTGCGTACCCCGGGACAACCCCCGGGCATTTGACACATGTTTTCGAAAGTGCCATGGATGAGTTCATCAGGAAAGACAAGGCATTTGTCGAACATAGAGTGGCCATTTTTGTGGATGGAAGGGTCCAGCTTTGTTACGTGCATTTGACACTGTTGAACAAAAAAATCTAGGTTTAAATTTTTTGGCTATTGATTCAACGAACTGTTTATAATCAAGTATTGAAATAAAATATTAAAGTTGTAAGATTTCTAAATCAATGATAATTGTTTTATTTTAAACATTGTTAACGGGATTGTCGTTATTCTAGTCGAAATATTCAAAACAAATGGTTTTTATGCAACAAAATATTTAATGTCACGCTATTCTCTAGCAAGCTGAGAAAAACAGAATATAAAGAAATAAATATAATCAGAATCAACTAACACATACTGTTGTCCTTGAAGTCTTACCATTGCATTAAAATACTGAACAGTTGAACGTTTCATTCACTGATTAATAAAAAACTGCAGAGGTGTTGGAAGGCGACGATCCCGGAACAGGGCATTTGCCCTCTTTCTTTGTCCCTACCCCAGGGCATTTAGACAGTTTGTGTCCCCACCCCAGGGAATTTGCCCACTTTTTTAAAAAAATGCTAAAGCCCGGGGGTTAGCCCGGGGGGGGGGGGGATGGGCACTGCTGGAATTGACTGACGCATAACTGAAACCAAATAGTAACAAAGCCATTGCACCTGAAGAAATTGTTTGTTAACATTATAAATTATTACTGGGACAAAGACACTCTGAAGTTAATTTAGATAAGGTATCCTAATCAATCGTAGTCTGCACCAGATTTTTGGTTAGTTGCATACCCTCCAACTTTTTCAAACTTAAAGATGCGAGGTTCATTACTAAGAGATGCCACATTGTTACAAACATCTTTTGCTACATCTCTCCTGATTAACCCTCAACCTTTTTTCTTACTTCTTGTTCTGTGTGCTTATTCCATTATTCTTGCTGCTCTCCAATGAACCAAACCACTGGAATAGGCTGAATCGGTATGCCAAGCCCAATACCTTGAAAAATAAGAGTAGCACCATTACGATAGGTACATCATTGATATTGGACATCCATGTTATGGTTAATTGACAGCTGTCAAAACAAGTTATCTGCTGATCAGTACTATAAGACCATATCGCGGGCTTAGATTTAGAGCTCACCGAGGTCACTTTTTTTTTGAAGTTGACTGCTGACTGGTACTGGTTTGCGATTGGATCGCAGGCTCAAGTCAGGTTATTACTCTGGGCGTAGCTCAAGGGCAAAAGGAGGGAGTATGTGCAAAGGCAAAATTTTGTGCACATTAACCCGTGGCACATTGTTAACTTTTCATCTGACATGTTCCTTGCATGATCATCTCTTGGAAAGTCCCTGATATATTGTGTACGTAATTTCTACAATCTTGGTTATGTCTATTGGGTATGATTTTGGTAAAATTTAACAGGGAGAAAATAGCGACACCACACGTTGAACAATTACATGTGCACAATTGATCATTTTGTAAGTTTCTGATCCAAGAAAAACAAATCCTCTTTTTCCTGTATGGTTAATTATTGCAATCAGGAGCTGCACTTTTACGCTTGGCTAAATCGATATAATTTATTAAATTTTTTAAGGTACTTGGAACATATGTACTGCTTTTATCCATTGTGGCTGAAAAAGTAACCTATCCTGAATCAGTTTTATTAATATCCTTATGTATGTGTGACTGTGCTCATTTTGTATTTAGGTTTGTGTTTATTCTGTTGACGTTTTTTTTCAGTCATTTGGTCCAGGTCCTCACACTCCAGATCAAGCCAAAGAAATTGACAGGCTGAAGAGCTTTTACCACAGATTTAAAACAGAGCATGATAAGGTACAATTACTAACAGTAGATAGGAGGCATGGTGGCTTCATGGTTTGTACACTTTACTACTTTTTGAATGGCCTGGGTTGAAGCCCTGGATGGGAACATTGTGTTGTGTTCTTGGGCAAGACACACTCTTACAGTTCCTTTCTCCACCCAGGTGTATAAATGGGTTCCAGCGAATTTAATGCTGGGGGTAACGCTATGATGGACTAGTATCCCATCCATGGGGAAGTTTTTATGCAAAATACAAAAAATTGTTGACATTACGTGACATCTTCAAAAAGGCCATTGTTAAGGTTGCTTCTCTCTGGGAAAAGTTTGTACGCACACCAGTTTCAGTGAAACTCCAACAAGCTATATAATAATAATAATAACAATAATAATAATAATAATGATAATAATAGTAATAATTATACAGGATAACCCCGTCAGTGTAATAAACACTGGTATCAAAGGAGGTCTTGTTATTAGAGTACATAAGTAAAAATACAAAAGGTCTAAAAGGTAAAAATTCACTAAGAAAATTATCACACAGCTAAAAATATGTAAAAGAAGCATGCATCTACACATAAAACTTATCATCTAATTAAGGAAAAAGTCTTGAGAATTCATTATTATTATTATTATTATTTTATTATTATTATTACTTCTACAAGTTATTGAAATTATAAGAAGAAGAAAGAAGAGAGCTTCATAAATGTAGTTTACGATAAAAATACAATTTAAGCGAGTTTTTCTTTTATGAAGTGTCAGCAGCCAATAAGGCGTGAAATGACCAAGGGCTCTTCTATTGAATTTATCGGCTATCGGATGCTGCCACTCAACAAAATGGCTACACAGTCTTATTCACAAGGCATCAATCAACAAAAGTGTGTCAGGCTTTTTCAATATTCTGATTAATTGTCTAGATATCCACACCTAAAGTTGGAGTAGCTAAAATATGCAAGACATGTTGCGTAAATGGACGCTATGGGGAAAAATATGCTAAATATCCAAATTTCCTGACACACTTTCGTTTGCTATTATCCCTGGAATGTTCTGATGAAATTTCACATAAATCTGTCAAATCTGCATACCCTATAAATTCGCCCAAAGTGGATGTATTCCTCCCAAAATCAAACATGAGATTTTAGCTGGTAAAGGTTCATAAACAACTCGCGCCACACCAGGAGATTATCTTGCCTTAGGAAACCACAAATCAATGGAACAACAGGACCTCCTAGTGTCAATGACAATGGATCAGGATTTCCAATGAAAAGCATCGCATTGCAACATGTCGCTGTCACTAAAACGGACAAAGTAGCCAAGGGCAAAAAAACAAATGCACAATATAAACAATACCAAATAAAATGAAATACAAGCTCTAAGATGAGCATTTACCACGAAAATTTCCCCAGGCGGTTTCGTCCATATAAGCAATTATGACACCTTCCTGGTTTATAACTTTATTTGAAAATACGTTTTTTCAAAATAACACTGTCGCTTTTTGGAATTTCTAAAATTTTTCTTTTGTAAACTTAAGATAAAATGACTGACTTAAATTTTGTCAAATAAAAGAAAAAACGATTTTTTTGTGCCCTTAAAGGTGGGAAGTAACCTTAATGAGATTGTGAACCAGGGCTTATTACATCCCTGATAACAGGTACAAGTCATGATACAAATAATTTCAAAATGTATCAAGAGCAAATGCCCACAAAAATCAGACAAAATCAAATTTCTTCGGGAAGGCTAGAAAACTCAAATTCACTCATCTTTTGCATATAGCTAGCCCCTAGCAAGAGTGCAAACAGGCTGTAGTTTTTTCCTTTCAGACTCTATTTCATGCAATTTAGCGAGTCTCAACTGGAATTGTCATTTTGACCATGTGCCATGTCTCGGAATTCCAAAAGATTTTAGATTCTAACTATACTAGGATAGGTCTTTCAATATATGTAAAGTTTAGTTTTAGCAAATGATTAGGCACTCGTCAAAAAAATATTCAAAATCATTCACAAAAGACACAAAATCACGCCAGCAGCTTCCAAGTGTGTGACCAAAAGTATTATCATCGTTTCGGCATATTACTTCAATTTGAAACGTCAGCATTACCAAGCAGTATAAATGACATACACATAATAAGAGCATGTTCACCTACCTCGGTTTGTAATATCCTGAATCTTGCAAACTGATTCTTTCCCTGCATATAATTTTCAGCGGCGTTCTTGTCAGTACTCATATCCGACTTTGAAGAAAAACAGTTACGGCCAAGTCCTATGTATGTATCATCTATCTGTATTATTTCTGTTGTTTGATTAAGCCAGTAGTAACTGCTAAAGCGTTATTCCACATGCGACTTTCAGTTTCCATTTTGAAGACATTCGAAAGTCCTCCATTTTGACTTGACTTTGACTCGAGATGAGTTATCCAAGACCCATGCGTTACAGCATATTTTACATGTGGGTGAGGGTCGGGATTTCAGAGCTTTTAACAGAGTTACTTTTCTTTGTTTGACTTTTAAGCCACAAAGACCTGGTTCGTGTATAGCATTTTATCACTTTACCCTGAATTAGAACTAACATTGAGATATTGGAAAAATTCTAACGCTTTTTCCTTCGGAGATAATTCCCACTCTACCCTTACCCTGTGTGCAAAGACTTTTGCTGGACAATAGGCAAATGAGAGATGCAGAGCCATCAAAGATGGCGGCTTGTTTGTTACTGCTAATTACTAGGGATTTCTGCCTGATAGCAGGTTGAATGATTGTACTGAACAACACAACGGAAAACATAGGAA
>Ga0126339_10000924_pt1:2500-18426 | contig 18426 bp, 18 predicted proteins | sample OrbTmetagenome_2_FD_92532 | JGI IMG/M metagenome (GOLD analysis project Ga0126339, IMG submission 92532) | Coral microbial communities from Petempiche,Puerto Morelos, Mexico - Orbicella T R C metagenome | ecosystem: Host-associated > Invertebrates > Cnidaria > Coral | place...
CTTGTACCGCTTTTGTTACATTAACGCAAGATGTTCAACACTGATTCCAGTAACTAGAGCAAAACTTTTCTTCAAAACCATTTCTGTCAATCACTGAATTACGCCTCATGCATAGATTATGTTATTCTCAATAGGGGAAGTGACTTTGTTTTATTTAATATGTTTTCTTTATTCTTTATTTATTTAATGATTTTTACTTCAACTTCTCAACTCGTTAATAATTTATCACGTTAAAACAAAGGAAGTCATAACCATGACAGGGTCTCGATATCTGATCTGAATAAGTAAAGAAGTTACGATTTTATTTCTCCGTTTTCTCTTTAGTTTTAGTTTCGAGTGATAAGGTAATTATATTAAACAGTTCAGACAGTGTTTGACCACATTTCCAAACCTTCGAAGTTCGTCATAAATACTCCGCTACGGGTCGTATTTTCAACTCTTTTCTCAGTGTTCGGAAATGTGGCCAAACACGGTTTCTCGTGTTTGACATATTACCTCGAACTCAAGAAGAACTACCATGACATTACTGAGAAACAAAACTCACCGTGGCGAATTTTTATTTTTTCATTTTAAATTTTTTACGTTATGTTCATCGGAATAAAAAAGTAAAAGATTAGATAAGATCTGTAAACAATACTCCAGTAACGTCGTGCATATGATTATTTGTTGCGTTTCAAAGTTTGGTGTAAACTGCAGTTCTTCTTATAATTAATTTACTTACATTATTAGGTTTGAAGTCAATAACTTGAGCGACCAGTTCAAACTGTATGAGGAACAAACAAGGTTAAGGCGACTTGTGCATTATTACATGTTTTATTTATCTTTAGACAGGAAACCTCAAGAAAACTGTTAAGGGCATTCTAGGAATAACAGTTAGTCTGTTCCAGTTGTTCAGTTAGCTGGGAAGCAGCAAGAAGTTCAAGCAATTTGCTGTATTTTCATTATAGTTCTTTTAATGAGGTGAATTTAGTTCACAACTTTTTTAATACATGTAGTCACAGGTAGTGCTAATAACTGCTTCATTATAGTTAGCAATCTTGCCATTATTGATAGATGACTCAAATGAAGGATAAACCTGAAATCACTCTAAAAGGAAACTCCCTGTGATACAATTAACCTTAGGTTTAAATAAAGTTTTATGACAAGTGTTTCTGCGTGGAGACAAGTTGATATCAGTATTATTTGCCACCATATGCCGCGTACCTCACTAGCTTTAAGAATGGCCAGATGTTCTTGATTGACAACATCGCGGTTTTTCTCTACAAACCCAGTGACTTCATATTCCACATCATCAGCAAAGTGGTGAACAATAAAAGCTGTTTGTGACAGTCGTGGCTTGCTAAAATGCTGTTTCTTCAGGTGTTGTTTGTAGAGTTTCTGTACCCATGAGCTGTCAGCTCCTTTTGGCATCTAGGATGGTGACAGTATAAAACAAGGATTATTTACTGATGCGAAAACCAATTCACGAAATCTGGTAAAAATTTCCTTTGCTCTGGATATGTAAACGTTGTTTTCTTATCTGGATATACAAAGTATCAATCCTTGCCATCTACTGTGCAGTCTGCCTGTCAGCTGTTAGGTTTTGTTCTTGGATAGAAATGCTAGGGTGTTAGGGGCAGATCCAGGATTTTTCTTAGGAGGGGGTGTGCCACAAAAGAATGGTGTAACTGAATGGTGAGGTAAACAAATGTTAAAAGTGAATACAAAGAAGAAAGCTTCATCGCAGGGGCGGGGGAGGGGGGGGGGGTGCACACCCCAGATCAGCCTCTGGGAGTTACCTACAGAGAACCACCCTTGTTCAATAGAGAACGGTATTTAATGTGCAGGATACGACAAAAATTTTGGTTCTCAACAACCATCCAAAATATGGCATACACATCCATTAGTACCACAAACCCTGACTTGCGATGCCTAGCAACACGTCACAGTGAAAGGGAACAGACACATTTTTTTATCACAATGTAAGAAAAGAAACTGTAATTTAAACCCACCTTACACTCTTCATCAAGTAAGTCAAGGATTCCCAGCTTGGCTTCAATCAAGTCAATACATGGCTGGTTGTCATAAAAATTGATGAATGACCACTCAATCTCTTCCTTCACATATTCATCCTGCTCCAGTTTGAAAACATGCTGCAAACATTGTTGTACAATAAGCAAACATAACATTTCTAAAGCAAAGCAATGGCTTTATATTTATTTAATGGAAAACAACAGCAAACCTTGAAATAACGGGCATCAATGAATACAGAATGATGCAAAATTCTACAACTCTACTGATAGCAATAGGACATTTCTGAGGTGCTATTCACCTCTCTGCTCTTTGTCAAAATGAGTCTTTTTGTGTGAATATATAATTATGTTCCACCTACAGATTCTTATTCACGAAAAGACTCATCTTGAAACAGACGCAAAAAGCTAGTAAGAGCTACTCAGAAATAGCCTATTATGGTCTCAACTTTGTAACAATTTAAAAAAAAACAACAATTTAGTAAAACCAGAAACAAATGTAATTTTAAAAAAAGCAACACTGGATTGAATATAATTTCCATTTCCATTTTTGTAAATCTGGCTGCAGTGATTACCTGTGTAAACTGTTGCTGGAGTTTTTCATTTGCATAGTTGATACAGAACTGCTCAAAACTGTTCACTTCAAATGTTTCAAATCTGAAAGAGTCATTGTTTCTCAATTTAAGCAATCCACTTCTGAACAGGTTTATATTGGTAATAATAATATTACAATTTATACACAAATTTATAAAATTCTGATTGACATGCACTCTGATAGGTGCAGATAAGTAATCTTGAATGAGGCTATGTACACCCTGTTATCACAAGTCATAATCTATCAAATGTTTTCACTTGCATGCGATTGGTCTAAATGTGCATGTGACTGAATATGCTCAAGCTAAAACTGGGGAATACCCAGATGATATTCCCCAACTTTCAAAACCGCGGGTGTTGCAAAAACATTTGAAGGATAATAAACACAATAGCCTCCATTTGGGGAGAAAATAACCTCGGATATTTGTTCTTGGACATTATCTGTTCCTCATAGCTCACAGTTTTCCTCGAGCTATGCTCTCAGAAAACTGTTCACTTCTCAGTACAGATAATGTCTGCGGACAAATATCCAAGCATATTTTTGCCCCAAATGGAGGTTATTGTTTATTTATTGCAATTTATTAGCTTATTTTAAAGATGTCTACCTCTCTCCTTTGCATTTCATAACATATTTCAAAATACTCAAAATTGAGCAATCAACCCTTGCTTAGGGTTCTTCTGTTCTACAAATTATCAAATTCTCCCAATGTGAACATGCACATCATTTTCTACTTCATATTAACTATAGGCTTATTAATTAGATGACAACATAAAAGTTGCAATTCCAAAAAAAGTTCTACACTGCACTGAAGATTGACAAATGTCTTTCCTACCCCAACCTACAGTACATCCTATCAGAGGTCCCAGCTGTGCTCCATGTACATGCATATGCATCCCATATTCAAGCCGCCTGTATAATGTACAGTCTGCTAAAAACATCTTTACCAGTTTTTCTCCAGGAAAATGTAATTTAATTTTTCAACAGACTTTGTGAACATTTTTTTGCAGAATTGCACCTATGTGTACCTGGTCTATGACTAAATGTTTCTTTTTTAAATTTAATTAATAGCCTCCTCAGAATACCAAAAGTGCCAATGCTCAGGCAAGCCATTTTTAATTAGTATTCTGAAAAGGTGGAAAAAGAGAACAGAAAAAGCATACAAACTACATGTACGCTTATTTCTGCAGTAACTTTTTTGTAAGGATTTAATGGCATGGAGCTTAATTGTAAAACTCACCCATAAATGTCAAGAATTCCAAGGAATGAGTGATGTTTGACTCCAGTAGTGAGAGAATTATTGATACATTGAACAATCCACTTAAAAAGCTGTGAATAAATGTGCTTGCAGATGGCCTCTCTTCCAGAATTGGCCTACAAGCAGGAACAATGCCACATACAGTTATTTTGAATTCATTATTTCTCAAACCTTTACTTCCTTATCATCACACACTATTTGAAAGCCACCGATCTTGCTTACCTCTTCAGAATTCAGTGGTTTGATTAACACTTCCTGCACAGTGACAATTTTGCGATTGCAAAGCCACTTCTTAAATTGACTTCTATCTATACCCAGAAGGTCTGCTGCAACTGTGAGATGAAAGTCACTGTCCTAGAAATGTTTCATAATAGAATAATTAGTAAGAATGCATCTCTGAGAATAAAGGAAATCAAATATTGGTTGGTGTAATGTTGGTAAAGATGAAATGATTAAAGGATAAAGCATTAACTTCTTAAGTTGAATTATTCGCTAAATAAAATTGGAGTGACCCCAATGGAAATAACCATTAGTTCTAACCATACCTTGAGAAAAATAACAAAAGTTTTGGTTGAATTTCCGCAAATTTTTTGTAACCACTGAAGGTTTTTGATAAAATAAGTCAGTTTCCCCAGTCCCTTGTCACCCTGTTAAAGCGACGTTCCACTGAGCTGCTAACTTTTGGAATTTGAAACAAATTTACTTTAAAAACTGTTTGCCAAACATTTTGTAGAATATACTTCTACAAAGCTGCTATCAATTTTAATTTTAACTAAATTTATGAAAACAATCATAATTATAAAACAACACATGATTGATCATCAAACATAATAGTTTCTTACATCAATTTCACTCTCTTCCTCTCCAGATGCATGAATATATATGTTACCAATGTGTAGAATACCAGCTAAGATTCTAAAGATCATGAGCTGTTCGTCCTCCATGATTCCCACAAGATCCATAGCTTCACGCATCTCCTCAAAATTTTCTCCATCATCAACTTCATACACATACGGGCATTCTCCCTGATTCAAGTAGTAGAAGTTATCTTGGTGTGCTGGACAAAACATAAACAAACAAGACAAAATTGTAAAGGTTCATGCTGAAAATTGTGCTTTTTCGCCACATGGATGCTTCTACATGTACCATCAGTTTAGAAAGCTGGAAATGTAACTGTTTCTTCAATTAGATAATGGCCAACAATTGGTCCATAGTAGTCTGATAGTTGGCCAACAGCTTTTCTTGAGGAGATTGAGCTGTTCTTGACAGTTTAGTTAAGGTAAGACGACTAGATATAGCAAAAAGTGTACTTACAAATACTTTTTAACCCAACTAAGTTCAGAGGGCCAGTAACTACAATCAACCAATTAGATGTATCCATTCCCACTCCAATATTCTCCACGAGTATTGGACCAGGCACTGTCCTGAATGATCGGGCCTCAAAGATTTTCTGGTAGTTTTATGGCTTTCATTTCTGAAATAACTTGTTTTCACATAAAATAAGCCTTTTTTTCTTTTTGCTTCATGCTTTCTCAGTAGTATTGCTTAAAAAATATTCTATATGCATGGAAGCTGTAATCTAATTCCACAAAATACCATTGTTAGCTAGGCAAGTACACCTGCAGTTATAATTATAGTTAAGTCTTGCCTCACCAAGTCTAAGATCTTTGAGTTCCGGGATATCACAAGCAGCACACAGCTGATAGAAAATGTGATAGTTCCTTTCATCAGGTGCTTGAAATACAACTCGGGATTTCTCCAGTAGATATGTCCTCATGTGAGCAGCCATAATGTGATAGTTTCTGTCAAAGGCTATCTCCAAGTACTTTCCAAATCTACTGCTGTTGTCATTGCGTATTGTCTTTGCATTACCAATGGCCTGAAATAAGTTATAAATATCAAAAGTGAGAGATAGAAAAAGAGAGCTACGTGTATAGCCTACATACCAGGCATATTTTTTTTGTGGAGGCGTGGTGGCCTCCTGGTTAGTGTGCTCATATCCGGATCAAGTGGTCGGGGGCTCAAGCCCTGGCCAGGGACATTGTGTTGTGTTCTTGGGCAAGACACTTTACTCTTACAGTGCTTCTCTCCACCCAGGTGTATAAATGGGTACCAGCGAATTTAATGGTGGGGGTAAACCCGCAATGGACTCGCATCCCATCCAGGGGGGAGTAGAAATACTCCTAGTCGCTCCATGCTATAGAAATCAGCATAAGCAATGGCCTGATAGGCCACTTGGCTCATATGCAGACTTTTATAGCCTACATACCTAGCCCATTTTTCGGTGAGCGAGTGCTGATAAAATATTCTGATAAAGTGTTGAGCCTCCATATTGGATTTGTAAGATTCAAGAAGCCTCAAGTGAGCAAAAAAGTGGACTAGGGGAGGGGTAGGGGAAGGATGAATTTCCCAGCCCTCCGCTGTTCTACCCTGTCTCCCGCCCCCACTCCCCTCTGCTAAATCCTTCTGGAGGGTGGCTGTCAACATTTAAGAGTCCAATCTTTAATTTACCCAAAGATTGATCAGTGACAGGTACATAGTATATAGATTTAGGCCAGCCTAAAAACGTAGCTCCTGGGACGGGTTGTTCAGAGTCTGATTAAGCTAACCCAGGAAAAGGTAGAATTTTGATTTCATGTAACTTTGCGGTGAGGTTTTCTGCATATTGTTTGGCCTTCTGGTTTGAGTTTTAATAATCACCATATACACAAAACAAAGCAGCAAAAAACATTAATTTGTATAGAAGAAAAAGTTATAATTCCGTTAACTTTTAAACCTGGGTTAACGTTAACTGGCTTCCAAACAATCCTACCCTGTTTTCAGCAAGTTAAGCTAACATTAGCCCACGATCCAATCGAAAACCAGCACTTGGTCAGCAGTCAACTTAAAAAAAAAACATGAGATCTCGATGACCTGTAAACTTGAGCCCGCGATATGGTCTCGTGATACTATTCAGCGGATACCTTGTTTTGACAGGTGTCAATTGATCATAACATGGATGTCCAATATCAAAGAAGTACACGGTAAACCAAGGCTGCATGTCTCTGTCAACCTATTATTCGGAGTATGGCCGCCAGGTTGTGCAACTCTGTTGTCGTTGTCACCGTTGTGCGTACGCGCCCACAAACAATACCACTAGCCATGATAACCATGAGAAAATCAACTCATGGGTTTCCTTTTCTTTCCTATATAAGTATGGGGCTCCCTGCCCCTGGAGCTCTGCTATAAATTAAATATTACTGAATGCTACCTGAACAATATTCAAACTATAAAATTGTCAACTGCACCTCCATAATAGGATTAGACGCCAAGACCTTCTTTTCAATCTGTGTCTCTGTGGATGCTCCGCCCACTGATGCAAAATACCTCATGGCATACTTGGCACTTACTGTCTTACCTGCACCACTCTCGCCGCTCACAATGATTGACTGGTTCAGCCCATCTCTGAATTAGAAAAAGAAAAGAGTGTTTACAGCTTTAATGTACATCAGTGTATCTCTGTTTGCCACACAATGGAACCCTGTTTTTATAAACTTTTTTTCTTAACATACATGTAGAAATAAGAAATTACGACGGGGAAGTAGAGGTGGTGAAGGGTTACAAAAGTATTAATTAACAGCAAAAAAAAAAAAAACCATCAGAACCTTGAAAAAATGTTACTTTTAAAACTTTAGCATTATTAAATCAACTAAACAAAAACAGAACTTACATGGAAGTAGCTTAGTCCAGAAAAAAAAAGTATTTTTTCCTTTAAAATTTAGCAATGAAAAGTTCTCTTAATTTAAATTAATTTAACTTTTGCATTTTTGTGACTTTTCAGTACCGGCTAATATAACACTCACACAACTCGATAAAAGCGTGTTGACACTGCTACTGCTGCGCCATAAAAATGTAAATTCATGTGAACACTTCAGGTTTCAAAAATACTTAAACTAAGTTACCTTGCCATGGCTCTAAAAGCATCTTCAGCAACAGCAAAGATATGTGGATCCATGTCACCCATGGACTGCCCACTGTAGGCAGATATGATGTCTGGCCCATAGAGAGGGAGCTGTTGATAAGGGTTAATCGCCACCAGAACAATACCTACAGCCAAAACAGTAACACTGTCAGAAACCACAAGTGCTGAACATATTTAGCAGTATGTGTCTTTTATCTCACTGGCAAAACAATACTAAGCATGGTCTTGCTACATGTGGTTTAAAATATTATCTTTGGTTTATAAATTTTCAAACCATTTTGATTTCTATTTCTGATTGTATTTTAATTATTGCAACTTGAAACAAATGGATATAAAAATTATTAACTGATGTGCACTTTAAACACTACATAGTTTCTGTAATGGCATTTCTCAAGATAGAAAAATATATTGTTGCATACTCTTACTTGTTCTGTAAGAGTGATGGCATTGATGAAACAAGATACAGTCAGGGGAGGGTTTATACCCATGGAGTCATAAAACCGGAATAGTTTCTGTTTACATTCAGATGGACCTTTAAGTGGGGAGGGGGAGGGAGCCTTCTGACACAGGGGAGGGGTGGGACTTATATCCAAAACTTTACAGTTGGAAAAGTAGGTCATTATAACCAAAAATCATTTCTCCAACAGAGCATAGAGAAAAACAATTAACCGGGAATAGTGAACTCAATTAACACAGTCAAATCAATGACTAAAAACTATTGTCATTTTGTCCTACAAATGTAGGTAATGAGAAACCTGTACAATTAAATTGATAATTGAGGACTTATCTAAAACCTTAAAGAACAATGTTTCTCTTTTGCCTTCCTGCAAAATTGCCCAGTTTAAACAATAAAACTGTAACATGCAAACGTCCTTCCAATTTACAAGATATACAAAATGAACTCACTAATTTCTTGCTAAATTATTTTTCTGGGGGGATCCGATTTAAACTGATAAAAATTCTAAACCAGAGTGCCATTCAACAAAATGTAAATACGTAACCAAATAGGAATGACAGGAATTTAAACACTCAGAGAAGTGAAATAAATTTGCATTTGAAAAATGTGCTAGTTGATTTCTCTCGCTCTTTCCTCGCCCGAGGCAATGTAAAATTTAAATGTCTTTAGGAAGAATGCCATCGTTGAACCAAAACCAAAACAAAAGACTACTCGAAATGCTGCTTGATAACAAACACTTTTGCTTACTTTACAATAAGATATTGCTTGTGCGCTGATTTATCCAGCGAATAAACAGGGCAGCTTACAAACCTTGAGTGCAATTAGCATCGAGCCAATAACTTCGCGATATGGTTTGGAAGTGATTAAAATTTTAGTTCCAATATTATTTTGCAACACTTGAAGAAAGAATTTAAGCTTAAACAGCAGGAAATTTTTCATAAACAAGGAATGTATACTCACCGCAGTAAGTGTATATCGCATTAGACTGAAGGAAACGCACTTGAAGATTGTATAACACTAAAAGCGAAAACAAAATAAAGAGAATTAACAAACAGCTTCCAAATAGATTTTTGATTTATACTAGCGGCAACCTTATGTGACAATTTAAAATGAAGTTCGTCAGACACAAAATATTCAATGGGTTTCACGAGAAGACAGAACAAAGGAAAATAATTCTTAAGTTCTGGAGAAAAATGTACACAGACAAGAAATTGATTGATATAACTTAAGTCTGCATGTACAAACCGGCTGGTTCGTGTAAGTAGCTCAAGGTTGTAAGGTCATTTTCGCCAACAAGGATTTCAGGGTTTCTCAAAGGAGGAAGCTTTTTCTTGTCCTTAGAAACATCAACAGTAATGTCCTGTCGAGGAGAAACAAATGCAGACTGTCTAAGCTTCCGTAAACACCTCCAAATAAAAATGAAAACTCCGAACTCTTCCGAAACTAACAAGAACAACATGAAATTAATGACAACTTACATTTCCATCTTCCAACTCAATCTCTAGGACACCGTCCTCTTTTAAATCTTTGGTTAATTCTCCACCAATCCATACAACTTGATCATGAGGTATCCATACCCGAGCTCCCTGAAGAAAGGAAGAGAAACCGACAGATAAATTTGCAATTGCGAAATTTGCACCAGGCACAAGTTGACAACAAACGAAGCCCTTGAATAGTACCTTCGTATACAGTTCTAACGTAGTCATTTTCAGGCGTTTTAAATTCTATATATCCATTTAAGATGTTAAGATGTACTATAAACATCCTGCAAAGAGTTTCCACGCTAAAATAGCGCAGAAATATGTCACAGAATTCGGCTCAACCACTGCCATTTCGAGAGTCTTCATCCAGGAGGATAACCGCTGACCAACTGTACACTTGTTCCTTCTGTCGGAAAAATACCTCTAGCAGGAAAAAAGTTGAAACATATAAATCAAAATAGCTACAATAGTATACATGACATTTTTGAAGATATAGACTTTTAAATCTGCATAAAGAGGCCAGAGTATTGACGTCACAGCCTTCATATTGCGTCGTACAGACTTGTCATTTTACATTTTGTTCCTTGCTGGGACGGATATTTTCAGCGAGTGTCTGATTCGCGCGCGCCTAATTTGGAGAGAAAAGTGGAAATAACCTCAAGAGTTTGAAGATTAAAATCTAGGTGAAAAGCTCACGCGTCAGTATAGACTTCCAAAAGCGATGAGTCGGCCGGCGGGCCAGTAAAACAACAGCAATAACAATTAATAAATACTTCGAAGTCAGTGAAGGCCTGAACGATTCTCCTCAGCACTGAAGCGTTGTAACAGGACCTGGTGACTTCGAAAGGTGTTTGAAGAGTAGTTAGAAGAAGTTTGATTAGATGATCGAGTTCCTTAAGATATGCTTTATAAAGAAGTGAATAGCTAGAGAAACAAAGGAAAAAAAGAGAGTAAGCTTATACATTTAAGCAATAGAGAACTTTTTTCTGTGTTTACGTAGCCTCATCTGAACACAAGGTGGGTTGGGAGAATTCGAGACTGTTATTCAAACCCGAGACGTAGGCGAGGGTTTGCATAACTTTCGAGAAACCTCCCAGCCCCTCGAGTGTTATGTAATCGAGGCTATGTAAACACGAAAAAAAGTCTCTATTGCCTTTATAAAATAATTCTCGTAAAATACGCGCGAATCTAAAACGTCACAACCGTGTTTAGCCGTGACTCTCATCTAAACACACCTATCGACCAATGAGGACGCGCGTAGTAGCTCAGTTATTTTATAGTTAATTGTATCAAGAGTCAATGAGAGTTACTGGTATCCAAAAAAGCTCGTCCGACGAAGGTAAATATTGGCCTAGACTTTGTTTTTCTTTTTTAAACCACAAACTTTATCATTTTGGGCGGCCGTAATGTACGTGCCTGGGATACTTCGATTTTTACCGTAAATTTGTACAACTTGATACTTTTGACCACTTTTGTTTTTCATGCAAATACAAACATTTTCATACTTTTCGTGAAAACTTCAATGTAGTTTGATACTTTTGCTTTTCTTGCCAACGCAAGCTGAGGGTGTCAATGCTGTTACACGTCAACAAGTCTAAAACTTGACCGTGGTCAACAGTCAATCAACAGTGGCGGATCCAGACCTTGGGCTAAGGGGGCAGGGGGGCGGGGCGGTTTTGTTTTGCTTGCTCTGCCGGCTATTCTTTCTTCTGCGATTTCTTCTCTTTTTACCCACAATAGTTGGGGGCGGGGCCTCCGGGCCCCTTCCCTAGATCAACCGTCAACCGTCAAGGAAGCCGATCATCCGGCAACTCTGCTCGCTCAATTCAAAGGGTAGCATAATAAAGAATCCTGTCACATACTCAATCAAGTTCATGCCAGTTTCAATATTCCCAAGTAAACCGGTTGTCTGCTATTTGTTGTTTCCTCTCGTCATTCGCAGCAGAAATGTAAACAAACGAACAAGTCGACATATTCCTCTGTCTTCACTGTGGTGCCTGGATACGTTGTCCGAATGTTGCCAATGAACCTGTTACAATCGATAAGGACTTGTTTATGATCATTGAAACTTGGAAACGCCGAAGACTATGCTGGTTTGCCAGACTCACTTTTCTTTCAACGGGAACTTTTACGATCAAACCTGTGACGGGATAGCTATGGGTCTCCCCCTACCCTTCGCACCCATTCTTGGGTCACCATAAAAAGGATTTGGTTAGAAAAATGCGAGGACCCTGCCCTGAAGTTATTTTCTATCGTAGATATGTAGGTGATCAGTATGTTTTGTTTATTTATCAACGAGAATGATGCCTTGTCTTTTTTTATCATATAATTCACAACATGCCATATTAACATAAGTTTACTCTGGAGACCGAGGCAATACACAAATGACCTTTTTTAGATATTCTTATCGACAACAGTCGCCCTGTATTCATCAGTTACATCAGTGTTTCATAAGAATACCAGGCTTCTCGCCATTAACAGTTTCACTTCTTTTTCCGGCTATACAAAGTTGGTCTCATCCGTACATCGGAAGACGAGGCCTTGAAATAACAACACTTAGAACGTTTTTCATTCTGAAATTCGACAATTAACTTCTATTTTGATGAAAAAACAATTTTCTTGTATTATTATACGAAGGGCAGTTAATTGCTATCGTTAGAAGTTCTACAACGCCCCCAACTAAGTCATACCGGGAGGAATATTTCAAAGAATTAAAGAGGGGTGAAACAACAAAATTTTTCTTCAAATAAACGTTTATTGAAGCCCCTTTTCTCTTGGAGCACAAGGGAGACCGTGATCATCGCTGAAACTAGGATTTGCACATAAGGTTAGCTTTAACTTCTCATAGGTAAAAAAAAAAACGTTTAGTGTGAAGGATTCGATTCCCAATGCGTCACCTTCTCTGATCTGGTGGTATAGAAATTTAAATGGGCTGCCTGCCAGTTATGTCATGTCGGTGAAGGTTCGTGTACACTTGACACTTTCGGATCGTACTTAATTCCCATATTAACAAACATTTGCAGGGTTCAGTCTTGCAAGAATCTATGTTATATGGAATATTTTCCCATGTTGTCAAACCGTGGACTCGGCGTCCATTAGCTTCCAACTAAAGATTAAGAAGCCCTCCAAATAGACTGGGAACGCCCAGCCCTGGACAAAAACATTAATTTGACACTTAATTTGGTTTTCATTATTTAGTCTTCCTTGTTTTTCCGTTTCCTTGTTTGGTATCGTAACTTCTGGGAATTGCATAATATTTTCGGCAGTTTCGTATTCGTTTCGAGTCTTTTGTGGTCGCTTTTTCGATCATTCCTTTTGTATTATATTCAAGAATTTGTATCGTGTTTATTGCAATTAGCTTCGTTTCTATTCTTTACAAGTACTTCTTTGTTATCTACTTTGCATATTACTAGTCACATATTGTAATTAAGCATCCTTAAACTGATGATGAATACTGAAGTACAGTGAAACCTGTATTAAGCGAACACCCTTGGGACCCTTACTAGTGTCTGCTTAATACAGGGTGTCCGCTCAAAAGAGGTTCTAACATATTGTCCAATAATAGTTAATTATTAATCCTTTTGTAACACAGCGTAACACAGTGTAAGATCAAAGAATAGCTACGGCTACTCATAGTACAATGTCCGGTCAGTCAATGCATCAATCTGGAATAGTCACTTAGCTTTAAAACGACATCGCTGAACAATGTTAAAGGAGTCCGAGGTGAACCTTTAGAAGTAAACTGCCCTAGTCGGCTTATTGCAGGTTTTGTGCAACAAAATGTCTCAATATTGGTGTCCGCATCCGCTTAACAGAGGTGTCCGCTGAATGCAGATTTATCTTACAGTAAATGGGGGACTGGAGAAAATTTTGGGACTCAAGCTGGTGTCCACTCAATAAAGGGTGTCCGCTTAATATGGGGCCCACTTAATACAGGTTTCGCTTCAACTTCAACTCAACTTCACTTTATTTTGCACTTACATTTTGAAATTACAATATTAGCATAAAAAAAAAAGAAAAAAAGATACATATATAACAATTAAAGGTGACAATGGTATTGTCAAGCAAATTGATTTAGATCTTTAAACTTGTATGATATTTCTTGCCAAAGATCAATGACCATAAATGAGATAATTTGTTTGCCAGTATTTGTTTTAACTCGGAATTTGTGAAGATTTTGATTGCCCGCATACCTGGTGTTACAATTATGTACGTTGCTGGCATACTGGAAAAAATGGTTAAAGAGTTCTGGCAAAATACCTTTGTGCCATGCATGTATGAATTTGAGAGCATGCAGGCGATATACATTTGTTACCGTTAAGATTTCCAAGATATTAAGTAAAGGTAGAGCACTATCGGTATTTTTGCCAGATAGAGTTGCAAAGAACACTAACCTAATAACACAAGTTTGCTTAGTTTGTATTTTTGTAAATTTTTTTGCTGGTGCTGCCCTAGATTACAATAGCATACGAAATATAAGGATAAATAACTGAGATTTTAATTGATCTGCGTAAGATGTTTGAGAGGTAGATAATGCCTTAACTTAGAGATTACTCCTGTATTCCGTGAAAACTTTGCACATACATATGAGATGTGGCATTTCCAAGTTAAAGAACTGTCGATCATTGTTTCCAAATATTTAATGTGGTCCTTTTGTTCTATGGAGTGGCATGATCCATCTCGGTTAGTTATATTTATATTAACATTCGTATTCTTTCTCCTTTGAGATTTTACGATCATGTAATTGGTTTTCTTTCGATGTATTTTGTTTCGATGTTTTCTTTCGGCTTGTTTCTGTCACACCATTCTTTAACTTTTCTTAGTTCTGAATTCATTTGCAATCCTAATGATTTTAAATCTTTTGCAGAAGCAAACAAGTTAGTATCGTCCGCAAATATCTTAAATGAAAGGACCTCAGAGCAATTAGGGAGGTCGTTGATGTATATCAAAAATAGGAAAGGACCTAACGAGCTTCCTTGAGGGACACCGCAGACCATGGTTTGATAGGACGACTCAGTATCACCCAAGGCAACGTATTGTTTCCTTTTTGGTAAGATAACTTTCAAACCAGGCCAGCGGTACCCCTATTATTCCGTATGATTCTAATTTTTGTAGAAGTGATGCTGTGGTTAACCGTATCAAAAGCTTTCGAAAAGTCTAAGAAAATTCCACATGTATACAGATTGTTGTCAATTGCTTTTCTTAAAGTATCCGCAATTTCAGTTATGGCTTGAGCGGTGGACCTTACCCTTACGAAATCCAAATTGATATTCAAAAAGAATGTCAAGTTTCTCAGCTCGAAATAGGAAATAAGTAGTTTGTAAACCAGTTTTTCAAATATTTGTGGAAGGGCTGACAGTGTTGAAATAGGACGGAAGTTCGTCGGGCCAATTATTTCGCCTCCTTTATCAACCGGCGTAATCTTTGATATTTTGAGAAGATTTGGCATAATTCCTTGCGAGAGCGATAAGTTGAAAAGTCTAGCTAGGGGTTCACTCATAAAATTGAATGCTAACTTAATGCACCTGGGGGGCGTACCTATAAAAGACTTATTTAGTTTTAGCCCAATCAACGCATCCTGAACTTCGGGATTGTAAATACCGCTGAACGTGACTGTTTTGGAGTCGCCTACGAATGAAATTAGTAGGACTTATAATTTGGGAGCTGTGCCGCGAAGTCTTGCCCAACATTTATAAAGTGACTGTTTAACTGACGACAAATACTTGCCTTATCATTGTAACACTTTCCTTTATATAAGAGTTTTTGAATTAACGTACCCTGTTGGGCTTTCTTTCTGTTTATAATCGTTCCTATCAACTTCCACGTTGCTTTTAAGTTATCACTAAACATTTTAAATTGAGTTTTGAAGTAGTTTGTCTTTGAAGCTTCTTTTATTTTTTTCAGCTTTTTTTTGTATTTCTTTTAGTCTTTAACTTTTTTTGGGTCATTACTTATCCCAAACATTTTTTTTTTTTGTCCTTTTTTTTTTTTTTTTTTTTTTTTTTTCTTGTGTAGTTTTCTTTTTTGTCACTTGTAGTATAACGTAAGCTACTTATGTAAACTTAATAGCCATTTATTAATTTCTAGCCTTTGTTTTTTTTTTCCCCCACAAATTGATGTAAGCCTGAATGGAAATAAAAATGTGAAAGAAAAAAAAACAATGTGACA
>Ga0126339_10000925_pt1 | contig 18425 bp, 4 predicted proteins | sample OrbTmetagenome_2_FD_92532 | JGI IMG/M metagenome (GOLD analysis project Ga0126339, IMG submission 92532) | Coral microbial communities from Petempiche,Puerto Morelos, Mexico - Orbicella T R C metagenome | ecosystem: Host-associated > Invertebrates > Cnidaria > Coral | place: Petempiche,Puerto...
ATTTGAGATGGCAGGGAATTCAAGAGAACTGAGTGTGAGATAGCAAAGTTTAACTGTTTTTTGTTTTTTTAAAGATGTAATTTTATTAACATTTTCTGTCCAGTTGATAATAAAACAACATTGCAAGAGCAAATAATACGTAGATCACATTCAGAGAAGCAAATAGATTTTATTGAAGTTCAAAAGTAACAGTGTTGGAGCTAATAACATGAGACCAGTGCAGTATCAGCAGTAAATACTGATAAAATTATGAGTAATGAATCAGTAATTCACCACATAAGATTACACTTCTTGTGTAGGTCTCAGTTAGGTCAGTGAATTGCTTGCTGTCTCACTTTAGGTGCTTGGTAAGTTAATTCCTTTTTGTTTCTTTTTTCGTCTCTAGTCACAAAGAGAGCACAGTAGCAAAGCCAAAGAGAAAAGCTATCTCACCCCAGAGGCTTTTTAGGAGGTCAAAGCATAAGTACAGGTTAGTTTGTCAAGGTGGCTTGATAATGCGTTAAGGGGTCATGTAACAGGCGTTTAAGCTGGGACACTTGGCTATAAAAAAAAATTAACCTTTCTTTACTCGGCAATGTTTATAGCACAAGTGCTAGTGGGGCCGAGCAAACAACTGAAACAAATAATTCAAATTGAACATAACATTGTTAAGAATCCGAACTGGCCGGAGGCAACCAGTTGGCTATTTACAAGCATGACTGAGGATTTCAACTCGGGGCTACCAAGAAACAAATCCAGGTAGTGGTCAGAGTGGGACTTGAACCTGGGACCGCTGGATTGTGAGTCCGACACACTGACCACTTGGCCATGCTGCCTCCTTTGCGGTTGCATTCATGATTGTTAAACACTTTTAGCTGTTCCAGAGACAACAGCCACACAGTACCAATAAAGTCCAGTAGAGTTCAATAGTGGTTGACCATTTTGAAACTCAAGTCACGTATAACCTCCAAACCAATAAAGTAATGGTGATAAACTATTGTAGTTTAAAGTTACAAAAAAGAAAAACAAATTCATTTAAATTCTGCCTGGTCTAGCAAGTTTTTGAATTCTTTCTTTTTTTTTTTTTTTGTGTTTTTTTTTTTTGCACATTTCACATTTGTTTTTAACCCTCACACGATTTGTGAACAGATAATCAGAGCAGAGCTATTTTGAGTGTATGAAAGGGTTGAATATTAAGTCAATAGTTCAGGCTGCATTATATTTTGAACACTACTCGTTTCTCTCTAATTTCCAGAGTGAAATGTCCATTTTTACAAGAATGTCTGGTTGTCTTTCCAAATGCACCTCTTTTAACCAAGTTATACCGGTTTTAAGATAATGTTCACCACGGAAGTGTCAAACAGTGGATTAAAATCTGTTTTCAATAATTATAGAATAATAATTTTCCAACCAGAAGCTAATCTGCATGTAAATGGAATAATCTGATTGGATGGGTGCTGTCCTCTATCAGACGCGAAAACGAACCATTGCTTTAATTGTTGCTTTGGGTAAAAGCTTAGAATTATTTCCATCTGTTGCTTCCTTTCCAACTTGTGTGCAAAGGTTTGGGGCTATGCAGCGTTAGTAAGCTTTGCTCCATATATCTTTTTTAGCGGGCCAACTCACGACCAGCTGATAGCAGAAAGTGAGAAGATCAGTCGCCCTGAGCCACAGATTAAGAGGTGAGCTAATTTTCTTTTTTTAAAATTTATTTTTTAAATTCGCATATGCAGTCTATATCTTAACTTCCACTTCAATAATTTTCCATGTGTAGTGTAAAGTCTGTAAATTTATCGTGAAGACATTAAAAAAGACGACAGAGCATTGGATTATTATTTTTCCAACTGCTATAAAGCTGCTTCTGTTTTCATGCATTGGTTGACAATTTCTCAACGACTGTCCCATTTCCTGCGTTATATTCCAAATTTCCGTTACTGTTTTTTTTTTTCCTGAACAGCTCCAACGGTACCTTTGCACGACACAAATATCTTTCTAACGGTCCGGGTGATTCGTACTGCGTTTACTTTTTAGTTGAAATAAGGATCCGGCGTGATTCATTTCTAGTTCAACACTTGTTGTGGGTTTGCTGACAGCAATAATTTGAGTCCTATATGAAATTCTGTTTCATTTTACTATGATCGTTCGGTGTTTGTCAGCTTTGTGTTTTAAATATTGTTTTTTTGAGATCGACCTGAAAACTGTTCTTCTTTGTCGTCGGAAATTCTGTCTCTGGTGCAACAAAAGTTTAAAAACAGCTAAATGAAGCGAAACAGATGGTTTGCCACAACAGCCGGTTTCTGCCTTTTTTCCGCGCGTAACAAACGACGCAAAAAAGAAATCCTTCTGCTCTCTCACACTAGCAAACAGGCTGCATTTATCTTTTAAGCAGTTAAGTTTAGCACTTCTTCTTTCCAGTACAGTGAGATTTTCCGAGAGATATGTATAAACTGATAACTGACATCAACTGTTTACAAGTGATTGGTGCGTTAATTATATTCCAAAACTTCAAGACCACCCTGCTTCGAACAGCAATTAAAGGCGGCATGTGAAAGGCTCATAAGTAGATTGGAAAGCACAATTTTCCTCACTTCGCATCTGCCTCCGAATACCGAACATTTTTTTACGAGGACATTGCTAAATGGACTATTTTAAAGATCGCTGAGAGTTTCTCATTTTTCTGCGTGCATAAGACAGAAATTCGAATTATTAAATGGGTATTATTCGCTGGTAGGAACAAAACTAATTAAAATGGATCGTAACTCGTTGAGAAATTTTCGTGTGGTTTGTCGGTGCTGTTTAAAAACTGAGATCGCTGAGAGTTGAGAATTGAGATCGCTGAGAGTTTCTCATTTTTCTTCGTGCATAAAACAGAAATTCGAATCATTAAAGGGCTGTTATTCGCTGGTAGGAACAAAACTAATTAAAATGGATCGTAACTCATTGGGAATTTTCCGTGTGGTTTGTCGGTGCTGTGTACCCTCCGACCAATCGGAGCATTTGCAGCGTTGTCTAGTTTCCTGGTGCGTTGTTGTGCGGTCTGCCCAATGAAACCCCGTGTTTTCTTATATTACATGAGAAGTATTTAAACGAGACCGCAAACCAACACCTTACTTTTGTGTAGCCGTTCAAAGAATACTGTGTACAATCAGGGTTTTAAGGATCTGACTCAAATGTAAGCGTTCTTGATTTTTTCCAAGGGCTCCCAGCGTGAGGATCTCCCGGCGGATAAAAGTTCCCTCAGATAGCATCTCGGAGAGCACAGGGGTATTGAATCTTCCTAACACGCCAAACGGTCAAGCAAGCGGAGAAATCACGCCGAATTCGGCAGCCTCCGAATTAAAGAGGTTTGAGACTTCAGTTTTCCCCAGCCCTCCTCCGGACGAGAGTGTTACGTCATTCGATATGACTGACACTGGTTCGCCGTCGACAGTCAATCACGTGGGACACCATGACGTCAGCCCTCCTAATGAGGTAAGGCTAGTGACTGGTAGCTTCTTGTACCGCTCTACGGTCAGTTTGTTGGCGAAAAGAGCTGTTGAAATGGTGTCTTTTTTTTTTTGGCTTGATGAGATTTGTCTGTTAGGTCGATAACATACAGGCTTTATCAAGGACTAATCAGAATATTAGTGTAGCATCAAGACAAATTAGACCTTCGTAAGCCAGTCAGACCATGATTACCATTGGCGATCGATGAGATTATGGCAGTGACCAAAATTTTCACATGAATGGAACTGTAAATTTTTGCTGTTTACGTCGCACATTTTCACAGTTCCTTTCTAAGTGTTGTGGTTCAGGACCTCTGTCGAAGAGTTGTTGGCTTAACATACAACGTGTTTTAAGTATATCAGCTTATATCAGTCCTCGGAGACCCCGCAGGGGCAGCCAGTCGGGACGATGCGATATTTTCGACCGACGCGAAATTTTGGGGCTGACGTTTATATCAAGAGCAGGAGAGCCCCTGGGCACTTGCTTACCGAACCAGTTCTAGACTGCTGGCAGTCTGTTTTTCTCTGGAAATTCAGTAGGGGTAAGGGGGCGAGACGTTTTGGCCAAAGGGGAATGGGACGAGACATGGGCGCGGCACGCACGAGAAGAAAAACTTCTCGTCTCGCCTTCTTCCCTACTCGGCCACACCGCCCTTGTCCCGCCTTCTTCCCCACTCGCCCACCGCCATACTGCCCTTTTCCGCTCGCGATAACTAAACACTCGTCCTAGTGACCCTGAGAGAAAAAACCGGCTGGCAGCAGACTAAACCAGTTCCAGAAGCGTTTGAATTACTTCTCGCTGATTGACCAGAAATATATATTTCTGGCCAATCAGATCAGGAGGTCTCTGGTCGCCTTCTTACACAAAGTGGTTTTCCTCATCGATCGTCGTTGTTGCTGAAAAACAGTCCAGCCCCGCCATTCCACACCTAGTCTTGAAGATCTGAAATCCGGGCTGGTTTCATAGCCCAACAGTGGTTCACTTGCTATCTCTCGAATCTAAAAGCTTTTATTCCGTTATTAAAACGAGTTTTAAGCGACAAAACATTCTGTTTACCGTGAGACTTTTTTTTACAGGTTGTCACGAAGCGACCTCCGCCAAGTCACGTGGAAGTGGAAAACTATGGTTTCAAAATGTTTATTTTTATCATGTTTATTCTAGCTTTGATAATGATTCCCATTGCCATCGTGTGGGAAACAAGAAAGACTTACATCAAGTCTACAGACGCCTACAAGGGACTTGCCAAATGGGTGTTTAGATCTTTTGGCTACAAAATCTAACGGGTAACTCAGTGCTGGGGAATTTTTAATTAGTTGTAGAAGTACAGTACTAGCGATTCATCGTCAATTGTTGACTTTGAAAATTAATTCTTACTACGTAGTCGACAAGCTGTCGTTTTTGACCTTTCTGTTAGAACTTTTTTTTTGGTTTTATTTGTCAATGAACCAGTTTTCTTTTAGCTTCATTAAATAGCTAACTCCATACGCGCAATCGAACGATGGAAGAACGTGCAGTGAGCCGTGTGGGTATTTTGAAGTTAAAAAGGAAACATTCTGTAATTTCAGCAACTTGAAATTTGGTGTTATCGAGCGAGCTACGAAATAAAAAACAAACTGAATGTATATCAGAGAATTCGAGATATTTGTTTGAAAGACCAGGAGGTAGACTTTCTTGGCGTGAACCTTCTTCTTAGAAGGAATGGGTGGTTCTAATTCTTGATGATTGCAGACGCTTGGAGTTTTAGACTTCGTCTTTTAATACCACTTTTGGAAATACAATATGACAACTTCTCATTCCATTTTGAAGCAGACTGATCACATGATCTGAAGTAGTCGTACATTTCCGTTACAGAGTTCTGAACAAATCATCTTTCGCAGCTCTTCTCAGGGTAGTCAGGCTCAGGCGTCACGCAACGTTTCTCTCTTTGCAACAAGAAGCATCTCTAATCATCGGCAAATTTATTTTTCACGTATTTGCTAACGCGTCGGGCGTGTAAGTACTGTTGAACGGCGAAAATGAAGAAAGACTTGTCCTTTTCGTTTTGTCAAGTTCCACTGCACAAAAGCAAAAACAGCTGGGAACAATCAAACTCAGATAGTCGATGTTGCTTATCAACGTCGCTGATAGCGAGACGACAGTCGCGGACTCGTACAGTTGTCCTGACATAAAACAGAACAGTACTTGTACGTGCGGCTGAATATTGTTCTAAATTAATTTTTAATTCACTCTCATGTGGTAGTGTCGCTAGTTTAAGATAATTGCACCTCAGTAAAGAAGTTTCAAATATTTTGTAGTAAAGCAATGAGGGTGAAACGTTAATTGTAAAATAAGTGGACCGTAGGTATATAATTGTTTCGTAGGCGTCACACGTTTTCCAATTTTTGTTTCAATATTTACACTTAGCGATGTTCATTTTCTTAGTAAGATAATTTTTGCTACATTTTTCTGAAGTCGGAAGAAGAAATGAGTTCGTGGCAAATCCTCATAGCATTTCACAGATCCATTCAAGTAACACTCGTGTTTAGCTTTGTTCTTTGCCATTAATGGTTTATAGCTTGCAGAGAGGTCAAACGCTTCAAGAGAGATTTGCCTTTTTCTCATTTAAGTGTGGTGTGTCTTTATCGTTTGCGTAGCAACGTGTAACGTATTAGCACTGGTGTATTAATAGGGTTAATTAAAATAATGCTTCCTGGGGAGTTGTTTTCGCGAACCACTCCTAAACAGCTGAAAAGCGTGTTTTTGTGAGATGGGTTCCATCACTAAGGGCATTCCGTCTTTGTATCAGGATAGGATTTCAAGTTGTATACGACCTACTTTTAAACTGTAAAAGCATGGCCAAGGTTGACAATAAAACTCCTTTGTACAGGTCACACTTCGTGTAAAATTCTTCTCGTTTGAACCCCTGCCGGGAGGGGTGGACTCCCATATAAAAAGAAAGGGCGAGCACGTCGTAGCTTTCAGGGGTTAAAATGGCGGTTTTGGTACCTTGTAGGGGTAAAACAATTTCAAGCCACGCCCAAAAACAGGATCTTGATCCCTCTTAGGGGTTCTTTTAGCCTGCGTAGCAAGCGTCTCCGTGGAGTTGGAAGCAAAGAAAGACCGAGGAACGGGATTTTCGGTGTTTTGTCTGCGCGGAAAATGGGGCGAGAGCCCATAAAAAGAAAGGGGGGGTTGGGAGAGGGGAAGGAAGGAAACCCTCCCCTCCCCCTCCCCCCTCTTTCACTCGCTCCATTTTTCGCGCTGTAATTCTTTGCTCCCGAACCCCACAGAAACGCTCGCTACGCAGGCTAGGGTTCTTTTCAAAATTTCCGACGAGCACCCACGTCTTTTTTTTATATATGGGACTCCTCGGCGTTTGAACCCAACCGTTTGGCATCAGTTCCAAAAATTGCTTTATACTCGAGAAAACGCAAGTAGCCTTTGTAAGTTCTTGAAGTTGTCCGTAATCATCAGAGGCGGAAAAAGTGATTTTTAGTCTGAAAAGTGATTGTAATTCCTGAAGTTGCGTGGGCTGCATTGTAAAACGGCCATCAAAGCTTTGTTTACGTCAGTGTTTGTCAGACGTCTAATCTTCCACATCAACGGGAGAGGGATTGAATTTCTGCAACCTGCGGGCAAATATCAGCGATATTCATCTGTCTGGTACCACATGTCGTGCGATATCACTTTACTGAATCACGTAACTGTAATAAGAAAAATAAATTTATGAAAATCAGGTGTACTTGATAAAAGAAAATAAACAATGTATCATCAAAAGGTGAGCTGTCTCGGCATGTTTCTGCGCCAGTTCATTTGGAGAATTTGACTTTTAACTGAAATTATCAGCAAGACCGTAACTAGTAACAAGCGAACCAAGGCACTTGCCTCGGTAAAACGTTTAAATTTATTTAATTTCGCGTAAGAGGCTATGTAAGCTTATTAAAAAAAAATAAAAGTAAAAGAAGCTTTTTGTGGTAGTTACTTGGTAAGAATTTTAGTCTGGCTTCGGCCGTGATCAATTCTGAGCAAGAAGTTCATTCTTTTGACATTTTTTCGTCGGACCATAACAAACCGGCAAATGATGTGGACAAGGCCCCTCCTTGTATTGACCGACAAAGCTGTTCAGCGGTTTTAGCCCTGAAAAGGCGCGGTATGACAGGGTCGGGGAGTCCTGGGATCCAAGGAGCTGCACAGCTGTTGAGAACGCTGACAAGGGTCCTGAGAGGGTTTCTTCCTCGGGTAAGGCTTAGTAGAATTTTTTCCTTGATATAAGTATTATTCCGAATTTTTTTTGCAGTAGAGAAAAATATAAAAAATGGGATGCAACGGAGTGCAAAGTGTCTCATATCTATCGCAAAGTGCAAGGATCGAAGAGTTAGCTTATTAACCAATTTCCTATTTTTATCATCCAATTGCAATGAGTCATTCTGGCCATCCGTTCAAGTTGTGTATATTTATTTGTCGGCAGACACTTCGCGATTGATGTGTAAATGAACTAATGCACTGGATTTTGGGTCGTCCATTTACAGATTTCTTCTCAGGTAATCTTAACACTTTGAGTTAAGCTAGATATGGCTAAGATCTTTGAACGAGCTAGCTTTAATTGACCTAAGAATAAGCCTATGTTGAGATTTTGATGCAGCAGCGAATAACTAAATTGGATGTCAGAAAAAGGACAACCCGGTGATTACTTTTTAAGTTCAATTTAGAGATGCAGCGATCCTGATAAGCAAACAATGACTTTATTTTATCAGCAGTTTCAAAAGCGAAGTAGAATTTGCTGCGGATTAAAACGTTTTGAATGAAAAGTAGTGTTGTGGTTCACCATATTATGCGACGTCTTCTAAAAGTACGTGACGGCGTTTTCCGCCTGATGTTTCTCGTCTTCTGGTATCTACAGATTTTCGGTTTCACATGTCAGGTTTCGGTGGAGGTTTACAATCACGTATGATAATGAAACTGTGGCTTTCGATTTTGTCGTGATTTGAAGAGAATTATCATGCATGGAATGAGGCACAAATACAAGCTCACTTGACGTTCTCGTCTGCAATATCATAAATTATTTCCTTTCCTTGAGCCAGTATTCATACAAGTTTTCTAAAGGAATTTTCACATTTGGCAAGCATTTTGCTCTCTTGAAGAAAACCAGAGTTTTTCCATGAAAAAGTGCCCCATGGGAGTTAAATTCAAAATATAACTGTAGTATGTACGGTGCCGTCATATTGAATTATTGATTAAGTTATTTAATGAAGACCACTGTCGTTATTACTTCAATTCAGACATAACAAAGTCTTCAGATTGCACATGTTGCCCTCACTTCCCAGATAGTTTTGGCCATGTACCTTCCTAAAGTACAGGTACCTGCTGTACATGAACAATCTGCCAAAAAATGGTTTTCTATTCTCCTGTATAAAATTCAGATATATTAGCTTCCCTCTCTTCTGATGGTAACCATATGACATGGTGACTGGCAGTGTGAGCTAAATCTGAAAGAAATAGAGCACCACGTGTTGATATCATAAGAACTCCCCTCCAAGTCTTATGGAACCTAGCCATGCTTCCTGGAATGAAGAGCATGGATTTAAATCTATTAAACTTCCAACTCTTAGATTCTTACTGCACATTCTAATTAAGCCACTTCTCAACCATGCATGTACAAATCGGAGCTGGTATTTACAGGAAGGACACTTAAACCATGCACCCCTTGCCTTTTTTTGTACATGTTTTTTGGTGACTTTAGAATGAAGGGTCTTTATGTAAATGTACCAGATTAGCAATTTCCGGTGTAAAAACGCTAAATACTCTTCTTAATTTGATGCACCTTCGTCCCATAGTCACTAAAAAAAGGTACAAAAAACGTCAAATGTTGATGGTTCACGTGCCCTCTCTGTAAAATGCTGATGTGTGTTACGTACTTTTTATCTATCCACTTTTTATTACCCATCCTTTTGTGACTGCTACTTTAGGGCAGCTAGTACTGTACATGAACTGTCTTTTTTATGGGCCAATCTACTTAAATAACAGAATGATGGTGGACAACACTTTTTGCAATCAAAATTCTGTGAAACAGTTCTTTGTATTCTGCATTCCTACTTTGTTTACATTATTTACTACATAATTAAGAAGCTGCATGTATACAGAGTGTCATTTCAGTAAATTAGCCTGTGCAGCAATTATGAACAGGGAAGGGAAAGGGAGGTGAAAATGTGACAAGAAGCAGGATTTGCATTATGTGGCCAATTTCCAAGTAATCCGATCATGTCAACTGTCAATACATTCATCAGTCAGAAACGAGGGTGTACATCTCTGCATAATAGTGTTGGCTTTACACAGATATATCATCGTTTACTGGCAAACACAAATTATCATCCACCTAAGGTGTGTTTCTTCTGTAAAGTGTTAGAAGAGGGAGCAAAATAAGTAAGAGCATCTAGCATCTAGCATCTGTCCTTCTTGTGCCTCGTGTCACATAGGGCCTTTTGCAGAAGTTCTCCAGTTTTCTTGGTCTGCTGCGATCATTCTCATTTCCTCCCATGAGCTCTACCCTGCCTCTTCCCCTTCCTTTTCTACTGTTCATCTCAAGGTTGTCTTGGGTCTCTCGGAACTCCATATGTTCTTCAATCTGATGAATGCACCTCTTGCTTTGGATAGTCTGTTCGTAAGGTCTTTTATTGCACCTCCTTCTTTACACACTTTCGCTCCCAAGTATGCATGTGAACTCATCAATGTCCTCAATATCCATTTATTTTAAAACAGTCTTGTCTTGGTTTCTTGCATTGATCCTCGTCATTTTTGTCTTTTCTGTATTGATCTTGAGCCCCACTTGTCTGTCTTCTTCCATCTTTGTTGTTTTATTCTGAATCTGCTGTTTGGTAGAGGGAATTAGGCTATATCATCTGTGAAATCTAAGTCGTCAAGTTTGGATATTAACCTCCATCTAATGCTGTCCTTCATGTAATGCTGTTCTCACCATTTCCGACCGTTAATCGTCTGTCAACTCCTCCCCTTATTTGATCTATAATAATCCTACCTAGTATCTTCCCTACAACAGACAGCAATGTTATCCCTCTTGAGTTCTTGCATTCCCTTAGATTACCTTTCTTTACCAGTTTAACAATAAGCCCAAGCCTCAGGGATCCTTTCATGGTTCCATATCTTTATCATCAATTAATGCATTTTCTCCGCTGAAAATTCTAAACTTGCTCTCAATGACTCGGCTGTGATGGAGTCAATCCCTAGCCCTTTGCCATTTGTAAGTCCTTTTATTAGAGAGCAATATAGTAATATTATTGTTGCATATTCTGTGGAATTGAGTTTGTTTCTTCTGATGGCATGGTTTAGGTTAGACACTCTAGATACACTGTTGATGGTATGTTGTTATTCCCTTGGTTTCAGCTGTTTGCCAAGGCAGGTCTAGATTGTATGCATCCATTGGCTGTCCTTTCATTTGAAGAGAACGCTTATCTGAATGCTATAAGGCTTTAACTTAAAGAAAGAGCTCCTATAGCAGGTGTGCCTTATTGCCTCCTTCCCAGTCTCCCCTCTCTTCCTTTCTCTTCCCATTATTTCTGTTATACAGGCAACAATGAACTATAGACTCAGTGTCATAAGTTTTAGAGGGTTGTTACTTTTGAATGGTCACTGCTCTTGGGATTTACCAGGGTAGGAAAAAAAATTGAAATCTTGCCCAATAGGCCAGTAAATTTCAGTTTTCACTTGTCACCATTGAAATTTTACTTACTAGCATAGAGCCAATATGATGGCAATCGTAGGAGAAACACAAACAAAGTATGCTCGGATTTTAATTAATTCATACTTTCAAATCATCTTGCAGTCTTGATAATTGAAATAGTTTCTGACAGGAACTACAGAATACAGGGTGACTTTTAATCATCCACCAAATGAGCCAGCTTGTATGGCTCGTTTGCTCCTTTGTCATCCACTGCTGAGCCAAACAAGCCACTTAATATATAGGCCTAGGACTTGACACATAAACAGATTATTCCTTGTTTTTTAATCCACTGCCAAGCCAAATGAGCCACTAAATATATAGACCTAGGATAGGACATGACCCACCTAGATTAGCTCAGCTATGTGCAGGCATGTTATAATTGTATTTTTAATTTTAAAACACAATAAAATGTATGTATATGTATTTAACGCATATAGATTATTCCTCATCCTTCATCCACTGCCGAGCCAAATGAGCCACTAAATATATGCACCTTCAAAAGTGGCCCTGTATTGTGTAGTTGCTCTGAAATTATCATAAATTTATCAAGCTAACATTTTTCACCATGACTTGAACGACTACTGAGGCAGATTTTACTTGTCTGCTGCACCACTGTGTATTTTCACTCACCCAAGAGAAAATTCTACTTGCCTCAGGAAATCAGACCTGAGTGTTTTTTCCTGCTCTTTTTACTTTTAAAAAAGTCATCAAATTTTATCTTGCAGCTTTCAAGGGGTCACAACTTTCTGGGGGTCATTGAGACATAACCTTCTGAACTCTATTGTGAAGTGACTATTACAAAATTTAAATGCAAAACATTTAATGCTTTACATTCAAACACAATGAAAGTAGCTGGACAGGTGATGGCCATGGTAAAAGGAAGTATTTGTCAGGTGTTGGTGAAAAAAAAATACAAGTGCACTAGGAAAGTTGCATGTTACAATATCATTTATAAGCTAGGGTTACTAGTTTCGACCCTATTTATGTCAGTCACATGAAATGATAATAGTAAAAATTGCAGTAACGTTTTAAAATTGCTGAAAATTATATAGTTTGTTCTTGGCTAGCAAGGCTGAGCTAGTAAATATTATTATCAGGGGGTCAAAGTACAAAGCTTAATCCTGTTTTTTTTTTCACTCCAAATGCTGCTACGGTCTGGGAAAAGAAGGACCGTAATTAAAACACCTTTTGTTTGTAATAGGAAGGAAGTCTACCTTGTGTACTGCATTGCAGACATGTTTGTTTTCAAATAAAAGGAGTTTTTGCATAGTTATATGTAATAAATTCAGACAGATTCACTTGCTTACATGTCTGTTTGAATGTTTGCATCTTATAAGATCCAGTAAGGTTACAAGTCAAGCTGTTGCTTTTACTTAAGAGGGTAGGAATGTTCTTTTAATTTTTTGTGATAGTTTCTTTATTTAAACAGTCACTTTACACTACCTTTTTTCCCCCTTGGATACCTTTTAGTTGCAAACAACGCAAAATATTCATGGTGGACTACCATAGTAAAAAAAAGGTGTACACATGGCACTTCAGTTTGTGTTTCCATTTAGTATTTCTGAAAAAGCATCAATACACCTAATAAATATTTTGACATTTAAATGCAGTATTTTTGTCAAGAAAAACCAACTCTTATTTGTATTTGAAAATGATAAGATAAAAAGGCTGGTCCTCAGTTAAAAATGTAACTTTCACTCTTTTTCCCCTATTTGAGTCAAGTAGCTGCATAGGGGTAAATGGTGTTTCACATAAATGCTGTGCATTTGTTCTGTGTGCAGTGCTTATACAAAGTTGGTGCCAATTATTACTTTTGCGGTCATGTATGAATACTTACTCTAGGGTGCTATTGCTTGAGTAAATACAGTTATCAGTTGATACACCCTTATATTCAGTAGAAGTTGTGGCTTGTGGAAGGTAAATTTTAAGTAGAGCTGAAACTGTAAGACTTTCAACCTCAGCAGAAATTTGTTTACTGTAGGTAGGTTAAGTCAAAGTAACAGCTTTGAAACATACCCCAGTTTCCCAGTTTGCAGCCTTCACAGCTACTGAAATTGCAGTTTTATCAGTAAATGATTGTTTGGCATATCTTATGTTACACATATTATTTACCGTTATAGATTGGATACAGTGTATGTAACCTGGGCACAAAACATCATTGTTCTCTAACATGGTTGTTGTGCTGATAACAGGAGTCTGTGGAAGTGGAAAGTAAGTATGATTGTTCCATGAAATAAAATACAGTATCTCAAGAATGAAGTACTATTTTGAAGATTTGCCAGATGATGTGTATCCGTGATTGAGTGTGGATCAATACACGCAATCAACATTCGATTGACAACTTAATTAACATTCAATTGACATCTTGATCAATACTTTTGTGAGACTAGACAGTTGGTATAGTTGGCCGAACGTTGACTGACCCATATCTATCGAGCGACACTTAGTGGTGGGCCTGTGAAAAGTAGTTGACTCTCAACCAACTGTTGAACTGAGATGTTGATCAAGTGTTGACGGAGTATCGATCGAGATGGCGATCAACTGTTGATTGCGATATCAAGTGAGTGCAGATCGAGGGTCAATCCTAGATATCGATCAACAATTGGCTGCAGATGCCTTAAGCACATGATCTGATTTGCCAGTAGTTAAATATTTCAATATCAAAGCTTCAATGTTGCTTGTTTCCATCCCTAGCCATCATAGTGAATAAGCCAACCAAAATATAATTTAAGCCTTTTAAACAAAGAAAAGGCCCAGCCACTTATTATCAGAAATTATTTCATTGTCATCATCATCATCGGTCCTCATTGTGCCATGGGACACATAAGGCCTCGAATTTCTTTGTAATGCCTATTTATTGGGAATGACCATCCACAAACCTTTTCATTCCAAGCTTTTACAAAAGATTTGCACTGTAAACAACAACGATTGCTCTGTTTGTGATTTATTAATTTTAACTGCTCATTCTGATTATCTCTATATAGGACAACTGTGGCGCGAGCTTTGGCAAAGAAGGTGGGTCTTGGAAATTTGTAATTTGAGACCTTTTTAATACATGATGTAAACAAACATACCAAATAGATTGTGTATTTTTTGTAGCAGTATTTTCTGAATTGTTCATTTTATTTATTATCATATTTGCATCAGTTTACCTCAATTTCACGTGGAAATGCAAATTTTTCAATCATTCACTGGTTAAGAAATTTTGAGCTCTTTTGTTTGCAAATAATTCAGAACAAAAATCTTTTTTAGTTTCAGAGATACAGGGAAAAATAATTTTGAATTTGTAAGTACCATCTGAGCATTGACAAGTTCCTGTCATCCCTAGTTATTTATTTACTGCCAAAGGCCGCGAGAGTGCTGCTTCCTCAACTGCAATGTGTATTAATTACTCACATTGCTCAATTTATGGCTTTTCACACATACAATCCTCTAGTTCTCTGAAGTGTTATCCATAGCTTGTTTGTTTGTGTATTTGTTCTCCATTTCAATATCAACAACTTCGATGCTCAATGTTTAATGTTCAATGACTGGGATTCACTGTACTGTAATTGGCTATGCTGTAGTGGTCTCCCTGCCTAATGACTTTTGATGTATATAAGTTAAGAATTTTAGTTAGGCTAAGGTAAATAAAGAAATGGAAAGTATCATGGCTGAATAACAAACTGTAGTTTCCCACTCTGATTTCACAGCAGGCAATCTCTTGTCACATCCAGGTTCATAAAAGTTCTGTTGAGTTTCTGTCATTTGCAGATTATCCTCGATGCCACAATTACTGCAAGCCAATCCTTGGAGTTAACTTTCAAAACTTAATCAAATCTAGTTCACTTGTGTCTCATCAATCTCTTAAAGCCAGCAAAACTGGAAAAGATAAATTTTCTGTATGTATCATGAAAATAAAAATTTTTGAAATGAGTGCTTTTTAACCCACTGACATCTGTGCGTGCTGTAACTTGCTGTGACGATCATTGGCCTTCGTTCCACCTCTGACATCATCACCTTTGACCAAAATTGGCATCACTTATACTCAAGTTTGCAGGAAAAGATCTTTTCAGTGATACCCAAATCAGAGTGACAGGGTCAATTGAGCCTGAAATATGCACGAAAATGCTGAAGAAATTTGAGTGAAAAACTTGGAGCAAAATTTCCCTCAACTACTTACCACTTCGCTACTCCATGGTAAGAACTGCCTGTCTTGATGATGCTTTCTTGGGAATTCTTGAATGGGAAGCAAGTCCAGTAGAAGGTCAACCACTGCAGCAAAAAGATAAGGAAAGGAGAAAAAGGAAATGCCAAAAAAACTGAAAAGCCTAGAGACATAGAGCCTAGAGTCACTTTCTCATCCAAAATCCCAGACCACTAGATTCAGAGTCCAGCGCACTAACTGTCAGAGTCCACCATGTCTCCCTAAGGTTGTAGAGCTGATTTGTTATTTTCTTTTGTCTTCTGACAGTTGTCATGCCCTTACATGGATGCAGACAATTTCCATTCACAAGGTAACATCACAAAAATGAAGCAAGGAACCCCACTCACTGACGAGGTATATGCCATGACATTATAATTGAACCCTCCAGATTCTTTCAGGCGCCATCAAGGTCAACCTGGTGGTCCAAAGTATTTTTACTCACCTATGTATAGTAATAGTGCGTACAATAATATTACATATTAAAGTCATATCTTGTATTGTAAGTGACCACCTAAAGGGTTGAATATAGGTGGGTCTCTAAGAGAAATATCTTTTGTTATGATTTTAGGACAGACAACCTTGGCTCCTGGCTTTGCACAAAGTTATTGAAAGGTATTCATGAATAATATCTGTTAGTTATAATTTGTTTAATGTACTATGACTGAGGAAAAATCCAGGGCAGGAAATAATTATTTCAATATATTGGTCAAGCACCCAGCCTGATAACTGAAATTACTCCAGATTGTAGTGGTATATATTGAAGTACTATTGTCTGAGTTTATCACATCTGGAACAAAATTTGAGTGTTGAAAGTCTCTGTTTGAGACTTTTTTGCTGATGGAGTGGTAACCTTTCTCTGTTCTACAAGGACATCACAAGAGAACGAATCCTTTTAAATATGACCAAATTAGAGTAATCCTATAACTAGCAAAATGTAACTGACAGGTGTTGATGGACACTTACCCAGCCCAGTTATTCTAGTAAATGTTTTACTAAATTTTTAAATTTGTATTATAATTAATAAATAAATGTAAGGTTTGGCATCTAAATAACCAGTCTGCAAATCCAAAAGTACAACAAACCCAGCTAGAGATTTAAACATGGGATTTCTGATTTTCAACTTCGGCATCCATTGTTCTCCCTCTCCTGTTGCTGACAATGTTAAATCAACGCGTGCACACTATAATGATAGATTGCTCTGCACTTGCCTATCAGAGAAGTAATATGTACATGTATATGTAGTAATATGCTAACAACTGGGGAAAGCTGTTAATGGTAACGAAGATTACAGAAGGCAAGTACAGAACTTGCTAAATGTATTGAAACAGTGGTAACGTTCAAACTGAATTCTACCTTTATTTGCTCTAGGTGGAGCAAGCGATCTGAATCTGGGGTGCTTGCTTGTTCAGCTCTCAAGGAACAGTATAGGCAAACAATTATCCTTGGAGCAGAATCAAGCTCTGAAATAAAGCAACAGTACTGCTCCATTGGAGACAAGAGACAAAAGCTCTCAAGGCCTTTACCTTTTTACTGCCTTGTCGTCCTACTTCAAGGCTCTAAAGACCTGATAAAGGAGAGAATGGAAAAGCGTCAAGAACATTTTATGCCTACAAATTTGCTGGATTCACAGTTTGAAACTCTAGAGGAACCAAAGAACTGTGATTTGTACTCGGCAGTTAATATCTCAGTGGACCAAACTGTTGAGGAAATTACAAATGAAATTTTACGGGCCTTGAAAGCCAAATGTGGTGTAAGGGTATCAATACATAGCACGGTATAGGGAAAATAAATTTTTACTTTTATAAGAAAAGATTGGCTTTGCTCACGCAAGGGAAAGAGCAGGAGGTCAGCAAGGTTACAAAACTTTGACAAGTGTAGTTACATCGCTTGAATGTATTTTTTCACTGGAGTCAATTCAAAATTTTTGCACTTCTAGTAATTCCAAGGCAGCTGTAGTAAAATAGCTTGATCTCTTCTCATAAGTATTGGAAGACCTTTTTACTCCTTCAAAGACACATGGGCTGTTTGAGAAGATGGAATATACTGTGAAAAAGTTTGGAAGTCCAGGTATGGGGTCATTATTCTTGTCTCTTGTGCCTGGACTTGGCCTCACAAAGCCAAATTGTTTCCTAGTTCCATTTAAGCCTCTGTGGAGGAGGGACGTTGCAAGAAGAGCTGTTGATAAAGACATTGACCCAAATTCAGGTAACTGAATGTAGCTCAACCCACTATGTTTCTGGATTGAGTGTCTTGACAAAAAAAAAACTCTGGATTTATAGGTAATCACATGATTTCAATAGCAATTAGAAAGAAACAAGTAAGAGTGAATTTTTTTCAAAGGCTTACAAAATTGCATGTCAGCCCGTAAGCTGAGTGCAATTTGGTAGTCTGAAAAATTTACATTTATTAATAATACACTTTAAGATAGAATATTTAAGGTCTTTGCCATACATTGTGTATGTAGGCAGGCTGCCGTACCCTTGATCTTCCAAATATCTTCAACAATGTCTGAAGCCTTTGGCAAACTTCTGATAATATGTTGGAAAATTTTTGGATAATTACACCAATAAGTACTTTGACTAATCTGTTCTTAACTCTTTCAATTTTTTAAACTGTAGTGGAAAGATGTTAAAGTAGAACCAAAATAATTATTGAAACAGAATGATGGTAGTCAAGCAGATTTTTTTGTATTGGAATAATATTATAAATCACTTACAATTACCTTGCAAAAGTGCAATTTTATATGAGAAGTAGTTTCTGAAACATTCAGCTTCAATCCAATATTATTTTTTTAGAGCTCCAATCTTATTAAATAATAAATTTTTATTATCTCATGTAAATTGTAGAACCTTTTTTGAAAGAGATTAGGCACATGTAGGGGTAAAATATAGTGAAAATAACTTAACTTTTGAAAACAGACAAAATGTTAAAATCAGATTTTTGAGATGAATTGCTGTTTAGTGATTAAGAAGTGCCCACTCCCCACTGAGTACCCATGATTTATTTGAGAACTGCCCCTTCCTCCCCGGGGGAGACTCCCATATAAGAAGGGCAGGGGTACTC
>Ga0126339_10000926_pt1 | contig 18411 bp, 12 predicted proteins | sample OrbTmetagenome_2_FD_92532 | JGI IMG/M metagenome (GOLD analysis project Ga0126339, IMG submission 92532) | Coral microbial communities from Petempiche,Puerto Morelos, Mexico - Orbicella T R C metagenome | ecosystem: Host-associated > Invertebrates > Cnidaria > Coral | place: Petempiche,Puerto...
CCCGTTTTTGTTTTTTTTGGGGGTTTTATTTAAATTTTTGGAAAAACCCCCCCACCCTTTCCCGAAAGGGGCCCCCCCCCCCCCCCTTAGGAGGCTTGTATGTACTTATGCTTGCATGCCCAACTGAAAGGTGTGAGCTATTACAGTCCTTGTACTGACAAACTTTCCAAATGGAAGCAAATGGAAAAAGAAAAGTCCATGTGAATTATGGTATGCTTCCCCAGTTCTCCAATTTTCTGGCAAGGAAAAAGCCTGGCAATGGCATTATAGTGGGCGACACACCTCCTGGGACTGGTGGTGAGAAATTTTCTACATTAGATTGGAATTTCTTCGGAATGTCCTTGGAAACCTCCAGACATCTGTGGTCAGTCTTCTTTAAAAATCCTAGCACTGTCACTCAGGATAAAAATCTTGTGCCTGTGGCATGTATATGATGACATGATATATATGCCATATGCTTGCTACAGAGCTTGAAATGATTTTCCTGCTGGTGCCGGTCAAGTTGTCCAGGCAAATCTATTTTTGCTTGGACAAGAAATGACTTTGGTTGGACAAATGCATGCTTAAATATCAATCAAGTACATTTAGTGGGCTTTTATTGTGAAGTAAAAGAACAGAATACACGTCACAACCACAAAGTTCATTAAAATCAATATAATTACACTTTTGCATACCACTATCGCTTCCTATCGCTTCTACTATTCAATTTGTATTGAAGCTTATAATAAATGATGTGTTATTTCTAATTTCACCTTCATGTAAAGGCATTTTAAGACTTTTATATGGGAAGCAAAAGTTTTAAGATACACGTTAAAAGGCATCTGTTTCGCTTCCCACGTTAGATTGCAGTGGTACAATAAGGATTAAAGTCGACCCTCCCCACAACGGCCATCTTGGTGACAGAGGAAAGTGGCCATTGTAAAGAGGTGGCCATTATAGGGAGTTAGGGCTGTAACATGACTTTTTTTGGGGGTGCAACATTTTTTATCTTTAAAAATGCTTGTTTTAGCATGTAAATACATAACACTATCAAAATATATCTATAAAACAGAAACAGACTAAAGACGTGCTAAAAAATGAGATTTTGTATACACTGCTTGTCAGTCGTTGAACTGGCCATTGATGAAAGGCTATTTTCTGGCAGTTACGACGTGCTTTAATGGCTGTTGTGGATAGGTGGTCATTGTAGAGAGGGTAAAATAAGAGTGAATGTACTGTCTGCTGGGATGAAAAAGTTGCAGTGGTTGTTGTAGAGAAGTAGCTGTTTGTGAAAATTTGACTGTATTAGCATACACGTACATAATGATAGACACGCTACTCTGGAAGACCTATCTTTCATTTGCTTTCTTTATTATTTTCTTTCACAAACGTGAATAATATACATGTATAACTTAATTTAGAACTAGCTCTGAATCAAATTTTCTTTTCAAGTGTAATCAACTGGTCAAAATGCCCAGTCATCCAACAATTTGACCGGAAAAAAACAATTTTTGACTGGACATTTTCCTTTGACCAGCCATTATTTCAAGCCCTGTTGCCACTCATTAAAATTTGACCAATCAAGGTGGGCACTAAATCAATTTGTTACAGTTTGTGGAGATTTTCATATCTTGCAATTGAAGTCAACTGATATTATATTGCTATTTTGAGACAATGAAATGGACAAAGACAATGTCAAAGAAGCTATCAGAAGGGAACTGGAAATGCCTGAATAGTTACTGATGTCACCATGAAAAATGAAGGAAAAATATAACACCTAAATTACTTTGGGATTTTCCCAGGTTATGATCCGTCCAAGTACTAACCCTGCCCAGAAAGCCTTAACTTCGGCCAGTTTAGAGGAAACCAGTATGTGCTTTCATTGTGGTATGAGAGAAAACTGACGTCAAGTTGTTAATGATATTTAGTCAGATCACTGAGGGTTCAAAGAATTCCCCAGCTTGAATGATTCTTTTACTTCCTGGCTTATTAAATGGAATTACCCTCTGAACATTGAGAAGCTACTGAGAAAAAGGCTTTCTGTGTTCTCCTGACAGGAGTTAACTTTTGAATGATGCTCTTGACTACCATTGAGTTACAGGAGATTTACTGGAGCTTGACTAGACATTGTGTACATTTAGATAAAAACTATGGGTTTAAATGTGATAAACCTTAGTTGATGGCCTAGCTCTGATCCCCGAAGTCTTTTGTTGCTCAATGGTGTAATGTAGAATGTTAAATCAGGGTCAGAGGTTCAACCCTGTTAGGAGAACCCAGAAAAATATCTTGCAGCTCTAATTGTGTTGATGAATTCAACTTAATATATGTATTTCTTGTAACTCAACCCAGCGTAACATATACCATGATCTGAGTCTCGTTCTAGCATAAATAATCTTATGTAATTTTCTTTATTGCCAGAAGGATATGAAAAGACTCTTGAAATAGTACCATAACTGGGCAAACAATGGCTTCTGGGAGAGAGAGTCGAACATCTGACAAACCTATGGATGAAAAACAGAGGAATATTATAAGAATTCGTAGGGTGGAGCTTGCGAGAGACATGGAACCCAGACAACTTATACATCATATGGCAGACGTTCTTACACCAACAGATGAAGAGGAAATAAAAGCCATTGCTACTCGATGGGGACAATGTGAAAAGTTGTTGGATGTATTACCTAGAAGAGGAGAGAAAGCATTTGACAGTTTTGTCAAGGCACTGAAGGAAGTTGGACAGCCATTTCTTGCTGATCTTCTAGTAGATGCTGGTGAGTGTACAGTAGCTAACATGCTGTTTTCTTATACATGTACATTGTTCCCTGTATCTCACATTTTGCCATGATGTAGATGACTGCAAAGATAAGTGCTAACTGCACTTAGACTTTCTATCTACTAAATAAGATAATGTACATGATTTTTGAGGGAACAAATAATACTGTCTAGTCTTGGGTAAATGTATTTTGAATGCACCAATCACGATTCTTTTTTTAGTGCATTAGTGTATTTCAGCTCCCTGATTATGTTTTTGTGCACTAAAGAAAGTTCTGCTTTGTCAAGCATGGCAGTTTTAAAACCAAGGGCCCTTGAAAACAAAATTTTGTTGTTTTACCTGTTAAAATGACAATTTTCTGCTCAATTGTTATGTGGGATTTTTTTTACTAAATGGTACAATGGTATTACCACTCACATACTGTAGTTCTAGTCTCAAATTTTAATTGATAATTAAGATTAATGTGCATCATGGAAATCCTAGGAAGCTGTACTGCAGCAATTTCTTTCAAAATCTAATCCTGGAAATCCTATAGAAAAATGCCAAAAGCTTTGTTTTTAACTCCTAGCCTTCATTCTTCTCGATTGCTTGTTATGAATATTTTTAGGGTTTCTAAGGTCATATAAAGACAAAAGGATTTTGATTCAAAAAGTATAGGAAAAGTTATGGAAGTTAATTTGTGTAAAGAGCTACTGAAACAGTGACTGCCATTATTTCTTATATAGAGGCTATTGTTTCTTTTTGCTACTTCAGGACAGTGCAGCCTCATAACTGATGATCATCACTTGATGACATTTATTTTACTGTTTTGTCGTGGTAGAAATGAAGCCAAGAATGGAAGAAGAAAGTAGTGCACAGTGTCAATCAGGTCAGTTCAGCCACATTTAGGAAGTTGCACATTAATTACAGCATACTAACAGCAAGTGTTTTAACAGGATGACCCATCAGTGTATTAAACACTGTTATCAGAGGGGTCGTGTAAAAGAAACTATAGTAAACAAGTGTTAATATAATAAATAACTATTAATAACTACATAACTTTTCCCAGTAGACTGTGATACCCACAATTTTTTCCCTGCTTTCAGAGTATTTCTTTATGCTGCAAGTTTGTTTCAAACCAAACAATTCGTTTCGAATGTAAAAGGTCACTGGTTAGCAACAAACCTGTGACATCAAAAACGTTACTCTTAGAATTGAGGAAAAAAATTGTTGGTATCACAGTCTACTGGGAAGAGTAATTTTTTGAAAAAAACATGTTAGTTAACCTTCTCAATAGTTGTAAATACACTTTTGCAAAACGGCAAAATCTATGACCCATTCTCATTTTGTGCCCCGCAGGACAACTAAGGCCATTCAGAACAGCCCTCAATCTATCGCGGTTTCTTGCAGATGCTGTTGTTGCCCCCTATGACGGGCTCAGCATGGTCTTGGTTTTGCTGGGGTTAATGGTAAGATCCAGTGCTTTACCTATGTTGTGAAGGTGGGATGTTGTTTCCTGGATATCACTGTGTCTGCTTGCTATGAGTGTGATATCATCCGCATAGTCCAGGTCTTATAGGACAGTGGTGAGTTTTTAATGCAGTCTTCTTCTTTTGTCAAATGTTTTTCTCATGACCCACAACCCTGCTTCACACCGCTTCTCACCTCAAACCAGTCTGATGTTCTTCTGCCCTTGAGGATGCAGCTTAAGTCCTAATCGTACAGGTCCCTGATTATGTTGATGTACATACTAGGGATGCTGTACTCTTGCATGATGACCCATAACTTCTCTCTGATGACACTATCAAATGCTTTCCTGAAGTCAACGAAGTCCACACAGATGGGGGCCTGCCATTTCATACAATGCTCAAGGATGTTTCTGAGTGTGAATATCTGTTCCATAGTTCCCCTTCCTTGTCTGAAGCCAGCCTGCTGCTGGCGCAGCCTCTCATCTACACCCGTCTTGATTCTTTCGATCAGAATTCTACAGAAGATCGTCGATGGTACTGATAAGAGGGGATATACCATGGTAGTTGTCACATATAGTCAGATTTTCCTTCTTAAGAATTTTCACAATGAGCAATCTTCTCCAGTCTGATGGAACTTTCTGCTCAGCCATAATCTTATTAAAAAGCACATGAAGCTTCTTGATTGCGGCATCTTGCGTACATTTGAGCATTTCTGCGCTGATGGTATCCATTCCTGGGCTTTTTCCATTCTTTAGTCTCAGTCACATCGGGCAGTTTTGTATCCAGTAATAGCAATTTCGTCATCAGAAATATCCTCACTTAGATGGGTTTTAGTTATGGCTAAAATGTCGAACTTTATTGAGAGTAGTACTGTAATGGCACCTCTTATCTTGGCGTCTGAGATTTCTGATGTTGTTATCTCTGGTAGCTGCTGTGCAGCAACAGGTCAGTGCCATCTGGTAATTCATTCCCTGCAGAATCTACATTAAGCACTTCTTCAAAGTGCTCCTTCTATCTTTGGAGGATTTCCTCTTCGTTCATTAACAGCTTCCCACACTTGTCTCTGACAGCTGTCACTGTGTTTGTGTTTGCCTGAACTATCTGCTTCATCAGTCGGTAGAGGTCACGAAAGTTATTGCTCCTTGCTGTGCTTTGTGCTTCTTCTTCAATTCTGTCTATCATTCTTCTCTTGTCAGCTTGTGCACTTGCTTTCACCTCCTTGTCCTTTCTTTTGTACTCCTCTCTCTTCAGCTCTTTCAGTCGCTCAGATCTGACTCGCCCAAGCTTCTCTTTGATCTGCCTTCGCTCACCCATTCTGCTGTATGTTTGGGCACTAATTCAGTTGGACATGATCCTTCTCGTTTCTCCGAGAACAGCATCTGTACTCTCACAGTGTGTATTCTTCAATTGTAGCCAATCTGTTTTGGATCTCAATATGGAACTATTCCTTAACTGTCTGATCTCTGAGCTTTGCTGTGTTGTACAGTTTCCTTCCTCCCTTTTTCGCCTTCTTAGCCCTTCACAATTTCAGGTTCACCCTGGCCGATAGAAGGTGATGGTCACTGTTGGCATCTGCACCTCTCATCACTGGTGTAGATGTGGAGAGGAAACTTCTTGTATTTTCCATTGATTATGTCGTGGTCAATCTGGTTACAGTTGGGGCCATTAGGTGAGGTCCATGCGAGCATGTGAATATCGCTGTGTTCAAACAATGTTCCAACAATAATAAGGTCATTCAGTGCTCAATATTCTGCAAGCCTTTCTACATTCTCATTCACCCTTCCTATTCGTCGCCATCCCATCACTCTCTCCCAACCTAGGTTGTCTTGGCCAACTTTGGCATTCGCGTCCCCCATAATAATCATGCCTGGGTGATCTTTCCACTTCCTCTTTGCAGCTGTTCGTAAAATTCATCTTTGCCTCTCTTCTTCTTCATTGGTTGGTGCATGTTATCGCTGTTTCGCCATAGTATTAATCGAGTGAAAACCAAATTGGGTGTGAATTTCAAACATCCGATTAGTCTGGTTTCTACCCTCCGACCTGCCCGGCATGATTGAATTTGCCAAGGAGATTGAACTCCCCGCCGGTATAGCTCTTGGGATCGTGGGAACACACAAGCTCCCCTACCACTGCAAGGCGACAGTCCACGAGGGGAGAAAACAGCTCATAAATCATACCAATTGGCACAGCACATACACGTATGTATGTAGCTTGAGATGTAGGAGAGTACCTACCCCCAGGGACGTTATCAATAAGCCTTACAGAAATTAAGTGTATGTATAACAGATCCTGATATAACGCTGTAGATTGATACTGCTTAGGCCTCCCACACTGTCTGTATAGTTAAGTTCCAGGTTTTCATAGAATTGTAAACTTAAAGTAACTAGACGCTTTGGTGCGTGTACCCAGGCGGTCGTTATACTGAGAAGTACTAGCTATATTGCAGTTGAGCTAAATATTCTGCATTTGAAGTCGTACGAAATTCAATCGAATCGATGTGCTCAAGCTATTCTGCCTTTTATTGCATTTCTTGGAATCGATTGATAGCTTATTACTTGTTTGCAGGTCTTTAGGGAGTGAAATGAGTCAAGGTCTTTATATCAGCCTATAAACGTTTCAATCTATTTTCCTTAGCCTTTGTCGTTGTTGTTGTTGTTGTTATTTTTTGCGTTTCTCAAGCAAGCGAGACATTTTGAATTTCAGAGTTATGGCGGTGCGTGACATAGAGCTACGAACGCGTTTGTCGAAAAACATATACTTATTTCGTGATTTTTAGCCCATTCAGAAGTTAAAGGCTGATAAACTACGCGGGATGTTGGAAGAACACTCGAAGAATTCGTAAATCACGAGCCACAGGCGAGTGATTTACGAATTCTTCGAGTGTTCTTCCAACATCCCAAGTGGTTTATCATGCCACTAAACCATAGAAACTTGTGGTCTATTGCTATTGCGAAATTTCCATGAGTTTACTGGCACAATAAATCATAGCTGATTGACCAATCAGGGCGCGCACTTTCATTTGATTATTATATAAAATTATATAGTGACTGGTCTTTTTCGTCTGGTTGTAGTCCCTGAAGAGATAATCCTTCGAGGTCGTTCAGCCCGTCAAGTGTTTAATAAAGCGCTCCTAGAGGGGTCAAAGAAGCTAAAGAGGGTACCCATAATGATTGTTGGACAGGGCTGCTCAGGAAAGACTAGTCTTAAGAAATCCTTGAAGGGTGAGCCCTTTGACCCAGAGGAAAACAGTACTGTAATGATGGAGGTCGATCCTTCACATTGCAAAGTGACGACTGAAGTTTGGAAGATAGTGCGACCTAATCAAGCTGCAGATTCAGGCGACAACTCTCTAACTGTGCAAGATGTGTCAGATACAGCACACTTGACTGAGATGTTACAACAAGTACTGGGCAAGGATGACGACGACCAGGAAACCTATGCAACCTTGTGGGATTTTGGCGGACAGTCAGTGTACTATGCCACCAACTCACTTTTTCTGACCAGGAATGCAATCTATTTTCTGGTCTATAATCTAAGCCGTAACCCAGATGACAAAGCTATCCCTTCTGTAAGACAAGGGCTGTTCAAGGTTGTCCAGGACACATTCAGTAACACAACCAATAAGCAATATCTTGACTTTTGGATGTCATCAATATCGTGTTTTGCTTCTCAAGATGAAGGTCCCCAAATGAGTGCAGCATCTCGGAAACTGCCACAGAAGTTGCCACCAGTCTTCTTTGTTTGCACTCATGCTGACAAGCCCTACAAGAGAGGCAGTCCTAGGGACCTAGCCCGTGAAATATATGGTAGTTTACGGGAGAAAACGTCTGGTTTGCATTTGCTTGAAGACTTCTTTGTGGTAGACAACACAAAGGCAGGAACTGCAGATGAGTGCCAAGAAGACATAAATCATTTGAAAACGGAAGTACTTGCCGTGGTTGAAGAACTTCCACATCTGAATCAAAGTTGTCCAAAAAAATGGTTCAAGTTTGAGGAGGCACTTGAGGTCATGCGTGAACGTGGCTGGAAGTGGATTCCCATTGGTGAAGCCAGGGAAGTTGCCCTCAAAGTATGCAACATTGTGAATGATGAAGAATTTGATATACTAATGGCCATGTTGCATGACCAGAGAATTATACTTCACTTTACTGATACTCCTGAATTGCACGAGATGGTCATCATAAACTTGCAGTGGTTGATTGATGTCTTTAGGAAGGTGATAACCATTGTGCCCTATGAAAGCAGAGAGGGAAAATTTGAAGAACTGTGGCGTAAACTTGAAACAACAGGAATTCTCGAGGAAAACCTTTTAGAACATATGTGGAACCCCACGGAAAGGAAGGCCTCTGAAGGTCTTCTTGCACTTATGGAGAGGTTTAGTTTGTTGTGCCCTTGGCCTTCATCCGATGCTAGCAGATCATGTGAATACCTTGTGCCATCCATGCTGATGTCACCTCCACCAGATGATGTCATGCAGCTGATTGCATCTGTGAAAATTCCTTCACTTTTCCTTAAGTTTGAGTCTGGCCAAGTGCCCCCAAGCCTGTTCCCCCGGCTAGTGGTACAGTTCTTTCAGTGGCTCACTAAAAAATGGCCTGGCCAACAACAGCCTCAGTTGTTCCTCAACTTTGCCAAGTTTTACACCCATCCAGCAGATGAATATTCTGTCATCCTTCTCTGTCATACATCTTCTATTGAGGTTGCTGTTCACAGGGCTCAACTTTCTTCAGATTCCCACAATGAAGGGTTTGATGTGAAGATTACCCGTGATGTGTGTAATCGTCTTAGGTTAATGCTTCAGATCATGAGTCAGGAGTTAATCTGGATGAAGAACATGCAATTTGAAATGAGTGTCCTCTGCCCAGTGTGTTGTCCAACAGCTGGTACTACTGAAGCTTGCAAATCTCACCAGACGAAAGGGTGTAGGCAAGAGAAGTGTTTGCACTTCTTGTCAGAGTCAGAGCTACACTCTCCAAAACCCATCATCTGCACCCCAGCCTTTGGTCCCACTACCAGGGTCCAAGTCTCGTTGTTTAATCATTGGTTCCACCTTCTGGATCAAGAGGTAAGTGGCTTTTTATGATTTTGCATTTTTTAGATGCAAAGGTCTCAGTTCTCTTACTTGTAATTTTCTGCATATTCACCCCATTACATACATAATCGTATCTATAACAAAATTCTCTATCGTAATTGGGTCTCCGCACGCCTATTTGTAATAGTAATTGGACCGAGTGGAGTACAATTCAGGGAGTAATCGCGCGAGTACTTTCAATATCGGACGAGCGCGAAGCGAGAGGCCGATTTGAAATTAAGAGCGCGATTACTCTCTGAAATGTACAACACAAGGTCCAATTACTAATTAATCGTATCTATAACAAATTTCGGAATTAAAAATGTCTTTTGAGAACCTCTTTTGAGCGAAAACGTCTGTAGCGCTCTTCGTAAGTTTTGAACACTGTGCGAAACATTGCGAAAGAAACCACTAAAGTGCGCGTAATTAACGTGCGAACTACGCGAGTATCCAATTACAGGAATCCAATTACACAAAGCTCAAATTGGATACCTGTAATTGGACACCCACGTGATCGCGCGCTGATTACGTGACTAATCAAAACTATAACAAAATTCTCGAACGTGATTGGCTATCAGCAGCCCGATTTGAGCATTAATTGGACAGTGTACGGGTCACGCTTGTATTTGGACAGTACGCGTCATTTTGCGCGCGCTGTTGTGGTGCACTTTGTTGAGTAAATTGTTGTGTTTTTCAACATTCATAACGACGTTTAATCATTCAGCACTCAATCGATGGTTTGTTCGTTTCTCGAATTTTGTCATAGCTTTGATTAATTGGTAACAGGGCTTCGCGTCGTCCAATTCGGTCTGTAATCATACTGGTGATTAACAAATCGGACTTCCGCTTCGCGGTCGTCCGATTTTGTTAATCACTCGTATGATTACAGACCGAATTGGACTCCACTCGGTCCTGTTACCATTATTAATTGTAACAACTGTGATATAAGCTGCTGTTTTACATTTTATTTAACAAATAAAGAAGCCTAAGCCGTGTATTACACTGTGATAAAACACGTGCCGCAGGCGAGTGTTTTCTACATTTCACGAGTTTAAGCTACATTTCTCGAGTTTTAAGTTTTTATATCGTACTAAGTTCACATATTTCATTTATTTATTTGTTTGTTTATTTATTTATTTATCAACTAGAGGTGTTTTTTTCGAATTAAATTCTAAATAATATTAGCTTTGTGTAGCTAAGGTATATTTTACTGTGTAAATAGTGTCCCCAATTAGTTTTTTTTTTTTAAGCTAAATAGCATTGATACTTTGATAAAGTCTTTCTTTCTTTCATTAATTCATACATCTTAGCATCAGTGCCCACCCTACAGTGTGTTTGATGGGTTTGTATTTTAACATGCTTCTTGAAATTAAGTGCAAATAATACATTTATCGGTACACCTTTTGATTCCATTTTATGCATAAAAATGGAAAGTTAACCTCGTCCAATAACATATGGAGGTATATCTATGACAAAATTCAATACTCAGTAATTGATATCAAATTATTCAAATTGTACATGCATCAATCAAAAGCTGAATGGCAACGAGCCGATTCTACAAATGGTCATTACGCAAACAGGCATCACGCTTAAGTCATCATGCTGAAAGGCATCGCGCTAAAAGGCATCACGCTAAAAGGCATCGCGCTAAAAGGCATCACGCTTAAGGGCATCATGCTGAAAGGCATCACGCCTAAAGGCATCACGCAAGAAGGCATCATGCTAAAAGGCATCACGCTAAAAGGCATCACGCGAAAAGTCATCACGCAGAAAAGCATCACGCAAAAAGGTATCACGCGAAAGGTATTACACTTACTAAAAGGTATCACGCGAAAATGCATCACGCAAAAAGGCATAACGCTTCTGCTTGTGTCTCTACATGTTATCTCCCTCTCGCGCCATAATAAAGGAGAGGTGTAGCTGCAATAGTGAATTCATGTTCAGGAGGTTCTTGTACTATCGCCAATGTCATACGAAGAACGCCCAGCATTTGTCCGCCATCTTGAAAAATACTCGCCGATCTCACCGATCGGAAAGAAATGCAATCGCTTTTGATTCCATTGCTCACTTGCTGTATTAACTCTCTCAAGGCACGCCTCCTGTACTGAATTAAGACCTCAAGAGGAGACAAAGACGGAATGTCTCGGTCAAAAACTATTTGAGAAGGCTGTTATCTTACAAGACACGAGTAAGAAGAGTTAGCCCTGGATTCCATATAATTTTTGTAACAGTGCCTTTTCGTGTGATGCCTTTAAGTGTGATGCCTTTTCACTAATGCCTTTAAGCGTGATGCCTTTTCGAGTGATGCCTTTCAGTGTGATGCCTTTTAGCGTGATGCCTTTTAGCGTGATACCTTTAAGTGTGATGCCTTTTCACGTGATGCCCTTCAGTGTGATGCCTTTTAGCGTGATGCCTTTTTGCGCGATGCCTTTAAGTGTGATGCCTTTTTGCGTGATGCCCTTCAGTGTGATGCCATTTAGCGTGATGCCTTTTAGCGTGATGCCTTTTCGCGTGATGCCTTTTCGCGTGATGCCTTTTCACGTGATGCCCTTCATGTGATGCCTTTTAGCGTGATACCTTTCAGCGTGATGCCTTTTCGCGTGATGCCTTTAAGTGTGATGTCTTTTCGCGTGTTGCCCTTCGGTGTGATGCCTTTTGGCGTGATGCCTTTTAGCGTGATGCTTTTTAGCGTGATGCCTGTTTGCGTAATGACCATTTGTAGAATCGGCTTGTTGCCATTCAGCTTTGGATTGATGCATGTACAATTTGGATGATTTGATATCAATTACTGAGTATTGAATTTTGTCATAGATGTACCTCCACAATAACATGCTTTAAGAGGTACCAAATTGGTAATAACTTTTTCTCAGGCTTTATTTTTGCAACTGCATGGATTCCATCGTTGCTTTCTTAACTGCGATGATCTTTCATGTTGCATGTCATTCTCCCACAGTTCATATTTATGATATTGTCATATATTCACTTGGTTGTCTTCACCATCCACGGGTATATTATGAACTCACAAATATACAAGCTCCCAGTTGGCTTAATAGCTCAGTTGGTTGAGCGCTGAGCCATCATCCCGTCCAAACCTTTTTTTTCTGGCTTCATTTTGGCAACTGCCTTAGTTTAGTTGCCTCAATAAGTAACTATGATAGAGGTCATGAAGCTCTTTCTAAAAGTAGAACAGAAAATATTTGCATATTTTTACGATGTTTGTCTGTCAATATTAGAATGCCTCTGCAAATCTGGTTGGAAGACCTAGGACACCCGTGGAAGGTATGCCATTATTATTACAGTTGAGTACTATCTGTTCATTAAATGAGTGTTTACATGAACAAGCACTAGGATACTACTTGTAATATCAGAAGCTTATGATAATATATCAAGCACAAACACGTTACCTAAATGAGTTGCAATGCTTTATTTTTTCCGTTTCAAAAGTAAATACATACATACATGCATGCATACATACATAGATACATATCCTTTATTTAAACATGATAAGATTTAAAGCTCAAAGCTTGTGTGGTCGTGTAAAATTAATTAAAAATGAATTAATTATAGGGATACCATTGCTTACAAAATACACTCGCTAATGAATGAAAGCTAAATTAATGAAGCATTTTGACTTCCTTTGTCTGTGGTTCAGTCATCTGTTAATGCATACCATAGAATGTTGGTCAATGTTCAGTGGAAACCATATTCGAGGTTAAGTAACTGTGTACTGTGACATCTAAGATAGCTTATGCAAGCTATCGCCTTGAAAACTAATCTTAATTTGTCAACTTGCTAGTAAGAATAGCTCCGTATCCCTTTGACATAATCCGATTGATCAGGACAGTCGCCGTTCTAGCTACCCGAAGGTTCTATTTTTGTGTTCGAACACAAGATGCAGCAGAAGTGATAACAAACATTGGTAACGTATGCTACAAACTCCACTTCAAAATTATTATTTAAAAAAGAAGATGAGAATTATTAATCAATCTAATCATTTCTTCCAGTCTCGTGGAACGTATATCTTTTCATTAACTATTTTGCCAAACACAATTTGTGTTCCAGAAGTTGAAGAGAGCGCCCTTGCCCTCCCAGGTGAGCTGCTAAGAAGTCTTCTATCAAGAAACATTGAGGCAAAGGATGTTATAGCTCGACTACTAGACATTCTTCACTTAGAACAGGAGTCACTGGCAGTAAACCCGCAGCCTGGAACTAAGCGTCTTCTACGCAACCTGGCTAGAGTTGCAAAAGAAATGAACCGACCTGATGTGTTCGATTTTTTGAGGGAAATAGCACCTGCTGGTACTACAGGTAATTTTTTTCATGCAAAGGGTATTTAATCAATCCTTTATTTTATTAATTTTGGGGGATAATGTCTGTGTTTAGTATGTACCACACAAGTGAATAGTGCTTTACACACGTTCTCATTGGTTAACTCAGAGGTAATCAGCAAAGCATTGTTCACCTCCGAGCGTCGCGGCTCATTAAATATCCACCACTATTCACCTCCACTTCCGTAAATAATCGTTAATTATTCCTTGGAATTCGGTGATTAACTGCTTTTCTGTAAGCCTCGAGAGAGCCCAGTTAGCTACAATCATGGACAAAAGTGTTGACACATTTGAGGAAAACAAACGCTTTCTATCGGCGTCCTTCCGTAATTACAAAAAACATCTTTCTTGTCGATAGCCAAACCCCCCTCTCGCCCTTTTCAATGTTGAAATACGCTCCGTGGACACTGTCACGTGGTTACAGCATTGAAAAGGGGAGAGGGGGTCGAAAGGTGAAAATTGGAGATTGAAAAACTCACGCGTTCATCGAAACAGGTCTTTTTCGCGGAGTGTCTCAACTGCTTTTGTCCATGATTGTAGCTTTAAAATGTACTTGACCAGCCTGCAAGCAGGCTGTCGTGAGCTGCGACATGAGCAAATGGGAGGCCTAATTAAATTTGTTCCAACAATTGACGTTGTCTTTCCCAGCTTGTGCTGCAAAGAGGTGTGGAAAAGGTCAAGTGAGGACGTTTGAATAAATATCAAAAGAGGGTTTTACCGTACATACCCTCGGGGGGTTCTCTAGCTTGTAATTTTGGGTAGGGGTGTGCCTTCTAGTGCTTGAAATTCACACCATATTGCATACCCAAAGTAATAAAGTTTCGAACCCTAACAGAGCGGACCCCAAAACTTTGTAGCTTCCGAGCCAAAACATCAAAACAGGAGAACTGTATACCCTAAGAGCTATTTTGCACCAGTTTGACAGAACATTCTGCTATTTCAGACCAAAGTGGTAAAGTGGTCAAAATCCTTAAGTCAAAAACCATACTCTTTGCGTGACACATACCTATACACCCTGGAGGTAACCCGAGGCATTGTATTTAGTAACTCTTTTGTGTTTCTCGGTCCTAGAACTTAACAGTTGAATTCTTGCACAATCGGTGTATTTCCGCTATTTTGCAATAACAGACAGACCGGTACAAAATGACTTGCGAGGCGTCCATGTCTGCGTGATTTACGGCGCCATAAACAATTTCTGGTATCCAGGTCTAGTATCCTAGTAGTGGTCAGTTTTCAAAAATTAAGATGGCTGGCAACAGTTTACAGCATTTTTTTCAGCACCCAGTCGTCGACGATCTCCTCTTTCTTTTCTTAGATCACTTCTTTTACTGTTTCTCTCCGTTGAAAGAAAAAAAAAAGCTGAACATGAGAGGTTATAATTATTTCGCTTTTTCTGCACACGTGCATTCAAATTGTTCTGCCAATTACGGTGTGTACGAGTGGAGCTAACTATTCAGAAAGAATGACATCAGACGGAAAATGTTACTGAAAGGATCATTTACGTTGAAGTCAACACATCCTCCTGTCGAGAAATCTTCTGCTTATTCTTTTCGCTGAAAGCAATGAAGCGGTTACAGCTTTACTGACAAAAGCTTCATAGACAGCATGGTCTTCAACCTGTGTGACTTCCGAGGCAAGGGCGGTGACACCCTATTTTGGGCGCTTCTGACTTTAGATTCTGTGTTATCTAAATTAATTCATCAAATTTTAAAACGTTCTTTTGTATTGCAATGTCCTACTAGCAGTTACCAGCTTGTACTACTTAATTGTTTACAAGTAGAAAAACCAGAAAAATAGAATATGATCCGAGGAAGGGAGTTCCAATTTATTGTAAATTGTAAGGTTTTATTTAATAGCCAATCGTAACTAGTCGCACTGTCATTTGCCAAGGTATTGACAGGTTGCCTGGCCAGTTTTGGTTTTGTTATGAGCAGTACTGCCTTCAACTACTTCTTCGTCACTCAGATGCAGACGGTATTTCAGTGTCGATCACGTGTTCTTGTTTGCAGTTCAAGGTGTTTTGTCTGCCCATGCATGAAATATTCTCCGTTATCTGTGCCTCTACGACCTCACCCTTTGATTTTCTCTAGGTCCTACGTTTCCCGAACACCTTGACGTGAAATACTTGCCTATTTCCAAGACGAGGGATCTTACAATTACCTTGAGTGGTGAGTGTTGCTTTTTTGTATGTGTAGAATAGGTGTCTTATGGTGGCATATCCTAAGGTGGTATAGGGAAATCGTGTGGGCGAGGGTAGTTCTGAAAAGAACTGCTGTCACAGAATTGTTACTTGCTCACTGCTCAAATGCACAGGTCTTAACTCTTTTGAGCTCGCTCTCATTTACTCATTCCTTGGCAATGGCGTCATAAGGTCGCCGAGACGTCGGGGTATTATATCGTTAGTTTTTTTGTCTACGGACTTTTGGACTAAATAAGAGGTATTCGTGTCTTTCTGTGTCACAGGCGGAGAAGAATGGAAGTTGGTTGCTGAGGAATTGGGCTTGACTCCGCAAGAGATTCGTTTTCTTGACCAGCGAACTTTGAACCCAATGGACGCTGTACTGAATTTTATTACTAGACAGCACCACATAACTGTAGGTGATCTGTACGACTTGTTAATCAGATGTGGATTTCCTGTGGTAGCTGACGTTCTGTTATAAGGTGACTACAGACACATTTCCGCTCGAAACCAGGAAAAGGCTCTTTTAACCAAAGTAGAGTATGAAGTCACAGTATTAGGTGTTGAATCTTGATTCTTCGATGCGCGCATGTTATGATGTGTTTGTTAAGCTACGTTGCGATGCCATGTAATGTTTTAAGTGTCTAATTGTTCAAAACACGAGGCCGTAGGGCCTTTGTTTGGTCCTGATGTAAACACGCTACCGCGTGTTTTCTCAGGTAATTCAGAGAAGAAACTGCAGCTGATGCAGTAAGGGAAATTTACACTGTATTTTATAGAAGAAACCAAGTGTAATTCTTTGTAGGTATTTTGGTGCGTAGTGTTCAAGTACACTGGCAAATCGGGCACAATAGTACATTCATGTATTCAAAAAGTAATCTGTTCCACCACATCTGGTCGGACAAAGCCGCAACTGAATATAAAAACCGTGCGAAGTGCTCTTATGACAAAATCGGACTACAAAGTTGTGGTAGGCCAACAAAAAGTAGAATTTTGTTTCAAAACGATAGAATTGCAAGGTTAGTCGAGACTGGTGATAACATATATCTAAATATAGTAGATGACATTTCTTAAATTCAGGCACGTATTAAAAGATAAGTGGAGGTGTTAGTTATTTCAAATAGCCTTATACTGATAAGATATAAAAGACCAAAAAGGGAAGTCATTAAAGTGATCCGTTTTTAGAAAGTTAACAAGGAGGTGATAATGTACAAGAATGAGCGTCCCCTCTTATTCTATAACAGAGAGTAGGTGTTCCGTTAATCTGTTGGCTGTCCAAAGCATTCGTAGCTTTACTGGAAAAAGACTTCAATTAAAATATTGGTCAATCATTGCAGACTTGCCACAAGTCGACCTTATGAGTTTTACACACACTTTTACACACTTTAGTTCAGTTACATGTAGAAATGAATAAAAGTGTGAAACTGATCCCCTAGTAGCATTACGCTAATCTAGGCGGATCAACTATTATGAGATTACTTATATTATATTAGTTAAATATTGCATAAAAAACAACTAGAGAGACGAAAATAGACAATATTAACGTTACTTTTAAGCTAGTTCTACACTAGATAAGTTAAAGAATATAGGGTAAAATAGCTAAGCGAGCTGCGAGGTTTTAGGCCGCGCTATGTTCGAGCGAGCGACAAGAGGAAGGACTTTTCTGAAAGTCTAAAAATATTGCAACTGCCTGGGATAGGATAGGCATATTAAAACTGATTGATTTGCTGTTTTACTCTTTCGTTCGTTGGGTCGTTCGTTCAATCGTTCGATAGATTTGTTAGCATATAGTTAGAAATTGTCTCAAAGTAAATTTGTTTTCAATTTCTATAATTTTCCGGGTAGCGTGTGAGGGAATGCATGTTAAAGTAGCATAGAGCCCGTTTTTGAATGATCAGAATCTTCATTAAGAATCTTCTTTAAGTGAGTATGCGAGGGCTAATGTCACATGAAATTGTATCATGAATAAGGTACAGTTGATAAGAGAATTTGTAAAGTACGCATGATTGGCGCCTACCGCGGGAAAGCGCATGTGACCAAGTTGTTTTTAGTGTTGGGCATCAGATCTATCGGTTAAATGGGCGAGTAAAGCAAAACCAAGGCAATTTCGGATTACGTTCAACACAGGCCATATTTGTATTCTCGGTATTGGACTGGAACTAGCTTGCAATGAAGGCTCATGTGGGGGAATAACAAAAAAAAGAGATTTATGGTCATTCCGCTGAAATAGAACCTACATTGAGATTTTTGTGAAACTTTGCCTATCGATTGTTTATATTATAGGAACTTAAATTTTGAAATAAAAATGAGGGGTCCCCATGTTCGTTAAGGAGCAAAAGCACCTTGTTTATACCCATATAAATCCTTATAGTAGCACCATGACTGTAGTTACGATTGCTTGCTAAATTCACGTTTCCGAAGATTGCTTTTTGTTCTACACTGAGAATTGGTCCATATTTATTTTACACAGAGAAATTTATTACTCAATTCAAAACAACAGAAAAAAAAATGACAGGTCACCATACTCGTTTGCGAGAAAATGACGATTTACCTCTATGGCGAGGTCCAGCTGTAAAGAAAAAGCTGCCATTTTTTAATGCGCGCGCGCTAATCACGCGTGAAATTATGCGCAGTAG
>Ga0126339_10000927_pt1 | contig 18411 bp, 3 predicted proteins | sample OrbTmetagenome_2_FD_92532 | JGI IMG/M metagenome (GOLD analysis project Ga0126339, IMG submission 92532) | Coral microbial communities from Petempiche,Puerto Morelos, Mexico - Orbicella T R C metagenome | ecosystem: Host-associated > Invertebrates > Cnidaria > Coral | place: Petempiche,Puerto...
CGAAAATTTTTTTTTTCACCCAAATCGTCACTTAGCATGGTTTTGCACTCACCCCTTCAATTATACAATTAATTCCTCACAAAATTGCACCTAGTACCTTGTCCCTTCAGCCCTTCCTGTGGCTGAGAAATCATCCGCCTTATCCAAGAGTTGAATGAAAATGACTGGTTATCAGGAAGTCTGTAAAGTATTGTTCCAAACACACGTGTAAATTATTGTCTCGTTGAATTTTGGATGTTCACAGTTAAGTACAGATTTTATTTTACCAAGAATTGTACGTTACTTCGACTGGGAATTTATACTGTTGGAGCTTTTTTAAGTGACAACCTTTCGAATTTAGGAAACATGGTGGTACATACAATTGGAACTGATCACTTACAATGTAATAAAATCAAGTAAGCACCTGCCCTTGATGAGAAGAAGTTGGAGGTGTACATGTACAAGAAGTTCGTGGATTGCAACATATGTCAAAGAGATCACAAACAGAGCATTCTGGTACAAACCTATACAGAGTTCTATTCTTCTTAATGGACGCACACTGTAATAATCTATCGACATTCACATCTAAGTTGAATTAATCCAATTTCTTAATGTAAACAGGGTTTTGTCAGGATGGTTGAAACTATAGAACTGTTCGCTACAAAAGTGTGTGCAAGGGGTGCTGTATATCAGGAGTAACCTCGTATTTTGGACAATTCTGAAATACATACATTGATCATTAATCAGTTAAGTTTATCCAAATTTTACAACAATTAGTAGGCCTATGAGTGAGTAATTGCTTACGGAAGAAGATTCAGGAAATGTTCCTTTTCTTCATCGTACTGAGCAGTGCCATTGAACAAGTCTCCAATGTACAACACTAAAATGAAACATTTGTTTAAGTATCAGTTTTCAGCAGAACAGTTTTCATAATAATTGTAACCACCATCCTGGTCAAAAGAGGTGGCACAGTTACAAAATTTATTCCATTCCTCCCCCACTTCCTATTTCAATGTCGATTTCCAAAACAATTCCCACAAACAGTCCTTATACACTGTGGGTTCAGATATTGAAAACTGCCTTTCTTGCTACAATAGAGTATTCTGAACTCTTGTAACTTTTAATTTAAATTTCTGTTTAGACTTCCCATCCCAGATAAAATAGAAATTCCCCTCTCCATAAAGGGTTCAGTGAGCCTTTTATCACTTACATCCAATACCAAATGGTCTTCTCAAATTGTGAGTGAGCCTTTTGGTATCTGTCTCCCTGATGTCCATACGCCCTGAAATGAAGAAATAGATCTCTCAGTCTCTTAATGCAATTTCTTCTGTTCTAATCCAAGCAACAAAGATAGTATGAAAATGTCAACTAAAATAATCAAAGAAGTAGATAGCATGATATGAAGTTTCACCAGCTACACACATCAAAACTGCTTTGGTAGTGATTCCAACATAAATTATTCAATGTCATTAAAAGATACATCTTAGCTACACATAAGTGCATGTATATACTGTCTTGTACAATTGAAGGCTTTCGTGCAAAAAGAGCGTAGGTAGCATTTTGGGCCGATTTCTATTTTTAGCAGGATCAAGCTAATTTTTGGCAGACTGACTTGTTTTGACATGAAAAGTATCATTGCGTAATTGTTTTTGTTGATTTGCACTTCGTTTTCGAGAAATAACATAGGCAAAAACACTCAGTTTTCCAAGCGGCATCTTTTGGAGCGAATCCTTCAAAGGTGGATTTCGACGCCACACAAACTAAAATGGTTACTTTTTTATTTTAGAAAGAAGTAGAGAAATAGACCAGAAAAAAAAAATCGACCGACCTCATATTGAACCCATGTCACAACAAAACAAATTCGAATCCGGCCCATTCACCATCTTATTCAGTTGCGCTAACAAAGCAACAGTAAGAGAATAGTGTAATTATATGAATGATAAAACTAGCGGCAAATGCCACGCTTCGGTGACTTCATCGTTTAGCAAAACAAAAGGTTTCTTTTGTTTTTTATTCAACAAAAGATCTCCAAAAGATACCCTTGGAAAACTGAGGTTTTTTCCATACGTTATTTCTTGAAAACAAAGCACAAATCAACAAAAACAAATACGCAACGATGCTTTTCATGTCAAAACAAGTCAGTCTGCCAAAAATTAGCTCGACCCTGCAAAAAATAAAAATCGGCCCAAAATGCTATATACACCCTTTTTTAACGAAATCCTTCAATTGTTAATTTATATCCATAAGAAATTGGGATATCAATCAGATTTTTGCTTATGAAGGTTCTTCCATTTACTCAAAATTTGGGGCAAAAAATTGTGAGAACATAGAACATTAATCAAACTTCACCATACATGTAATACATTAAATTAAAGTGAATTACATCTATTTTTATTAATAAAAAGCAAAGACTGACCAACTCTGACAATCTGGCAGACCATGTAAACCTGTTCTCGTTTCAGGTCCTTTGCTCCCAAGTCCTGAAGAAAAAAAGAAAATAAAGTTCAACACTAATAATAATTATTATTTTGTTCAGTGGTTTACATCAAAGCATTTCCTTCTTGTATACATACATGCAGTAATCAAAAAGTAAGATGATCCCAGATGATGCATCGAATGATAACAATCACTTATCTGTCTGACTAAAATATGAATATCCTTACTGTAAACAGGACTGTGAGGTTGTTAAATCTCTCTTGATCTTTTGGTGTTCCTGCCTTATCCAAAGAAACCAGGTACTGTTCACTAACCAGACAATCGAAAGAAACATGATTATTAATAACAATATCAAAATTTGGTCAACTCTATTCTACGAGTAAATTCATTTACATATTGCATGCCAGTCAGCTCTATGGTGCTAAGGAACAGTGTTATAGTTGCACAATGCATGAAGAGGCCAATGAGTAGCTGTAGTCCTTTGCATGCATTTCAGACCTACATGTATAGTGTAGAAAAAATGTGACAGGCATATAATATGTGCAAAGGACTATGTAGCTGTTAGCAGTACTTTGTACGTATGACAAACCATGGCACTAGGTAATATTAATACAGGTACAATACATGCAGAGTTCTATGTTGCTGTAGTCCTTTGCATGCATTACAGACTTGTGGTACAAGGTAATAACATGGTGTTATAGGTATACATTGCATACAGAGGGCTATGTAGCTGAAGACCTTTGCTGGCATTACAGGCCCACTGTACAAGGAAATTGCATTACAGGTATGCACTGCATGCAGAGAGTTATGTAACAACTAGCATCCCTAGGCACATAATTTATGGGCAAGCTTATGGTACTATCCGATAGCATTATACAATTAGAAATGCAGCACATGCAGACGGGTTAATAGCTGTAGATTATTAGCAACATAATGGGCGTATGGTACTAACTATTCACTTAAGGGCCAGCTTCATAAAGCAAGCTGTGCATGTTTAATGCATAACTATCAAACACATCTAGAAAGCTTTTGCATTAATAAGTCATAATTTTAATCACTGGTGAAGAGGAAGAGCACCTGGTTGTACTTCTCTGACTTGTGGTCTTCAAAATTCAAAGTACAATAATTATACACAGCTTATGAACTACTCATTTCTAACTGTGCACACAGCTTGATACAGGACACTACTGAAAGTTTGGTGCTGAATGGGGTTAATACCTGATAAAGTGCTCCTCTTTTGCATCATAAAGGGAGAGGAACAGCTGAGAGTCATCAGTGACATTGCATACAACAGCCTTTATGAAGGCATAAACACTGTAAGCTGTGTAAAATGCAACCTCTTTCTTGGGCGTTTCAGTTCGTGACTAAAAATTTGAAGTACAAAAATCACATTTATTCAATATGAGAAACAATTGTTTAATTAGTATTAAGTAAAAATCACTTCTCCAATCTCTATCAATACCCACTCATTAATATATTCTTCAGTCTTAATAATCACAAATACCATAATTCTTAGAGGCAAAGGGCATGATCATACATTGTGCCAGAGCATTAATTTAGTGCCTGTGCACTAATACAAAGTGGTCCTGGATATTCAAGTAACCCTCCTCCCTAGGGCAGGGCTGTCACTAAGTTTTGAGTCACCTCGCCTTGTACCCTTGTTCTCCACACCTGTAGCAAACTTGTTACTTTGTGGGTGAATTCTTTCAAAAACAGACAATTTCACCTGTAGCATCAAGGGAAAATCAAGCATACTCAGCCATAACAGGTGTTATGGGTTACAGCCCTTAACGACAGCCCTGTAGGGGGAAATAGAAGGGGAGGCATTGAGCAGAGTTTTATAGGGGGACTAGCCAAGGTCCAATCCCTTAACCATTTATACAAGTTCAACAGTTTTTCGTATGGTGTGATCGTCTGGGTGAGGGTAGTTCTGAAAAGAACTGTTGTCGGTGACTAACGTTTTGACAACCTGAGCGGAAGTCATCTTCAGAGTCAGGTAAATAGTGTCCTTCCTTTTCTAAACTGTTTGGTAAGCCACGACAACAATGAACTGCGAACGACAGTGTACAGAAAACTGACACATACCAACAGATTACCTGACAAATCATCCTACAACCCGACTTCACACAAAGCCACGACTATAAAGACTTTGACGAGACGAGCGCAACTAGTTGGTGACACACTGGACAGCTTATGTGACGAAAACAGATACCTTGAACGTGTTTTCCACAAAAACAACTACAACGCTGACTTTTTTAGACGACACATTTACCGACCTACTGAAGCTGACGCTACGAACAGGAACCCAACACCTGTTACTACAGTGACTATACCTTACATTAAGGGCACTTCTGAGACCATCTCACAGATTCTACAACCCTAAAACATTCATGTAGCCCACAAACCTACAACTACATTACAACACTTACTGACAAATGTGAAAGACAGAGATGAACCTAACAACAGACAGGGAGCAGTTTACAAGATCAAAATAAAGCTCTGACTGCCAGGCTTCCTACATTGGTGAGACTGGCAGAAACCTTAACACGAGACTGACTGAACACAAACGAGCCATGAGAAATGGTGATGCCAACAATCACAATGCTGTACATCATCAACTGACAAACCACAACATTGACTAGGACTCTGCTCAGTGCTTAACCTACAGTACAAATTATTTTCAACAACTGACTCTGGAAAGCTAACCTAGAACAAACGCCTCTTAACAGATGTCAACAACTACCGGCACCTTACAAATGACTTCTCCATGACAGAAACGAAACTGACACGCGGACTTCTAACAGACCGACTTAACAATACACAGACCAAAAACTGACCAATTTGGCTAACAATAGATGGATTGAAACCCACCGATGACTGACAACAAACTTTAGATGAGTCTTTCAGCCAATACCATCATGGCTAAACTGACCAATCAGGTTCAATGGATCAGACTTATAACATCATCGACTGAAAAACACTATTCACTTGACTATGAAGATGACTTCTGCTCAGGTTGTCGAAACGTCAGTCACCAACAACAGTTCTTTTCAGGACTACCCTCACTCGGACGATCACACTATACGAACTACTGATACTCCTGGGTTCAAACCATTTACTATATCAACAGTTTTGGTAAAAAATGGAAAAAAATGGAAATGAAAATCTTATATATAGTGGTCCTGCACTTAGCTATACAAGCACTAAACTTAGCTAGTTTACAGGCATGCCACTGAAACAAAGAAAACAAATATTTCAAATAAATGTAACGTAGTTAAAAATCCCAACTGGCAGGAGGCAGACCAGCTGGCCATTTACAAAGCGTGACCGAGGATTTGAACTCGGGACTACCGAGAAACAAATCCCAATAGTGGCAGGGTGGAAGCCTTGAACCCGGGACCTCCTGATTACAACACCAGCACCCTAAACCACTCGGCCACGCTGCCTCCACAAACACTATTCACTTGACTATGGTAGAAAAGTTAACCCTTTCATACACCTGCTATAGAAAATGGTCTCTCCTCAACAAATTTACAGTTAAAACACTCACTTATGGAGGTCTTATATCACTTTAATGGAATAAATTGAACAACAAAAGGTCTTTATTTAAAATATGACAGTTTTCTTCCCTTCTCTATACTTATAAGCTCATGAAATCATTAACCTTAGAGCAAAACATTATCTCTTTATAACTTTCTGAGCTATTTTGTCATTTTTCCTCTTCTTTTTTTTTTTTTCTTTTTTTTCTTTTTCTTTTTATTAATAATCTCAAGTTATACATAACTTTAACGGGCACAAAATTAGTTTATCTAGATGTGCACCTCTCCTCTCCTTCCAATATACAATGTAATTCAATTTAAGTGATGTACATGTAATATCTGTTTTATGCGTTTTTTTTCTTCCTTACAAAGCACTATCAGTTACTATTTACTTTCTTTACGTTATATTTACATATCTATGTATTAGCTAGGAATTGGAGGAATAAATAAATAAATAAATAACCTTATAGCTACACATGAAACTCTAGTTGGATAAGCTATTCAACCTTGTTCATGGGCACAAACACTATTCCCAGTCGAATTGAACATTCGGTTTAATTACAGTGAAAACAATGCAAGGGATAAAAAAATAGCACGGGGAAATTGTTATGGATTCAAGACAACCATGTAAGGAGATCTACAATTAAATAATTTCTGTTTCCCTTTTTCTTCGTGAACTTGTTTAATTTACAGTTATGAATTTATCAAAGCAAATACAGCTATTCAAGTCTTACCGTTGTCTTTATTCTGTTTGAAGTACTGACATGCTGAAAATTAAAACCACATCACTGTTAGTTCTGTAAGTCAATGTAGAGTTATGGATTAAACACGGCCATATTGCTCTTTAATACTTCAATTACAAGTAGGAGAATTACAGTGCACATTATTGGTAAAGAGCTAATAAATTATAATTATGGTTGATTTGTTTATGCCACGAAAATAACATAACCCATGAAGCATAGCATAGCATAGTGTTGACCTGGCTAATATTGTCACAACGTTTCCAATAAATGGAAGCCGAAGAGCTGTGAAATGCCAATAGGGCAACAAATGTATGTTCACGCCTGAGTCGCACCTGGAGGTTGGGTGCCAAGTTAAATATTCTTAATATTTAACTAAGTTAAATAAGTATATTTAACCTCATTTAAATTTTGACCAATGACTGCATGACATGTAGCAGAAGTCTACTAGTCTAACTGATGTTTGCCTCCAAATGCAAACTGTTGATCAAGGTTAAACAAGGAGTGCTTCTTAGACCAAGGTCACGTCTTGTAACTAACTTTATAATATGCATGCAAACCTATCAGCATGCTGATTTGCTTAAGAACATGTCAATTAATACCAAACAGTGCAGAAAGTTGAAATTGAGTGCGCAAAGTTGAAATAAAGTACTCATAAATTTTTCAAAGACTACATGCCCTATGGGCTCATTCACATTTTTAAGTGATTGAAAACTTTACTTGATTTTGTGCTTATTTAAAGTGCACTCAAAATCATTTAATTACCTAGTATACAAACGGGACTAAAAAATATTACAATGATCATAGCAATGGTACAGTATTAATATTTAGCTGGCCTTACCCTTCTGTAAAGTTGAATAGCCCCTGTTGAATCAGGATTGATGACGTTACCCTCAGGATCACGCACAACAAGATCCAAACCTAATGTCCTGCAAAAGAAGGGATATACCTTAATTTCTTAACTGCTGAAATAGAATTGTATGTGACTGACTGGATCTTTAACACAACACAACAACTGCATCATGATTCCTGCTCCCCACCACACATGTACCTTCACCAACTCTTCACCTTTCGCTAAATACTGTTAGTAGAATTCTACCAGGTATAGAAATGCAAATGCTGTAATCTGATTGGCTGCGCTACTCGTACACTATCAGCCATTAGAGTGCAGTGGCTGTCGTTGTTTACAAAATGGCAACTGTTTTTTGTTTTCCTGAGATTTTGGAGGAACTTTTAGATGCAAATGGATAATTAAATTCCTGAGAAGACTAAAAGAAGGTTGCTAACAGTGACTTTAAAAACTTGAAATTATTGAAAAAACAAGTGCACACGTGTAAACAACTGTAAATTTCCAATGACAATTCAGTCTGTGTGGCTTTGTTAAAGCGTGAAGTTTAATTATATAGAAAAATAATATTTCAAACGGTTTATTTCAGTTAGAATTCTACTAAAACAATTAGATTATTTGTTCTTGATTTCTGTGAAGGGATAGCTGATTCTGCCTTTGGCCTCATCAACTATCACCTCATAGAAATCAAGAGCAAATAATCTAATTGTTTATTAGTTGTACTGGAATAAGTACACACATGTACATGTACATACCTGTTTCCATAATCTATTGTTTGGGTAACTCTCTGCTTCAGTTGTTTTAACTGATCCTGAAGAGAATTGGAAAAAAAACAACACAAATCAGAAAAAAACATGTGTTAGTCTTTAATCCTCCAGCTAGTCTTGTGCTTTAGTCAGGTGTGGCCCAGCAAGAGTGGCGGCTAAATGAAGGTTAAAAGTTGTACACATATGTTGCGCAAGCCAATACATTTCTCTTTAATTGTCGTCATCACTGATTTAATGCGCACCTTACATGTGTAATAAGAGATTTCGTACTAAGATGAGCATGGTGACCGAAGAAAAATTGATCAACGAGAACCATCTTTTAAAACTATTTTTCTGAGTTATGTACTCCAGCCAATGATTTATGGTAACGTTACTTTAAATGCCATTAAGAAGCTGATATACTGATATCTGGAAATTGGCTACATACCCCTGGAAGTGCTTTAGCTAAGATTTGCCTTCGCCAGTCCATTAGTTCCAACATCAGATCCTTCACATTATGAAAAAGGCTATCTTCTCTCTTCTGCAATTACGATAAAAGGAAACTTGATATTATCACATTCACGAAAGACACAATTAGGCTCATCATGACTAGCATGGGTTTTCATGTTCTCTGCATATCCTGGAGGTATAATTATATTAATTAATATTTACTAATTAATATTTCAGGTAATACATTCATGGTCAATCGGTGGGAGAACAGTTTGCACATTTTTCATCCTGAATAATTATGATTTGAGCAATAAAATTCTAGCTAGTTTGTTTAGAAGGGTCTCTTTTTAGGAAAAATAACCCTGTTATATGTGATTCCAAAGTTAAGAAAATATATATCATTGGTTACTCATCAGTAGAAAATTACGATCTATGAATAAAGGAATTTTCTACATACTACAAGTTGTACTTTTAGTTCATCATTTAATTTTAAGTAACTAAAACATGGCAGAATTCAACAATTCATGAATTTCAGTCCAACTGAGAGGCATACATGTAATAGAGTCCTTTTAGGGGGCTAAATGGATGTTCTCAATCTGAATTCAAACTTTCTCATGTTGCAAGTTTTGGATTTGTTGTCATATTATCAGCTCCCACATATCACCCTTTTTCAATGCCATGTGGCATGTTCGAGTTTTAACCTATGAGAGCCTCATAACAACATAAAAGACATACCAAATAGACTTGTTTCCACATGGCTCCCCATTCTCTAAGGACAGATGTCAGTTCTTCAACCAAAGCTTCTTCCTTAAAGACACCTACCCTCCCACTAAAAAAAAAACAATTGTCAAAGTTCTTTGCTAAGTGTAGTTGTCATAAATTTACCAGGAATTCTGCCATCAAATTGACTGTCCAAAGACGTCATGTGGTACACTTAGTCCCGGGGCACCCAATAAAAAGGAAGGGGGTGCTTGGTGGAAATTTTGAAAAGAAGCCAGGGCTCAGAGGTACCAAGATCCTGTTTTCTGGGCATGGCTTGAAATTTTATCCTCCAGTCAGGGTAGGGAAATTGAAAATCATCAAGATCAAAATGTTTTTAATTGCATACACTGTACTAAACCATTGTGAAAATTATAATTTCTAATGAAGATGACTGGCAACAATTACCTGCTCTTTACAGCACTTATACTGTACTCTTAGGGTCAGTACCTATAACTTTTCATCAGTTGACATTTCAACAATATTAATAATATATAGATTTAGCCAAGCCTAAATGCTGAGCTCCTGGGCTGGGTTGTTAAAAGCCTGGTTAAGCTAACCCAGGATAAGCAAGTATTTTTGATTTAAGTTTTTTTAACTTTTTGGAGAGGTTTTCTGTTTATATTGTTTGACCTACTGAAAAGTTTATACTTTGGTTAGCATTATCCCGCTTCTGAACAACCTAACCCTGATTACAACAAGTTAACCTGGCTTGAGCCTGTGATCCAATTAAAAATCCAGAACTTGGTCAGAGGTCAACTTTGAAAAAACATGTGACCTTGATGCACTCTAAACTTGAGCCAACAATATAGTCATGTAATATTGGTCAGCAGATACCTCGTTTTGACAGGTGTCAATTGAGCATAACATGGATGTCCTATGTCAAAGATGTATGCTATAAACCAAGGCTGCATGTCTGGAATATGGCCACCATGTTGTGCAATGTCATTGTCGCCATCGTCATCATGCATGTGTGCCCAGAAGCAATACCACTAGCACTTTTACCATGAGAAAAGCAATTCACCCGTTCCCATGAGTATGGGGCTCCGCTTGGCAGCCCTTCGGGCCACCGGCTGGAGCCCCACTATAGTTACAATGGTATCAAATGAATTCCTAATATTACTGTTGGTAAACTAATTATGGTCATTTTGGTTATTGAGCAGATCAAACTACCAGATTACATTACTGAACTGCTTAATAAATAACATGCCTTGAGGACTCTTCTTTGTTGGCATCCTTAATATAGATATATGACACTGGAAATATACCCTGAAATTTAAAGGAAATGAAATTATAATCTCACTGATATATTCACTACTCAGGAAAATATTTTCAATGTTAACTGCTTACATGTAGAAGGCATGTGTAATTACTACAGTCCTGTCTACATGTAAACATTTATGTTTAACTGTACTTTGTCTGTTCTTGTAATTTCATACAGACCTTGACGGCTTTGTTCCTCAAAGAAAACCCTCGAAACCATCCTGAAAAAAGTTAATAATCATTTTATAATTTTATTATTATTATTATTATTATTATTATTATTATTATTATAATCATAACAATTACAATTTCCTCAAATGTGATTGGTGCATAAACTGCTGTATTTTGCTCTAATTAATCTGCAAAGCTGTAATCGGACAGTGTAATTGGACATCTGGCTGTAATTGGACACCTGTAATCGGACAGTTACATGAGCCAATAATTTTAAGTTCTCACCACTAAATCCACCAATCACAACATTGATTACAATCACTATCGTAACCAATTCAAGAGACTGTCTTTGTAAAACTGTGGAGGTCTAGTCTCTGGTGACTTGTTTGAAAGAAACTTAACAGCCATTTTGCAAGCTATTCTCCATATTTTTAATTATGATATTTAAAAATAACTTTTACACGCTCTTTTTCAAATGCATTTTTGCTTTTGTGGGAAATTGTAATTGTTATGATTAATTGGTAACAGGACATAGTGTCGTCCAATTCAGTCTGTAATCACACTCGTGATTAACAAATTGGACACCCGCTTCGCGGTTGTCCGATTTTGTTAATCACTCATGTGATTACAGACCAAATTGGACTCCACTCAGTCCTATTACCATTATTTACAGCCACTGTATTCTGACCTGAACAAAAGCTCAGTCAGTCATTTTCTTATTTATAAAACCCCTTTAAAAAAAGCCACCCCATTAACACAGCCAGATTTTTGTGGCTCATTGGCGACCAAATTAATGGCTTTCAACTATAAATTGTAATTGCTATACCTACTATACCTCCCATTCTCATTGCCCAAAACACAACTAGGTTCCAGGTTACTTCCTCCATCCTCTCCGATCCCCCCCCCTCCCCCCCCCCCCCCCCCCCACCGCTCATGAAAGAAGTACATGTAAGCAAAAAGTCTGATGACTCTTTATGCTTTTTTCATTAAATCCCCGATAGTTTGTCTTTCTGTACACCCGTTCAACACTTAAGAATAGTCAATTATCGAGTCGCTGAGTCGCTACTGTGTGAATTCTTTGTGCAAATTTTTCTGTGTACATAAATCAAACCTACTTTCGATCCACTTTTGGTAATGGAAACCAAAACACCTACCTGAACTCTCTTCTAAGATTTGAACAGTCTCACCAAGCTGGAGTTTGAGTTTATGCGAACCGTCTCCATGGAAGTTGTAGATAGCTGAATAAGTTAAATAACAAAATGAGGTCAAAGAACTCCGAAGGAGCGTCACTGATGAAGCGACTCAGTCGCATGCCCCTTTCGCGACCACGGAAGGACGCATCGCTCGTGGCAAGTTAAACGCGCATGTTTTACCTACCTACTCCAAGCTGTGGAGTCTCAAGTGCTTTCCAGACTGTCATTTCTACGTAATGTTGTTAACTGACCGTGTTTTTTTCACGAACAGACATCAAAACATTCTCAAACCTTCACTCCCATATTCCTCAGAATGTCACACCGTCCCTTGGAATTTCCGGGTGGTAACCACTGATCAATTAGAACGAGCCAGCAAGCCATAGGCATGCAATGAGTACAGACGTTTTTTGTGGATCATAAAACAATGGTAGCAGTTTATGTTTCGATTTCACAAAAAGGTCTCTTTCCGTTTTTACATATAGCTTTTTACTCACAAATTTTACAATGTGTTCCCAGTGACGTGTTCTGAAGAAACACCGGCAAATGAAGCACTTTACAACACGTTTGGATTTTTTTCCTAAATGCCTGATTTGTTTAGATGTGCGCGTCAAAACGCTCAAATTAAAACAGAAAGAAACAAACGGTTTGAGACTTCTGTCCTCTGCTCAGAGGCTTGTGTATGTGAAAAAAAAAAATAATGCTAGTGAATAACTACTCTTTGTTTGAAATCAAGCTTTAAAGTTTTGAAGACTGCAATGGTCTGCAATTCTTGTGAGTAAACATTTTTTTTATCTGCCAATCACGCTTTTAATTTAATTCTGAATTAGATATTAATTTACGTAGGGCAAATTTGAATATTTTAAGAAAATGCATCGTATACACCTTATTCCAAAATGGCGGCCAATTTATTATTCTTTTGTTTACATCTTCATTAGCCCTTTTGCCTCATTTTCACTTCAAAATTCTTTTGTATTTTGTACATTTTGACGAGGTAAAGAGGGCTAATTAACTTGCAAGCAAAAGAATAATAAATTGGCTGCCATTTTGGAATAAGGTGTACAACTGATTCACTTTATTTTTTCGTTTAGAAAAATCGGAGACTCTGTGGAAGAGAATGGCAGAGCTTGTTATCCGGCGCAAATCGGCTCCGAGAAAGCTGCAGCCCCTTTGGTCAGCATCTGCTTTCATGGTGGGTTACTAGAAACGTCAATCCAGTGACAGCGAAAAAGATCGTGCAGACATGAGAAGTCAAAATTACGACGAAGTTGACTGGCCCGGGTGATATGGAAGCTAATTTGACAAGAATTGTTCCGATGAAAGAATTATCGCCCGTGTCACTCAGTACTTGTCTACAACTCTCCTTTAAAGCTGGTGAACTGAATAAACTTGTCGATGCCATTCTAATTTATCAGCGACAAAGCTCCCCTACCATTTCAAAATGGAAAACTTATTAGTTAGACTAGGCGAAGAGTTGGCTTTCTGCAGCATTGCTGTCGATCGCGACAACTTTTTTGGTGCACGAGATTCAAATCTTAATTGGCAGGTGGTACCGCTACTGTAGTTACAGGTAAACTAACTACTTCCCTTCCTATATGACCACATTTTACATGAAATATCAACGAAATGATCGGCAAATAATGCTAAACTAGCATCCCAGATGGAAATTTAACGATGTATAGCGTCTGCGACAGAGGCTAATATTGCTGGAACAAAAACAACAACAAAAAATGCATCCGACATTCACCTGAAATAATTAAAGCAAATATATAAAAAGCAATGGTGACATTTTGGAGGTTGTTGGAACTTTAAAAAAAGACGCACATCTTGTCAAGATTATAACAACAAATAAACCTGCTTGTAAAATGCATTGAATTTTTCAAAAAAATATCTAGTGATTGGAAAGCATATTTCTTGAAAGGAAAAGGAACAATTACTGCAATCTGCATAATCAGTTTAAGTTCTGAAAAATGCGTCATAGTCTTAAACAGCTGGATTGTATTGTTTCTGGTCTGTTAATTTTTCCTCTTTGTTTTAGCAGGACTTTATAGTCTTTCTATTAAAACTCTGCCCACCATTTCACGCTGAATATGTTTGAAAACGCGAATAAGCAATTAACTTAATAGCCTCTGTCTTGCGCTCATCAGTCTAAAAACTGCTTTTGTTTACGATTTTCTGTTTGATAATTGACTACTTTTAGAATTGGCGCCCTGTCAGGAGCACCTGGTACATAATCAAATCCTCAGCCAATCAGAAGCCGTGTTTTTGTGACAATGTTTTTCTCGCACAATCGCGTGAAGTCCTTTAGAAATTTGCATATGATATTGTTGAAGCAAATAAAAGTTTAAGGAGTTCAGCGCTGTGACGCCCAGTATTAGAAATGTGTTCACACATCACTACACGTGTCCGTTAGTTTCTTTTCTCTCGCCAAACGGACATTTGAAATTCGTGGTACCAGCGCATCGAAGCGTTAAAACTGTCATGTCGTGTAACATGAATCGTTGTGCCGTTATTTTCCTTACGATCGCCGCGTTTCTCGTCTTCGCCGGAGCCGCCGTGTTTTTCTACTTCGGCCAGTATGCAGATGAGAGCATCTTGGACTTCTACATCTACAATCGCACTCTGCAGATCTTTGAAAAGTATCCCGTGGAAATAACCCCTGCCGAATGGACGTTTTGGACTTGGACAGCCGTCCTCGTATGGCAGTTTCTTTGGCTTCTCTACGCCCTCATCTTGATGTGTCGACAGCACGGCCCTAAGGTTCTGACGCCGTTCTTCTTCGTCTTTAACTTGCTAGCGTTCGGCTTCACGCTCGCTTGGGTGATGATGTGGGGCGAAGATCTCATCAACATTGCTCTAGGATGTGTTGCAGGGGTAGCTACATCACTGTTCGTGGCTCTGGCGATTGTGTACTATCGACTTAACATCCTACGTTTCGCGATGAATAGGTTTCCAACCGGAGACCAGATAGCAATGGAGGTGCTTGTAATTAACGGTATCGGCCTGTATGCGTCCTGGGCGCTTTTCAATGCCTTCCAACAAACCGCAATTGTCCTTAAGTACACAGCCGAAGTAGAAGACGACATAGCTTGCACTATAGTGCTCGCCGGGCTCGCTTCTACGATTCTCTTTTGGTTCTGTTTGGACAATTTTGTTTTTTGGGAGTTTACGCTGTACACCGTCACGCCTTACGCGCCCATGATTGTTGGCTTCACGGGAACGTTCATGGAGTTCTGGGATAAAGACAAGAGAAATTCGATTTTCAATGCTGCATTGCTAGGTAGCACTTCGTTTCTGCTATTGCTAAAAATCGTGCACATCATCTGGAGAAGCCGAAGAGATAGCAAGAAAAGCCGACGACATGTCCTCGTCGAGGAAGAAAAATTTGAACTGTAACTGAACCTCTTCGTTTAGAATGCTGCTTGCACGCAGCTGGCGAGCACAAAATCACGTTCAAGAAAGGTCACCCATCGTGCGAAATAAGGAGAGAAAGAAAGAAAATGTGACTTCAAACACAAGACGGACTGCGTGAAGACTATTTAAAGAGTGTGACAGAAATTTGTTCTATTTGCCTGCAGCAGGGAGATAGAACAAACCATTTTTTCTAGACGTTTTTAATTGTTAATTCGCCGACCAAATCCCTAGGGCGATTTAATGCTCTGCATTGAGCTGCGTTATTCAGTTCTTGGTTCACTTTTTTCGCAAAGTAAACAATTTGACGAGAAGTTGACACAAGTAAAACGAAACGAAACGACAGCCTATACGGTATATTAACCCGTTGATTTTTTACGGGGTTATGTATGATATCGTTTGCTAGGTTTCCATTTCAAGTAAAAGGCTCTTCAAAAGAACGAATCTCGCTTCCAAGGCGAAGTTTTTGTGTCCGAGATACGCCAGAATGCACTTTATGTAAATATTATAAAATGTAACATGAAATGTCGAGACATGCTTTATAAAGAACTGTACGCTTCCAGTAACTCAGCTTTTCACACATTAGATTAAAATTTACTGCATATGAATGACATTAAATAATTGAAAATTAAAGTGATCGAGCTTCCTCAGCCTGTACGTCAGCGACACACGGCTAAATAAAGCGCTGATAAAATGATTGTTGCGAATTTAACCCGAGCAAATGTTTGAAGAAGGAAACTGTCTGTCTGTCGAGTCTTCAATTGTCAGTGCAGCCAGCATTTAACACACATTTACCGCTTGGATTGCGGTGTGGAAACGAAGACGACAAGTTAACGAGTTTAAGTGTTCCTAAATCTTCGACGGCGGTCGAGGGGCGTGACAACGAAAACATCTTCTACACGACATTAAAATTTATTTTGTTTGCGGAAAACCACAGCTAGACCATCTGCACAGTGTTTGATGTTTCATATCGATTTCTAAAGAACAACAGGGTTGACTTCCCGTCTTTGCTGTCTTTGTATCAGAACTTAACATGCACCTGCTTTGCTGACAATCTCCTCGCGAGAATAGTCGCACGCGCGTTTGAGACATTTCTCGCGTGGCGTGTCTCCGACAGGCATTCATACAAACACCGACTATTTTACACTGACGTTCTAAAGCTTAGGAACCGACGAAGCATGCGCAGTATGCCTACTGAAAATTTGTCATAATGTCTCATTAACACGTTATTTTTCACGAAACGGTCGTGAAAAGACTGGTAATACAAACATATAAACTCAACGCGGCGAGAAAGGCGAAATTTCCATTTCTCAATGACGCGAAAACATTATCATCTTTATCTCGCATACTGATTGCTCATCAATTCGTTGATTTTGCGAATCAGAAACTAAGTTAACGAGCAAACGATTGATATATCTTTCGAAAAGTGCTTGTCATTAAATCATTACCACAACCATTGCAAATTCGTTAAAGGGAGTATTGACAGAAAATGAACGACCTAATTATTTTATTTGGCCTCATAAAAAAAAATGTAAATTAACCAATAAAAGGAAAAATGTAGAAGACGTGCTAAAAGGAACTTAAATGTTTACAGATCTAGAAAATTCGTCAAATGAAGATTAGTCCAGAGACGTGACACCTCGCACATGAAAGCACAAAAAAATGGTTGACTGCCTGACGACAAGTTAAAAACTTCACATATCGGCCCGTAATTTAAAGAAGGTGAGTTTGACATCTAGCACTCTCTATCGCTTATTTTCCAGAACATTTCTCGACAGATGATGGGAGTCAGGTTTCAAACAGCGGAATTAAATTAAGAACAAGCCTGTTCGGTTTCGTTTGAATATTTCGCAAAAATTCTATTTAAAACATGGAATTTTTCCGGCTAGACATCATTCAATCCGCAGTCGTTAATATTTAATTATTTGTAAATTGTGTAAATTCCGGGAATATTATTTTGCATTTGTAGCTGATAAACGGTCTTGAGTTTTTACCTAGTGATAGTAGCTAACAGTTCTTCCTGAAATGTTTGACTCCCAAAGGTGCCAAAGTCAAACAACAACAACAAACAAACAAACAAACAAGTTAAAAAGCAAACCTGCTCTGCATGATAATATAATATTGCTCAGGAACTTTCCTTTTCAATATTTGAATAGTCAGCAGTATTCATAAACTTAAGCTGCAGCAAATTTCTTTTCACCAGTTTAGTTTAAAATAATGAAACACAAATCTTGAGTTATTCTTTGCTTGGGGTAATCTTAATAAGAGGCCAGTTCGTGTGAGTTGTAAGCTTTTGAAAAGGAATATCTTCCGATTGGATGGTAATTGCTATCTTTTTGGCAATTGCAAAGCACTTCTCAAGTGCAAAGCTACTATTACTAGTCGGTTTTAACTCTGAGGTACAAAACGACGAGCGCTGTATAAAACCCTCTTGCCAGTGACCACCTTTCAAAGATCAAAGTCAGTTCTCTATGAGCAAACTCGTGAATTTTACAGTGTATGATGATTGATTTGAGCCAACCTTTCTTTACTTTCGTGAAGTTTCTGAAACAAAAATATATACTTTTCTTGGATAGATCAGTCAGTAGTAACTACTTAATAACCGAGAGTGAGGTCGTTACGGGAAAATCTCAAACTGAGGCTTTGCCGTATTGACCGAGCGATAGCGAGGTCAATACAGTAGGCCGAGGTTTGAGATTTTCCCGTAACGACCGAACGGTCGAGGTTATTAAGTTGTTTATTATATGGCTCATCATCTCAATAAAGAGAAAAATCATTCGAGCGGAAGTCGTCAATTTACATCCGGCGATGCGCGCGTCTACCGATTCATTCATCGTCTCAAACCTAGGGCAAAACTACACATAGTCAGTGAATTTCACC
>Ga0126339_10000928_pt1 | contig 18400 bp, 11 predicted proteins | sample OrbTmetagenome_2_FD_92532 | JGI IMG/M metagenome (GOLD analysis project Ga0126339, IMG submission 92532) | Coral microbial communities from Petempiche,Puerto Morelos, Mexico - Orbicella T R C metagenome | ecosystem: Host-associated > Invertebrates > Cnidaria > Coral | place: Petempiche,Puerto...
AGTTTTAAATCTTTCGTTTTTTTTGTAACCGCCACTTCTGAAGATGCGTGCTGTAGCATGCGAAACGTCAAGAAAATTTTAGATTGTTGTTCCAAACCATGCGTAGTTCATGTGTTATGTTTGATGCCGCTGTTGGCATTTTATTTCTTGTTAAATTGAAATGGCCAAAGAACAAGAGTGTTTAAAATTGGTTTATTTGTTATAAACTGTCTCCATTTTACAGTATTACAAGAGCAAACGTTCATACACATCCAAGTGTGTCAGAAAAGGTTGAAACAATGAAAACGTCGCTTATTCTCCTGGCAGCACTGAGCGTGGCACTTCTTCTGCACGCCTCACGCCACACCCACGCTTCAGAGCTCTCTCAGCTACTGGACATGGAGATACGAGACCTTAAGGATGAGATTGAAAAGAGAGGGAGAAAACGAAAACCCTGCGGGTTTACTTGGTTTTGTGGACGAAGACGAAGCAGGCGTAGTCATGGAAAAAGGGTGAGCGAGATTAAACATCTATTTGTTCCTTATAACACTGATATCATACCAAATGCATAAATGGGGAGAATATCAGTCTTTATCAGGCATGAATACTCAAGGACTATCCCTTTCCATCCGTATTTCTTTATCGTGCCTTGCAGATTATGGTTGACCAAATTTCGGAGCTACAAACCTCATTGAGGGAAAGCAGTTCCTTTTAACGAGCTGTATACAGTTACTATTTATTTTTTATTTATTTCTCTACTTTTTGTACAGTTACAGTTATTTATTTATTTATTTATTTATTCATGTATTTTTATTTATCTTTTTATTTATTTATGTGTTTTTATTATAATTTTATTTATTCACTTTTATATTTTTTACAGTTACTATGTAGCCTGGGTTATTTTTCCTTCTTTTCACCACAAGTATTCACTAAATGGTTATGAAAATTATCTGATTTCTTAAGCATCCGAACCTCTACTTTAGAGAAAATAATATGGTACTCGTGACGTTGTGTCACAAATTAATGGCGTCTTTCGTAAAAAAAAGTCAACCATAGTGGCTTGAAAATATCCAAAAATTTAGACATGGCAGATCCAAGATGACGGCCAGTCAAAAATTATGCTGTCCTTTTTACGTCAGGTGACGTCATCGTTCCATGTTATAGAACGAAAGGAAATATTTCGGACGTTGACAAAAACCTTTTATTTCGGCGGTAACAAGTTCAGTATTTTTTTTCCTTTTGTCGTTATGATCACGCTGTTATGTTGCTATTATGTCGCTATGCCAGTGTGTTCACACTGCAAACATGACGACATAACGTCGTTCTTATGTGGTTATGTCGCTAGTGTGAACAAGGCCTAATAAAGTATTATTGCGAAAGCTAAAACCAACACCATATCCAATAGCACACTAGGAAAATTAGTCACGTTAAAATATTGTTTTATAATGTTCTATTTGTTTTTACATTGTTTGAATTCTGTTTTCTATTTCACAGAGTGGAATATCCCACCATTCAATATCGTTCAACTCCTTCGGTTCCGATGATATGGACGACATTTTGAATAAGAATGTACTCAATGATGATTAATTGTTTAGATATAGTATAGCAATTTCAGTTGTGTTTTAAAATTCATTGACATAGAAAGCGAAGTGCCTCTGGCACGAGATTGTAATTGTTTAAGACTCATTGTGTTGCATTACACCATTAGTTTTACTTTGGCGAGATGATTTTTGATGTAGTGGTTGAACTAAAAAAGGAACGAAGCTACGACATAAAACCACTAGGAATGAAAAAAATACTATGATTGATGAAATAATGATAATGGAGGAAATTTCTACAATCAACCTTGTTAATCTATGATCTCCATCTCTTAGTATAAGAGGATATATATGAAAAGTATTCAAAAACATGACACCCACTCTTTAGTGTAACCTGTTTAACCCGAATATTGTAAGTGATTTGGTTTGGGGAAATCTTGTAACTCTTAAATTGTAACAATAAATGCATCTAATGGAAGATAACTTCTCTTGCTGATTACTCTGTTCATGGCATTCAGGTTTTTTTTTAATATTTAGTACATGCATTCCATTTGGTCGTGCATCTGCGCATGCTCTCCTCACCTAGACCGTGACATGCATGATGGTGTCTGTCTTCAGTTCCTTGCTCGCAGTTGGAGGATTGGGCCAGAGATAAGTTGGCTTCATCTATCCCTTTTGTTTCTCTTTTCTGCAGCCCGTGATGTTAAACGCATCAAAATTACGCTCTCTTTCTACAGTTCGTCTCCACGTTTCTCTTGGTAGTCTTCGATTTCTTTTGACGTTGCCTGTACCACGTGACTAACTTGAAACTTTCCACTCGTCATATACCATGGCTAAGGTGAATTATTGTCCAAACCAGTGAAGTATTTCTCCCAATGATCACGTAATGAATTTATCAATAGAAATTTGGTTCGATACTCGTTTTAATTCCATTCTTGAAATGGATAGCAAATGGAACGGTGTGACTTACGAAAGCAAGCATAAAAGATAGAGCGAAATTTCATTCTTTATCATTAATATTATTATAGAAGAGACACACAGCTGACAGACCTGGAAACATCTCTCTGAAAGTCTCTTTCCACTACATCTCAATGTTATCAGCTTACGCCGCTAGAGTGAATATTCACGCTATTTCCTGTTCAATCAGTCATGTTTTTCTCGAATAATTTTATCACTGTGAGGTTACAATGTGGCTTATATCAAAGCTGTGGGTAACATGGGATGTTGACCGTTTTCTGGTATTATACGTTTTCTGTTACTTGTTGTTGTTTCTATATTTAAAGCTAGCCCGTGTCTCTATATTGCCTTCGTTTCTTTACGTCTCGCTAGTGTGTGTGTCATTAAATCAGGAACAATAAGACTATATTCCTTTAATCTTCTTCCTGTCTCGCCAGTCTGGTCTTTATACCCTTAAACTATCGACTCATTAAGTTGTGGTTGAGTATCGTATACCATAGCCACCAGCTAACTAAGAGATTTTTCTTTTATATTAGGAGCGCTATATTCTCGACAAGTTGGTTCCAATAGTCGTAGAAATTTCCTTTTTCTTTTTTTTTCTCTTGTCAATAGGAAACAGTGACGAAATAAAAGTGTACGCAAGCTGATCCTTTTTCACAGGTGTCTTTCAAAATACTTATAAGACCTTATAAAACGCACGATCATTGACATCCAGTTTGAGATAAGTCTAGGTCGCCTACAGGAGGAAAAGTTTTATGACAGAAACTCCGATATCAAAACCTTAATCCATCAATCAACTGTCAATAATTTTAAAGCTTATTCACTGGCGTAAACACCGTCACCCACAATAATTATATGAAAGAGGCAGACAATGGGAGAAAGCCGAAATGAAATGTCTTCCTTTTTGCAAGCAGTGAACGACAACCAGTGCTAATCACAGACCAACGGGAGAGTAAATTAAATTTGGTTGCCCGCGTGGTCGTTTTCTTATACTTCGTTGCTGACGCAGGAAATTAAAAGAAAGTTTTTGCAGAGCAAACATTGGAAATTCTGTTCTGTTCAAAACTAGATGTTGTTGGGTTTTTTTCTGGCACCGAGTGTTATAAAAAGAGCGAGGTGTTTTGTAATATCTTCATATGATAATAAATGAACAGACCTAATAAAACAGCCATGTTAATAAAATGAATGACATTCTGCTGCTAGATTTAGCTGCCGCCGACGTATTTTCGTGCTCCCCGTTTAACGTCAACTGCACGCTTAGTGGGTGGGGGGATTCATTATTTAGACGTTATATGGCATTTTTGACCAAAAGCAGATGATTCATTTTAATAAAGTTCACTTCATGTTGAAATCAGCACACGACACATGCGCTTTCAAGGCAGTTGAAAAAGACTTTTGAGTAAAGTACAGAATACGTGATCACTGTAGTCGGAAATCAAAAACGTAAATAGGGTACTTATTTATTTCACAGATGAATTTGTAGTAAATTCATTTAACAATAGATGTCAACTTTCTCCCAAACATAGATTTCATTGCCTTTTTTCACCTTGTTGAAAATGGCGGCCAACTTCAGTAAATTAAATAGTCATACTTTTGTAAAGTGTTTTTCAAAGTGCAGTAACAAAATAAAATCAAAGTAAGAAGTAATTTATCTGTGTCGTTCGCTTTAATTCAGTCGCGACAAAAGGGCGTCGATTTGCACACATATACATCGTCGTAAAATATATGAATAGGCTCTTATTTTAACACTGCACGAGAACTTCCGAGCACACCAGCAGTTGTTACGTCAGCTTTTCGCTTAGAGGAAAGCCATAAGAACGTTGGAATCGAATATGCATGGAGAACACGTTTTGAAGCAGCCTCCTTTTTTCCCGGTGATAGGCCTTTCCACGAAAAAAACACGTAAAATACCTTACATACATTTCTCAAAAAATAAATAAATAAATAAATATCACAAAAAAATCTAAATATTTCGAGAAACCCTCAAAATATTTCTTGTTTTTATTTTAAAAATAAACTGATTTTGAATCACTAAGGCCAATATTTTCCAAAATTTTTGCAGTTGCAGGAGTTGAGAGGAAGATTCAGGCGCTTCCGCGCTACCAGCATTCGCCATTTTGGAAAATTGCTGCTTTAGCGCTTTTAGTGATATATAATACATTTTTCAAGCGGGAAATCGCTGAACTCGATTGCTTCTGGCATTAGAAACTGAGTATTGTTTCAAGAAAATAGTAAGGATAACACAGCCCTTAGCCCAAAAAGCTATAGATATTGTAAATATCCCTAAATTTTCTAAATATCTTTTAATCTCCCCAAAGAATATCCCGACATTTGTGGAAAGGCCTGCTCAGTGACCTGTGTTGCTTAGCAGTCTATCAGGAACATCCCTTACGTTGTACACTAACAATTTGACATCATTGAATCAGGTCAAAGGTTACAAATATCGCATTTGCTTTATCTCTGGTGGCAAAAGGCCTGTTCGAAGATGACAGACCATTGACATTTATCAAGAGTAAGACAAAGGAGCAGCCAAATGTGACATCTGATATTAAGCATCGTGACGAAAGCGCTAGCCTTTGTCTCGTCTTTAGATGCGAAACAGAGGTAGTCAAAGCCATCGTGTTCTGGCGAAAACAATCGTAACTGTTGTACTATCAGCTCAGTTGCAAAGGCGAACACTGTCCAAGCGCAGCTTTTCACTTTGCTTTTGCTGACTCGCTTTTTTGCTCGAAACTTGCAGAGCAAATTCTCGAACTATAGGGTTACCAAAACCAAACCTAAACGATCTGCTGTATTTTGGTACAATATTTTCGTACGTTAACGGAATTTCGCTTTAACTGGAAGTATTTTTGTTCTTTCGCTGAAATGTTCGAGTCAATAGAATAGAAATTATCAAGTCTACAAGATCAAGCATCTTATAAACTATTGTGTGCCGTACTTCAGAAACTTAGACACGCGTGGACACCCAGTTGTTAAAATTAACCCATTGTTATCAAAACAGGTGGTCGTATTTTTAAGTGCATTTTTAATAGCTTGTTCAAATAAAGGAGACTCCCACAACTTCCCTTACACCCTCGGAAAACGAAAAGGCTGGTGACAGTCACGATAGCTAAGCTATCAAAGAGAAATTATTGAGGAAAAGAAAAATTAATGAGAAAGTTCTTTAATCGAGTTTAGTTCCAGAGCTTCTATGGATAAGCACGTATTCCCAGATACGACATGCGGGTGGGAGGGACTCCTCAGTCAGGCAAGCCACCCTTTATGTTTGCAGTATACATGTATTTCACAGTATTAGACCGGTGGTTTATAATCAGACCTTTACAGAAAGTTGAAAGCACTTGACTGCAAAGTGGTTCATACTATTTTCATGTATACAGTTAAGAGGTATCACCGAATTCGCTGAAATAAAATAACGTTAAAATACCGTTATGTTGCATCTTCCATTTAAGATTGTAAATTGCAAATTACAATGATTAAAATTTGAACAAAGAAAACAAAGTCACAAGGCAAAATGCACTAAAAGGCAAGCTAATAAAAAGTTTTTTTTTCTAGAAATAGCCTCGCTGTTTTCGTTGAAGTTATTGTTTCCTTTTCTCTATAAACAGAACAATGCATGTAAAAAGAAATTTAAACGCACTTTCTTGCTAGTAGGCGGTTGTCAGTAAATTTCCGTTTAGTGGTATTTTAATTGCAGCCAAGTCAAAACATTATTAAGTTCTGAGTACAAGAGAAAAAAGATCCCCAGGGTGTTCAGCAAGAGATGGTAGTCAGCAGTCTGGGAAGTCTATTTTGTCCAGCAAGGAGTTATTAATTAATATCATGTGAATTTAAAAGCATTTCCCGTGAGAAAACTCGACGATATCTAGGTAATATAAATAATATCAAATATAAAGTGCACTTGAAAGATTTTCCGCTAAGGTGAAGAAGCTGCTCATATCTTTGATCTATGGTTGACGCTAACATAAGTGCAAAAAATTTCGAGTAAACAAAGAGTTATAGCATATATCCGTTTTTATCGTGTATTTATTATCGTAAAAAGCACGGTTTCCACGATATTGGCCTTTAAATCTTTTTGAAAACTGAATGCATTTTACATAAGGTAGGCGAGAATCAAAATAATAGCTGGCTCCGAAGTTATCAACACATGTGCAGTTAATACACCACCAAATTTACAGACCTAATATTAACAAAACAGATGCACGGGAATATGTAACATACACCAGTTTTACCGCTTTGATTATGGAAATCATAAGGTTTGCTACTTAAGTTTTACTGATTTCGCTCATAGTTTCTGATGAGAACGTTCTTGTCGCAAAAAAAGTCTGTGATCAGGGAAAAGATAAACTCTAACAAAACGCAAATTCGAAGTACGAATAGAGCAAACGTTAACGCATGTTCTATCAGGTGCCGGGAAATTCGGAGAGAGGTCAGCTACGAACAAACACAGCCAAATTAAGTTACAGGTCTTAATATTTCCTACTAATTTAGGACGCTTCTTTTCAATTCCTAAAAGCCATTTTCTTGTTCGTGCGAAAGACGCCGGAACTGCAGGGCTAGCAGACAATTTGGTGATGGATTCTTACAATGAAAGCTATCTGCGTAGGCATTCTTTCCTTGTTTACTCAAACTGTTGTTGAACGTAATTTAAATATAAATCGTGCTGAATGGCTTACAACTATATTTCAACACGTCACTGAAACGACACGAAACTCTAAGCAATTAAGCGGCGGTGAAAAACCTCGAATTAAAGGTCAACCTTTGAAAATTTCGTTCGAAAAGGAAACTCCGCACTATTGTCATTATCTCTGAAGAGTAGAGGTAAGACTCCCGACTTGGAAAACTGAATGCAAAAGAAAAATCATTAATTTGAACTTTTACAGTTTCCTGTTGAAGAAGTAAAAAGCAGGTGCGACAATTTTTTTTTTTTGTACATATACAGTTGTCTATACATGGTATTAAAAAACAAAAATGTCCAAGATTAACTGAAGTTTTAGGTAAAGAGCTATGACAAGTTAGTCCATTTTCTGGAAGCATTAATTTGAACTTAAAATGAGAAAATGTCAGTTGCATGGTTTGTATTTCAACGAAGCCCATTAAGCAACAAGCAATAATATTTCAACAGCCTTCTGGCCTACGATCGTCGTGTTTTTAATTGCCCCTTTGGACAATGCTAACGTTAACGAGGGCATATGTGTCAAGAAATTTAAACACAACGACGCCTGAAGGAAATGCATGAACAAAGGTTATTTCAAGTACAGTGAATTAAAGTTATCAGCGGAAATTGAATGGGAGGAATCTCATTGTGGCCGGCACTTTTATATATGAAGACTCGATCGACAGACGGCTGTGCAAATCGTAGAAGTCGACGCCACGAGTGTGCTACAAGAAGGTGAAATTTGCTTCACCCAAAGAAGCTTATAACTCCATCTCTCTTGAAGGTAGGTTCACAACCAGGCATTAAAACTAGGATACCTTTAATATTATATTAATAGTGAGAACAAGTGGCTGCTTCGTTTTCAAACTGAAAAACATGACGTCGCATTCTGTTTATTATGTTCTACCCTTACACGCTAACATATATACAAATTACATTTGAGAATGAACCGCGAATAATAACTGAACGCTAAGCGAGAGGGCGTCTTAGATAACTTCAATATTGTTTGGGATAATAAACAGGGTCAATAATATATTTGAAGTGGATTACATCTATTGACATTTTTATTAAGCCCGCATGTACTCGTGAAAATAGCTTCTTCTTTGTGAAGATTTTGACGCGCGGTACTGGGATTATGTAGATATTTCTTTTACATTGCTCGAGAAGACCTTGGCCATTCAATTTTTAGTTTCGTTTAATGGCAGATAACGCTTTTATTTAAAAAAAAAAAAAAAAATGGGCTTTTCTTTAGTTTTCTGATTACATGGCATTTTCGGCTTGAGGTAGAGGATATTGTCCCAGCATTTACGGAAACCAAACGGACAGTCTCTGATAAGGAAGACGAAAGCTGTCCCCACAAAAATGTCCATCCAAATTCGTGAACCACGTTCGGGCTCCAACGTATGTTGACAACCCTGTCTATTTCAACACACAAGCCGCAACGCATATAAGATCATGAATGATGTCAAATGGCATCTGATCTCATGATCAGGGTATTGTTATTTGGCCAAAATTCTCTAAGTTATCAGTGACATTGTCATTCGATGTACTTGCCGGCCGCAAAGGAGATAGATTTACTTCATAACACACCGATCAGTTTAACATCGAGCTTGCAATTGTTTGCAAAGAGAATTAAAGAAAAAAGAAAGCCAATGCTTGTTCCGAATGACGTAAACAAGTCCAGCTTGCAATTGATTGGTTAAAATAACCTCATTGAAGAACTTCAAATGTCATGTTAGGGGACTCTACTTCAACTAGATTAGAAACTTGATAGACGTGATATTCCAGGAACAATGAAGGCAGTTTCCGTGCTAGACATAAATGTATCCAAAAGTTCTGATTTTCATATGCTACAGTCGTGCGCCATTTCTTTAAGGGAACGGGATCAGAGGGTCCTTTATATTTTTAACATCTAGCTAGCATGATAAAATCTGCTTTTAATACATAATTTAACGCTTGAGCAACAACATACAAAACTTGCCCCGGAGTTTCTTTTTCTCTTTTTTTTTTTTTTTGTATCTTGTCTATTTGTTCGATTCATCAGTATATATAATTCAAAGCTTAAAAGACGCTTGATCAATACTTTTAAAACAACAAATATGATTACTATCCGATTGAATCTCCAAGTTTTCGCAAGTTCTGAACAACCTTTTCAGTGTAAATCAATGACCACCCGCAGAGAGCTTAACATACAGTTAGGTCTTCTGTTTCCCCAGTTTTATAAGATGAAAACGGTTTACCTGGTTAATGCAGAGAAACTGAGGTGGTTAAATTGGCGATTGTTTCACATTCCGTCAGTGATATCGATCTTTTTAACAGAAACTTTTTAACAGATCTAGTCGGTTGTAATTCAGGTCCCGTCCACACGTATCCGGATATTTTTGAATCCGTAACTTTTTTCTTTCCGGATACGGTTCCGTCCACACGCATCCGGCGAATTCGGCAGCGAATCCGGATATTTTTGCTACTTGTGGACGGGGGAATTTTTGAATCCGGAAAGAAAAAGTTGCGGATTCAAATTAAAAATATCCGGAGACGTGTGGACGGGGCCTCAGTTGGATTCCTTTTCTTTTTAACAGATAATGTTGAATTTCATTCAAGCTGTCTAGCACATGGTTGTATATACTACGCTACAAGTTCTTTTGGTCAACGCCTAATTATTAACAGGGGAGTCTCGCCAAATAAACATAGCATACACAGAACTAACATTGATACTTTGAAAACTTAGGAGAGAAAGACTAAGTTTTTTAACTTGAACTCAAGGTGAAAAAGGAAACAGAGTATGTTTCATCTTAATTTTGACACAATGGACATTGTCAAAGGGACAGTCTCGAGTGGGCGATAACTCTTTAACTTACCAAAAAGTATCTTTCAATTACGACCCTAACCAGCTTTTAAGTGGCGCGAGAACGAGATAATAATAGAGAGATAAAATATTCAGTGAAACTTACTAAATCTAATTCCTCGCAGTGACTGAAACTACAGTGTTAATAACAAGTCAAGAAAGCAGATCTACACAATGCAAGTCTTAACCACGTTACTTTTGACAATGGCCACTCTCTTGCTGCTGTCGAATGCTGTTAAACCGTTACCGGTTGTTCCTGTGGGCGAGGATGAAACGTCTGCGCAAGGACTTAGAGATTTACCAGTCGAACAACACCAACAACGCAAGCGGATCTGTGGAATGACCTGGATCGGTTGCGAAAATCAAAATGGGGTAAAAAGAAATCTTCTCTTTATCATTCTATTTGTTTCTTGATGTCTGTTTGTTTGTTTGTTTTTTTGTTTGTTTGTTTTGCTGTTGTTGTCACAGACAGCCCAAGCTCTCTATCAGATTACCTTGGTACAAAGATTCGATTTATAGGGTTTGTATGGGAACGCAACGGTTTTGCTTTAAAAGTCAATTATTCTTATATTTTGTGAATAAAATCTACCTACCCTGTTACTGTGTTGCATTCTTTGTTGTTTGCCAGCTTTCTCAGGCCGAGCTAACGCGATTTCGACGAGTTATCGCTGTGACTCTCTCCTTTAGCAGTGCCGGAAACCCACACAACGATAATTCGCCGAAATCGCGTTAGGTCGGCCTGAGAAGCTGGCAAAGAACAAAGAATACATTACAGTAACAGGATAAGTAGATTTTATTCACAAAATATAAGAATAATTGACTTTTAAAGCAAAACCGTTGCGTTCCCATACAAGCCCTTAAAAATCGAATCTTTGTAACACAACATCGCTTATGAGCAAGGGTAACGTCCAAGGAAATCTGATAGACAGCTTGGGTTGCCTGTGTTGTTGGTGGTGGTTGTTTTTGTTGCTGTTGTTGTTGGTTTAGTTTCTTTTTTTCTTTTTTTTTTTTGGCTGTTGTTGTTTTGTTTGTTTCAATCATTTAATAGATTTTTCATACCTGGACATATACCTTGATAGTTACCTAAGGTACCCTAAGAGTTGGCGAAGTGCGAAGCCCTGAGTCAGCTAGAGAGATTGAGAGCGAGCCGCCTGATTGTCTTAACTGATAACCCACTGAGCGATCTATCAACTAAAAAAAAAATTGTTTGAGAAACGCGAAGAGTAAAAGCCTTTTTCAGAGATTGAAAGACTCACAGTATTGTCTAATTAACCGTTTTATTTGATGACTTACAAAATTTCTTAATTGTGATTGGCTGAGAGCAGGCCAATTCATCGTTAATTTTTAATTTGTACTTCTGTAATTTGTACTTTAAATAAGCACGCACATGTTTGTAATTTTTTTTCGGTCAAAAAGGTAAATGAGTAATCATATAAAAGCTCGAGCAGTCAAGGATTTACCTACTACTCATGATATTTGAATAGTTTTTCTTCTGTGAACATTTTCAAATATCACTCGTTGGGTAAATTAACAAATCGAATGTGGTTTAGCGACAACGGCATAAATCATCACAGTAGTCAAAATGTTGTGGACTCACAAGGCGCAACCGATCGAGTGAGTCCACAACAAATTTTGACCACTGTGATGACGCTTATCGTTGTCGATAAAAGTACAGATAACGCTAAACCACATCCGATTTGTTTTTTACCACAATATCAACGTCAAAGAAAATGTTTTTTTCAGAGCGTGACACATTGACGCGAGTGGGGTTGTCTGGACTCTTATCGACAACGGCAAATTAACCAATCAGATTGCGAGATTAGTAGTAATTGTGGTAAAATACTTAATCGCATCCGTAGTCGTACGATTACACGGCGTCTGCATAGTCAATATTACATTACGTGTTTACCTGATAGTCGATCAGTGGGTCACGTCATAGTTAATGGAGGGAAAAGGTTAGGAAGGCCGGTAAACATCAAAGAAGTAAACAAACAGGCGAAGATTTATGTTGGAAGGCCCTTGACCCTGCACATCTTTTGTTTTATGGTCATTGACTATACATGAATTACATAATCGCAATGATTTTACTGGTCAGTTGTATGAGCACACATGACCACATTTTGTATTTTACCAGGTTTTGTGCCGGGTCAAAATAGCCAAAATAGCCAACAGAAACATGCAACAAAGAACTTTGCCAGGTTTCATAGCCATGTCCTTCCATTAACTATGGTTACGATTAAGATATACAACGACTTATAGCGAGTGTGTGTATGATGGTAAAGGTGTTATGACTCACGACATCTAACTTTTCGATTTTTAATTTATCATTTTTTCCCGACTGTTCGGGTTTTTTTTTTTCTTTTAAAACAGAAAAGATGGATGCCTTTCCCCAATAGGCGAAAAAATGCAGATGATCTTCCTTACAGAAAGTAAATAACCAAGATTATTAACCTCGAGGGAAACAATTTATCGATGACTGTTGACACTATATGCACACGACGTATATAACGTTAATAATATATATTTCATTCTTGTAATATTTACCTAATAACGAAGAATAGACGAAGAATAGACGTACTTAGTAGAAACAACAAAGAAATATATACATTTGGCTGTTTGTCTGTGTCAAATAACAATGTCAGTAAAGACAGCCACTGACGTGGCACAAATCATATCATACGATGCATTCATTTTCAATGGCCGAGAGCCCACCACGTGACCTGAGAAAACCTGCCTTCAAATAATATTTTGCTTTTGCGTAATACCGCCTACATGTGTTTTGCTGCAAATAATATTCTGCCCAAGCGTAATAGTAACCACGCTCTTGTGTGCAGAATGCTAGATCGCTCTCTCGAGCTATCAGAGAGTGATTTAACTATGAAACCAACCTTGGTGATCAAGAGATAAAACAATTATTGAACTCGGTTATCGCCGAATATCGTGATTTGTCAGTGTTTCGCGGATCAATTGTTTGCCTAAGCCTTCAGCTTCGGTAAATAATTGACCCGCTCGCCACTGACAAATCACGATATTTTGATCAACCTCGTCCGATAATTGCTAATTGTTTTACTATCTCCCCAATCCTTCTCCGATTTGGCGACAAATGTGGTTGTGCAGTCGCTTTGTTGTACAATATTACCAAAACATCACAGATACCATTCTTTAGATTAAAGATCATGAAGGACATTGTTGACCCGCTTTTAGCTTCCTCTACATGCATAACATGCTTATTGACCCAAAAATGCTATTATGTTCATTTTTTGGAAAAGTTTTTTTTTTTTTTTTTTTGAATGAGATTAAATTTCGATAAACATTTCAAAATAAAATGAGCGATAACACTGTTGAATTGTTATTTTCTTTTCACTTGATAATGATGTCATGACGACATCGAAACGTTGTGTAAAATTTCTATCGCTCATTTTTCTTTTTTGGTATTACAAAAAAGGGGCAAGACTGTGATTCGTTTTCTTGAATCTCTGCTGTCAATTTTCCCGTTCCGCGGGTGGAAGTCGATAGGAGAATTTCGATGAGACCAACTACATTCTGATGCCTCCCAGCAGTTTCATAAACTCTGTCAAATATAAACAACAGTGCCTCAAAATGTCTACTTTACAATTGTAACTTAAGTCGACATGCGGAAATGAGGCTGTTACGAAAACCCAGGAACTGGTAACTTTTCAGCGACCATTTTTTTATCTATTAATTCTTCTTCCCTGTATTCCCTTTCGTCAAAAAGCTCTACATGAATCATTTAATGTCATTTCCGTAATCGACTGCTTGTTATTTTTCCGTAAAAGCGTCCGAAGATCTCACAAGTACTCAAGTTCCCCCTATTACTCGACAACTGTGCGTGGTTCAAAAGATCAACTTAAAAACCTAAATTAAACGTGAGCCGGCTCAAAACAGTGTAAATTTGAATTGATATTTCATTTCCTTGCTGGATCTTTAATTTCTTTAAACTCTACAAAGAAGCTTCCCTTATTAGCTACAAAGAAGTTGGGGGAAAATCATATTGGTCTGGTAGAAAATTTCACTTCATACTGGCACAAAACTTGGAAAAAAACTGGTTTCCACTTTATTTAAATCAGTTTGTCAATAACAAGAAATATTATGTTCATATCTTTATCATCTTTGGGGTCTAGAGCTGACAGAAGACTACTACAGTTGTACTGTTTGTTCAGGAGTTCAGTTTGCGTTTTCCTGTCAATATTTGGACCTGTTATGTTAGAACTAGACAGAGTGGACCAATCTTCCTTCACATTACAACAAAACGCCAAAAAACAACAGCAACAGACCTTCTAGTACCATCCCCGGTACATTTTGAAATAACGAGTTAAAAGTAAGTTCAAAATATAGTATTGAATTTGAAAAATCAATTGGACGGTACAGCAGTTTAATCAGTTAACAAATATCATTGTTACATGGAAAGCACATGAACAAAAAATCAATGTGTCAAAAGCGGTAAAAGATAACAAACGTCTTGGAAGAAATGGCCTTACATTTTGAAACAAAATTGATGAAAGAATTGTGCATGGCTAAATTTTAAAATAGAAATTAAATGCCTTTCCTTTTATAGGGGATTGTCAAGATGTTTGCATTGCCAGTTTGGACAAGGAAAAAAAAAAAGAAGAAAAAGGCTTTTACATGTTAGTACATGTATTCATACAAGTTGAGCTGAAATACAGCAGAGTTGAAGTTTTTCAGCTTTTCAGTTTTTTTTTTTTTTTTCAAAATGATAATTAAATGAAAACATGCAAATGCGACGTTAGTTTGTCTTGCGTAAAACTGCTAATAATGTGGATTGTATAAACTGCTTAAAAGCTCTTTGAGGTGGTGGAGCACTTTCCATCACTGTAATACGATTTTATCTGTTATCTATTGTTGAGGGTTAGTCTTCATAATCAATTGTTTTCGATAAACCACGAGCAAACTAAATAAGACATGATGGACACCAACTATCTGCTGTGTCGTACACATTGTCAGTACTGTATCATGATAAATCATTGACTGAAAAAAATTTTTGCTTGAGACCCCTTTCGTCTCAAGAAAGGGATTTACAAACGCGCACAATTTCAAGCATCATTTAAGAGCATAAACATTCTAATGCTTAGAGGAAGATTCTAAGACTGCGTCACGTCGAATTTTCTAATCCAATAATAAGCAATTGCAGTTGTGTTTTTATCCAAGTTTCGCGACTTGTAATAAAAAGCGGAAAGCTCAATTTTACGGAAAAACACAACCAACCAACCAAACAAAAACACCTTCATTCTTTTGGATTTAGAATGAGGGGAAAATGTTGAGTGAATGGATGCGCAGTAAACTCACGAATAATGGCAGGGTGAATATATCTGCGAACAGAATAAAATAAATGCAAACATTCCCAAAGTTAAGGTGATGATATGGTTTTATAGTCTTCTCTTCGTGTACAAAACATGAACGCGGCTGCCATTACAGTCCATTCTTTATTACTAATTCTTTCGGAGTGGCCGGAATAAAATATGACAGTCAAATATATTATTGTTTTCGGCCAAAATTCAAGCTAAAAGCAGTGGAAACATTTCTTTCCAGTCAGTTTGCTCAATTTGTTGTTGGATCCAACTTTTAACATAATCGGCAAAATGGCAAATAGCTAAAGAGCAAACTCATTAAATAGGCTTTACGTTTTTTTATTTATCAGAAATTTTCAGTAGCCCACGAAACACGAAAATCGATTACAAAGCAGAGAAAATCTAAGATAGCGAGCAGCCTTAAAAAAACAGTTGGCATAAACCAAAATCACACGATGATTTAATTGTTTCATCACTCAATAGAAAAGGATAGCACAAAAAGAAATATTGATATGACTGTTATATAAAATGTTATATCAATTTGGTGACACGACTACAATGAAAGCTTTCAACGAGTGCATTTCATAGATGTCCACTGAATCCGTTGTTGAGCCAAAAGTTAAACAAAATTGGCGCTGGAGTCTTTCAACAAAAGCCAAAACATCTGTAGCTAAATAAAGAGCACTTTTTCTAGCCCTCAAATTAATTTAAACCAGTCGCAAGTTGGTGAATTAGAAAATAGAGAGAAATCTCAAAAATTGAGTTAAATATTGTCAATCTTTTTTGAAGGATTTTCTTTGTTTTAAATTTATAACATTCTTTGGTTTGAGTGAATGCAAATGCCCTTGCCGCATCTTTAAATAACTTTATACCTGTCTCGAATTTTCGCCGAGAAATCAATCTTTGTATGCTATCAAAGAAAATAAATCCTAGATTTTAATTCCGAGTAAAATTCAGGAGTTAAATGGTAAAACTGCTTGGTAATTCCTATTGTTAATTTAATGCATTCCACCAGCAACGAAAATTAAAGATTGAAATGAAAAATTTTGGGGGGATATTAATTTGTACTAAAAAGCGAGAAAACAGCGGTGACAAGGTTCGTCTTTCAAGCGAATTCAATTGGCGGGCAAAAAAATATCCCTCATACCTCTTTTAACTTACGTACTTCTCATTTTAAATTACCTGGGCATGTGTGGACAATGCAAACGTTTATCGACGACCCATGTGTCAAGAAATTTAATAACAGCCATGTCTTTATTAAGGAAGTGTAATTACAACCAGTTTTATGAAGCGCTGTGAGTTAAAATCATCTCTGGAAATTGAATGGGAGGAATCTTATTGTTGACCGTGCTTTTACATATGGAGAATAATTTGTCAGTGGGCTATATAGGCATCAAAGAATCTTCAATTTTACTTTCCGAGAAGATAGCCTCCGCCTCGCTTGTGGATTTAAAATTGCGGATAAGAAGTTGTACGATCTCTTGAAGGTACGTTCACATCAAATAGAAACCAATACATTGCAGTGAAAACTGGTACGACTTGTGAAATGACTAAATTGGATTTTTTATCGCTCTCTTGTTAAGCAATTGAAGGGCGTTGAAATCATGGATAGGATACATCAATGTTGGGGCGATATCTTTTTTATTTCGCATAATTAAGTTTTGGTGGTTTTGCATTTGTAGCGTTGAGTTGCTGTGTATATTTCAAAACAGGACATGAACACTAAAACGCCAAGAAGGAGAAAAAAAAGAATTCTTACATATCTTCTGTCATGATTGTTTGGGGTAACAGTATATGAACTGAAATAAATTGTAAAACAGTATTTTAGTCTTTCTCTGCAGTCTTCATGTACACAGTGTAATTCCTTTGCATTGTATTCCACATGTTAATTAACTTCTTCACGATGAGTCCATAAGTTTGAATGCAAAAGGAAAACATTGACAAACAAGCGTATAGCAAGACAAACAAAAGCTCACTTATTAGTGACAGAATAAAATTAATTTTAAGCTGTGTTTTACCGAGCATCTTTTATACATGTTTTACTTAGGGTACGAGCGACTTTTAAATATGTTATTGAGGTGACTCACAACACTTTCCAGCAGTTACACTTTGACCACTTTATTGAGTTACGCTATAATCAATAATGTCCAATTGCTATTGAACAAGTCGGTCATCTTCATGATTACGATTGAGCTCAATGACCCAATTTCCCCTATCGAATTGTGGCAAGTGTATTGGGAAACAACTTCATCAAAGTAAACGGGAAGGGGGGTGGGGGGAGGGGTTCAGAGCCCTCTCAGCCATACGAAATACGTTCTATTTCATTCTTTATAGCTATGGCCAAGTTGTCCGAACAATATTTATTATACACGCATCTTCACGATGTTCGTAAACTGCAAATTGTGTTATCTAAAAACCAGACGGAATACTTCTTCGCGTCATTGTCCACTTTACCGGAGGGTAAAATTCTTCACTAGAATTGATGGGAAACAAAATTTGATCAAAGATCTCAGAAAGGTGATTTTGGGTTAAGACGTCAATTACCTACAACTACCACCCAAAGCCGCCTGTCCCCCTTTATTTCTTGTTTCCAGGTGTGGCTAATTTCGTGATACATTTTAGCAGTTCAGTTAAGTAAAATGTCGAAATAATGCAAACCGGGTATCATCACAGATAACTATTTTGACTTCTTGAATTTATTCCACATAGCACCATTAAACAGTTGTTGACGAAGACAAAACCTGCTCCACAAACATGCAAGTTTTAACAACGTTCCTGTTTACAATGGCCGCCCTGCTCGTGCTTTCGACTGCCGTTGAAGCTTCACCAGTTCTAAACATGGGTAACGATGGATCTTCTGTTGAAGACCTCAGAGAGTTACGAGCCCAACAGAGCAAAGAGTTCAAACGAATCTGTGGATTGTCGTTTTACTGCCAACGGTTTACGGTAAAACGAATTGTGACCAAATTTTCAATTTGTTTTCAGATTGATCGATTTTCATTTTGACACCGAAGTTCCTCATATTTTTGCGTAACCTTTTCATTTTCTTAAGGTTGAACGTTATGTACATTCTTTTTATTGTTATTATTATTATTATTAT
>Ga0126339_10000929_pt1 | contig 18396 bp, 9 predicted proteins | sample OrbTmetagenome_2_FD_92532 | JGI IMG/M metagenome (GOLD analysis project Ga0126339, IMG submission 92532) | Coral microbial communities from Petempiche,Puerto Morelos, Mexico - Orbicella T R C metagenome | ecosystem: Host-associated > Invertebrates > Cnidaria > Coral | place: Petempiche,Puerto...
AAAAAAGCACTTTCCGTTAGGATTTGACAGAAATAAAGTTCACCATTATTTTAAGCACGTTTGAAACTACAAATTGGGGTAATAAAAGAGAGTACGAAAATTTCGTTTCAGTGGCACTTTAACGCAAATCTGCCAGAAAGTTAAAACTTGAGAATTATTCAAGTCACGTTTGTAATCCTTGTGCTCGCAAGATTCGAAACCTTGGATCACTGTATTCATTCGTCCAGGAATCAATACAAGGTAAAATTAGCAAGTCAACTCCTACAAAGGCAACTCCAGTAAAGAACCATCTGCTGGAAATGCCAGATCTGCAAAATCGGTTCAAGTGTTATCGCCTGTGACAAAAACAAACAACAGAAAATCTTCTTGGAAAACTTTGGAATTTGGGTAAGAGAGGCTTGAAACATTTGAGGAGGAAAATAACAATAATCCTGACCAGTATGTGCACATAGATAATCTTCCCCTAGGAGGCCTCCAAGTCAAAGTTATTTATAAAACCAACCCTGGAAATGTCCTCATAAGAATTCCTCGCGACGAGAAGACTAAATGTTTGGTAAGGCAAATATGTGACAAAAACTGGCATGCCACATTCAGAATTGTACCCAAAGGTTCTAAATGCTGTCAACAAAAATGCTTCTAATGAAATCTCAGAGTATCTACATGATAAAACCCGAAGGCATGCTATGTAACAAGCCAGACGAAATCACTAGGTTTTCCCATGCAGTAGTGCAAATTTTCTGTCCCGTGGTTTTCAAGAAAGTAATGTTACAGCTGCAAATTGTGTCGCACTTGCTTCTGCAATAATGTGCAGGCTTTGAAATACCAAAGCATCGACATTGCACTACAGGATTTCTACTGTACTGTCAAAGCTCATGACTAAATCCTCATTTGGCAAGAAATTTAATTTAATTTAATTTAAATAATTTAATTTTAAATAGGAAAGAGTTTGTAGCTATTCTCCTGTGGAGAAATTTGAACTTAAAGTTCCTTAATTTCGTGCTTAATGTACATGTCCTAGGTAGCAGATAAATTGGGTAGATGGGGTAAGTTTCTAAAGAAACTGTGGTGCTGTGTCGGTGGGGAGTATAGCAAGATAATTTGGTTTTATCAACTGGGTTGATAATGTGAATTGGCCACTGTAAAGAGATTCGAAAGCTGACGTTTCGAACATTAGCCCTTCGTCGGAGCTTCATTGGATTTGCTCTGACGAAAGGGCTAACGCTCAAAATGTCAGCTTTGGAATCTCTTTATGATGGCCAATTTACATTATCAACCCAGTTGATAAAACTAAATTATCCAGTAGATAAACTGACTCCCAGTCCAAATTTTCCACATCGACGAGTTCACAGTCTCGAATCCATTTCTTTTGGCTTTTTGGGGGGCAAGTGCACTCTTTGGTGATGAGGATTTTGTAAGCCGCTTGACTTGGTTTGTTGAAATTTCTACAGTTTTTTCACCTGGCATTGTCAATTTCAGAGATCTTGTAGCACTCCTGATAGCTGAGGTTGGGTAACCCAAAAACACTGACCTCCGGTCCGTGGACCCCCACTACAGACCGGGTCTGCGAACTACCTATGGACCAGTCCACAGACTCCCCCTACGGACCCCCCAAAATATAATAGAAATAATAGATCAATATTTCAGTTACGGGTTGTCTAATAGATTACTTGTGACAGCAAAATTTCGAACATTACATTGTGCAAATATAACAGACCTGGATTCAGGCTCGGGTGCAATTTAAATCATTACACATTGCCATTTCCTTTGCTGTGGTCAGAAAGTATATGAAAGACACGTATGGGGAAGTCTCCAGGAAGCCTCAAAATTTGTGCTCTCTTCCCTCTACCATTTTGTTCAGCCCATTCTCCCATTGAACTCGTTGCAGGCTTCACAATTTGCTCAGCAGAATAACAGATACAAACAACAATTAACGGCCTGAAAATATTATATCTTCCATAGCCAGATTGAGCCACGAATGGAATGTAAGAACTTTCCTTCTTACCATCGGCATCTCCTTACGCTGAAAATGGGTTTTAGGCATTTTTTTGGGAGGGGGTGGGGTGTTAAAAACCCAAGTCTGATACATTTGCACCGTGTAACACTCGAAAAATCACCGACACGAGTCTGAATCTATTAGACAACCCGTAAGTGGAATCTTTATTTATTATTTTTACACTGTTTTAGGGTGGTCCGTAGAGGGGGTCCGTAGGGTAGTCCATGGTACTGAAATTAGCTTGAGAGGCAAAGGAATCCCTATAATTTTAGTCTGTTCACAGCTCAATAAGTTCTTGGATGACATCATCTTTTAAATAAAGTTTTCTGGCATCTTTTGGTGCCAAATTACCGAGAAAAACTAATTTCCTGCCTGCCTTAGATAAATGAAAATCAAAAAAGCACTTCCATTTAGATTTGCATTCGTTTGAAATATACTTTTAAAAGTATCCATGAAATTTTCAAGGCTTTATTAAATTCTATTATGTCTAGCATCTTTTGTCCTCCATCTTGGTAATCTGCTATCACTTCAGTCTGCTTAATATCCTCGCCCTTGTTATCCCAAAGGAATTTAAAAGGAAGATTGTTTTTTTCAGCAATTTTGAACATCACATTGTTGATGACAGAATATAAACAAATTGTGATGCAGCTAGAGCCTTAATAACTGTGATTTTACCACGTAAAGTTAATCTCTTGTTTCTCCAATTATTTAAAATATCCTCTACCTTATTGACATTCTTTTTGTAATTCTTCTTCTTACTTTCTTCACAGTCAATGCAGAACCAAAAATCTAAAGCCTTAACCTTGCCATCTGCCCGTTTAAGATTTTTATCAGAGCACATAATCTGGTTTGATCCTTTCTTGGAGCCAATCCAAAGAGCTTCAGTTTTTTCACAATTTACTTGCAAGCCCAAAACCCCACCGAATTTTTACAATATAGCAAAGGAGTGCTCAAGCGATTTTTGAGTGCCATCTAAAATCAGAGTGGTGTCATCTGCATATTGACTGAGCTTACATTCGGTGCTGCCTACTGTGATTCCTTTAACCTCATTATCTTTATGGATGGTGGTAGCTAACACCTTTGCACACAAGATAAAAATGTAAGGCGATAGCAGACACCCCTGCCTTACACCTCGACTTAATTCAAAGAAACCCCCGGACCAACCGTTATTTATAACACAGCTTTGGATATCATGGTTAAACAAATTGATCCACTTAATTATAGAGGAGCCAAAACCAAAATGATGGAGTGTTTTCTCAACAAATGCCCATTCTATAGTATCAAAGGCTTTCTCAAAGTCAACAAAGAGACGTAACCCGGAAATATTCTTTGATTCTGTGAATGAGATGACATTGTTAATCAAGCAAATGTTTTCTGCAATAGATCGTCCTTTCAAGAACCCTGTTTGGTCATTGTCTACTAAATTTTGCAAAACAGCCTTAAGACTTGAAGCAATCGCCTTGCATGCAATTTTGTAGTCACAGTTTAATAAAGTTATGGATCTCCACTTTTTCAGTTCTTGTAGTGCCTTGTCTTTCTTGAGTATCAATGAAATGATGCCTCTTCTTTAGGTTAAAGCAAGCTTACTCTTCTGATGGCTTTTGTTAAGACAACATATAAGAAAAGGAGACATCCTTCCAAAAAACTTTATAAAATTTTGCAGGAAGTCCATTTTTTGGACATTTTGGAGATTTTAAGCCTGGATCATCCTCGGAGACCCAGGGGCAGTTAGTGGGGGCGGGGAAAGGTCTAAATGGATTAGAAAAAAATGCGGACAAAGAAAAGTCACTTTTCTTCGGCCAAATTTTTTCATTGTCCGTTTGGACTTTTTCCTGCCCCCACTAACTGCCCCTGGGTCTCCAAGGATGAGCCTTGATATGAGCCAACTAGCTCCAATCTACCCAAAAAGGGGTTTGCAATATGACAGCATGCATTTCAGGTGCCATTGAGCCAATCACTCCGATCTGAGTATGATTGGAAAGATCTTTTCCTCCCAATGGGCAAGTGAGAGTGAATAGTTATTTGGCCGGCCCTTTTTTTTAGCCTTGCTTAGAGATGTAGAGTTCATTATTTGGAAATGTTTGATCACAGAGCCATAGAGTTAATTATTTAGAAATGAGTGATTGAATTCTAGACAACTTGAATTAAAGACAGCTTCCCTGGGCCCTCGCCCTGCTTGCCCATTGGGCAAGCGAGAATGAAAAGTTACTTGCCAGCAGGAAAACCTACTTGTCCCGAACGACTGGACAACACTTTTTTTTAGCCTTGCTTAGAGACGTAGAGCCATAGAGTTTATTATTTGGGAATGTTTGATCATAGAGCCGCAGAGTTCATTATTTAGAAATCTGTAGAGCGGTAGAGTTCAATGACTAGAAATGTTTGATCATAGAGGCATAGAGCCATAGAGTTCATTATTTAGAAATCAGTAGAGCAGTAGAGTTCAATGACTAGAAATGTTTGATCATAGAGGTATAGAGCCATAGAGTTCATTATTTAGAAATGTGTGATTACAGAGTCAAAGAGTTCATTATTTGGAAATGTGTGATTGTAGAGCTGTAGCATTCATTATCTAGATATGTGTGATCCTAGAGCTGTATAGTTCATTATGTAAAATTATCTTTAACAAACAGGTTCGGGCACAGGGTTGGATAAAAACTTTTACACTAGACCAAAACCGTTGGTAATCATGGTAACATGCCACCGTTTTATATGTACACAAGAGAAAAAGTTCAAACTGAGCGGTGATAAACGCTTAGCGATGTAGCACTCTACGAAAACTTCTATGCCTGTTCAAGCTTCATGAAACGGGCTGGGTATAGGAGAGACACTAAAAAATAGTTGCGTGTTGGTGATTGGCCTTGGGGCCTTATGTGACACCTAGTCACAAAAGAGATAGCTACAAGTATAGGCAACCGACATTGCAATTCTGGTTGCCAACAGTCCATTTTTAGTAAATAATGTCAATAATTTACAACATGAAAAGTACTGGAATCACTATTGGCAAATTGTATTTAGGTAAGGAACAAGTATGAACTGAAGTATAACATTCAGCAATTCAACTGAATTTTGTTGAGGCTAAAACAGTGATGGGCACCCTTCAATTCTGTATAATTTCCTTGTAGTTAAAATTGGTTTGTACTAAAAGAGACATAACTTCTGGTTGGATAATGGGTAAACAGACTGGTTCAAATCAATGTGAATTTATGAATCTCACATAGTACCTAGCATTAATTTCAGGACAAGAATTAATGTACAAATATTCAGGAGGTGTACTCGTGATTCATTGCGAAATTGTGGTATTTCCTGGTAAAGTGTGATTAAAAAATGATTCAAAAGTGAAATGTAAAAAATTTAACTCCAGGAAGTAATTTGCACAAATTAAAAAACAATAAATACAGGTTAAAATAGTGTTAAGCGAAATACTTGAGGTCTTATATTTAATATTAAATTTTGCCTAAAAGAATGTTTTAGCTCCAATTTTAAGGACACTGTCTTTTATTTTTTGATGTGTTTTGTCCTCCATTTTTTAATGATCTTCCGGTTTTAGCAATCACTACAAACCCAAAACCATATTTTCAAATTCATATTTTCATGGTAAACTAACAGCTTTTTCAGTACCTTTCCAAAGTTTCACCATTGCTAAATTAATGGCACTGACCATAGGTTATTGCCATGGAAAAGCCATGGTAAAGACATGAAAAATCCCATGAAAATTCTGTGAAATGTACCATGATTCAGAGCAATTTAGTTGGATGAGGGCATGAAACTTGAAATCTCTGTGTTCATGGCCCATGAGAATGTTTGTTTTCATGGTTTATCAAGACCTTTTTCAGGCATTTTCACAAACCTGTGGTTCATAGTGTATGTAAATCAAACTTGAGGCACATGGGTTTTTGAAAACATGCAACATTCCATTGATCATCTATTGAAGCTGAAAACTTGAACAGGAATTTCTTGTTGAAGTGTTTGTTTGTTGGTGACTTGAATGTACCAGGTAAAAAGGTAATGTCTGCATACGAGCCAAGTGGCCCATCAGGCCGGAGCTTATCCTGGTTTCTGTAGCATGAAGCAACTACTAGTATTTCTACTCCCCCCTGGATGGGATGCTAGTCCATCGCAGGGTTACCCCCAGAATAAAGCTTGCTGGTACTCATTTATATGTCTGGGTAGAGAGTGGCACTGTGACAGTAAACTGTCTTGCCCAAGAACACAACACATTGTGCCCGGCCAGGGCTCAAACCCAGACTGCTCGACCCGGAGACAAGTGCACTAACCATGAGGTCACTGCATGAATGCCATTAATTTTTAAGATTTTGAGCAGCTAAGAGCTCATAGTTCTTAATCATATTTTACTAGAAAATGCCTTTTACACTTATGTTATGTTTGTGTTGACATAATTTGTTTTCTTGATTCATTGTAGTTGAGCATCAGTTTGAGATTGTGGTCGAGGACATCAAAGGTCTGTCAGTCTTTGGTAACACTGTTTGGGGTGAAACTGACTGCTTTGTTCAGTATCACTTTCCATTCCAAAGGCACCTGGATTCTGATTATGGACCAAGTGAAGGTTAGCATTTTGAAGATTTCAGTATTAAAAAGCATATTCAAGTAAAGCCACAGTACCTCAATTGTAATGACAAAATTGTATAATAATTTTATTATTATTAATATTAATTGTGATCAGTCTCTTGTCGAATTATAAGCAAGCTATTAAGGACAGTGCCTACTAGATATAAAGGTTTTTTGCGTAAATAAGGACTACATGTATGTGGAAAAAGAAGATCTCAGGAAAGGCTATTGGAACACAAAAATGAAAACTAGGTAGCCACACATGTGTTTTCATCAATTTGGCAATTTAAACTGAATGAGTTTTGAAAACAATCCTGTCTGTTCTGTTTATGCTTGATAAACACTAATTTAGAGGGAAATACATGTAGACTCAAAACAAGGTTACTTTAAACTTGCAAAGCCCTGACCTAATCAGCAAGTAACTGTATCTGAACATGGAGAAAGAAAATGTCTCTTTTGACTTCAAGAAAAGAATTGCAATGAAAGCTGCCAGGAAAAACAAAGGTTTTTTGCATATGTTATTTCTTGAAAACTAAGCACAACAGGAAAAAAAATACAGGGTAATGATTTTCAATTAAATTGGAGGTTACACATAGCTGTTTCAAGAAAGGTTGTCTTACAAAAGTGTAAAAGCGAACACGACGAAGTTGAAAGTTATTGTGGGTAATGGTGGTTTTACAGTTACTTGTTCAAGGTATTTCAGCACTGACAGAAGGAAACAACAAAAACACGTGTATAAATGCTTTCTCTTTCCTTTTAGCTAAACACCGTGAACCTCGACGAACTAGCGCCAAACTGTTACTACCCATAATACCAATAAGTATTGTCACGTGCACTTTTATGCTGTTGTGGGACAACCTTTGTCGAAACAGCTATATACATGTCAAAATTCAGGCACATCTGAACAAAAATAGAAAATGACCTAAAATGGCACAAACATCCCTTTTGCACCAATCCCTTCTGTTAGCCTTGAATATCCAACAGAAAGGCTCATGTCAGCATTTTTCTTAAAAAACAAAAAACATTTTCTTCAGAGATTTTCTCAGAATTTGGTTTTACATACAAGAAAACTACTTTTGGTATGTTTTTAACAACAGAATTGGTTATTAATCAACACCGTCATTAGAGTCCCTTACAAAACTCGTTTAGTTTAGCAAAAATACTGTCTGACCTTTACACTGTACATGTAGCTTTTGCAAACAGACAGAATCTAATCACTTGTTGAATAGTTAAGCAAAGTTAGTGTAGTTTATTTCATCAATTTCAACCCTAGCATGTGTGTGGCATGTAAACTACGCCTACCTAATGCACAGAAGATGTGCACACTAACAAAAATAGGCACCGTCCTTAATAGAGGCAGGTTGTCTTGATACTCTAAGTGGGAAAAGGGAAAATGAAAACAAGGGAAAACAAAACTATCTTTTCCCAAGGGACCAGTAATTGCTAACTAACAATAAATAATTCATTTCTAACTTTGAGCTCAATTTTTTTTTAAAAGACTGTGCTATTAAAATAAAGCAGTTGAAACTTCATTGTATTACCATTGTCACCTTACCAACAACAACAATCTAGGTAAAGCCTTACTCTGCATTTAAGTACTGCTCGTAAAAATAATTTACTCTAGAGCTCTTTTTGTTATCCATAGTAAGAGGTTTTCTGATTTCATTCACAAGGCACACTCAGTCTTCAGCCTCATCGTACCCCCACTACTTTGTGTGTGCCTGAGCCAGTATTTCATGATGTGACAAGACATACACTGAAGCTTGCTCAAGGATTTCCAGTTCAGAAACTCTTACTGGCAGCATTCACTGGTTCTTGGCTGGCTGCTCCTACTGTCCCAGGGTCAGGTGGAGTTCCTTTTGAACTCTGGCAGAGATACTACTATCCAAATATCAGAGACCAAATGGTGGCTAAGGTAGAGAAATGCACTAAAAAAGTACTAACCGACTAAAAATACTCTATTATGACTTCAGCTGCAATCCTTTGTGAAGCGGTTTGATTTTTATTTGATAAAATGTCTTGTAAAGACTGATTGTAATGTGAAAATGGTGCTGTAATCATGTTGTTTTCCAGCTTCTTTGAAGAAAGTGTATTCTCAAGACAAAGAGTTTCACAGTCCGGATACTAACTAGTGTATGCCTTATATGTCATAAAAATTTTTCTATTGATTTGTAAAAACTGTGAGACGTCTTGAGATGTCTTACATGATGTGCAAGTATTGAGCCTTTGAGGAACCTTTTAACTTGGAAAATCCAAGATGTAGGTATGGATGGGAGATTTGCTCAATCCTTTACTCCTTCACTCCTTTGGTTGGGTGACCAAATGTGAATACCACGTGTTGTAATGATTTCTTTTTTTCTTTTCTTTTCTTTTTTACTTACCTTTCCAAGGTGATATCAGTGACTGCAGAACACCAAGCCCTGTGTAATTACTTAAGTATTTTCTTCTATTCATCAACTGTTTGTTCATATCATCTTGTCATCTCCAAATGTACTTACACTACTGATAAATTGTAGTGAAATGTATCACTCAAACTCTTCTCAATGCTCCCAGATAAAAATTTTAATCATGGCTATATTCATTCAAAAATTCATATTTTAATATCTTTGGAAGTCAATAAACATTACCTATGCAGTTAAACTGATCACTCAGTGAGGAAATCGTTCCACATCCACATCAAATTACTTTATACATCGGTTAGCAGAATGGCAAAAAGTCTAACAGGAAGGGAAGGAGCGAAGAGGAGCGAAGGAACAAAGGATCGAGCTAATCTTCCATCCATACCCAAACTTGGATTTTCCAAGTTAAAAAGCTCCTTACTTACAAGTCATTTCAGACATCTCAAATGCACACATGGAAGTCTCACAATTTTTACAACAGGAAAATGGTAATGACATTTAAGGCATAATCTCTCTCATTTTTCTTGCATTAAATGCCCATCTAGACTAAGCAGTTTTTTCTTTATATTTATTTTGCATAAATAGCAGTCATCAAGTTCATTCTGAAAGTGTGGAGAGGGTTTTTAAGTCTTTCTAGTTTTGTTAACCTTTACCAAACTTCAAGAGTTAAGTTTTCCCCGATTAGTAGAGGGTTATTTCCCTATCTGCTAAATATCTCGACACATTAATAAAATTTATGTATGTATGTATGTTCCAGCCTCTGAGAGCAGGAAACATTTTTGTTGAGTATCAAAACTGACATCTGCCAATTGATTTTAAGTTGAACATCAATAAAGTTGTTTTTGCCACAAAGACAAGGTGCTCAGTTCATTTCATATCTGACTGACATTTTGTAGTTACTTTATTATATTATTTTTTGTATTTTAAGTCTGTATGCATGCACCAAGGTAAACATTTGGGGACTACAAAACTTGTTGCAATTTTTGGTAGAGCTGAACAAATTTTGTCAGCCCAATTTGGATGGACCATTAGTTTAACGGTGTTATATTAATTTTATTTTCACGTGCAGGCAAGTCTGCCACTTGCAAAGCTGTGTGCAATGGTAACTATGCAGAAACAAGGTGAAGCAAATTTCCAGACCTTCTCCTTACCATTGAGAGTCCTTGCTGCAATTGAGGTGGATAATATGCGACAGGATAAAGTGCGAGACAGTGGCTTACTTGACATCACTGTTAAATATCAGCAAGTGAAAACAGAGGATCCAAAAGGAAGACATACAGCAGTGATGGAAGACAACAATCAAGTTTGTTTATCACTTGGAGTGTTTCAAGCCTGTGGACTCAAGGTGAAGTGTCTCATGCATTTCGTCACAGTTCAAATTTATCATCTTTCATATAATTATTCATTTCAGCATTTCCTCACCATCTACGGGTATGTTACGAACTCACAATGAGACCAGCTCCCAGTTGGCTTGATAACTCAGTTGTTAGGGCACTGCACTGGTACTGCAGAAGTCATGGGTTTGAATTCTGCTCAAGCCTTAATTTTTTTCAGGCTTTAATTTCACAGCTGCTTAAGTTGTGCATATAACTGCAATGATCAATCATGTCTTCATACAGTTACAGTGTTGTAAGTTAGGTTTTGAACTTGAAAGTTCCAAACCTAAAGTTGGGTAGTATAATAAATTATTATAATAAAATAGTGTAACTTAATTCAGCACTGATAGCTTAGAGTAAAAGATGGTTATTAAAGGATCTCTTTTCAGATTGGATCTGGGTTTGTAGGCTTTGATATAAAATTGTGATAAAGTATTGCCATATGATTGTAATTTCTGCATTTTGGCATGGTTAATAATTCTGGTGTAACAGCTTTCAATTAGGTTCCAATTCTTAAATTGCAACATTTTGGGTTCCTTCCCCCATTGATTTTACAACCCAAGAATCCTGCCCTCCCCCCTCCTTGAAAAATCCTGGATCTGTCCATGACTTACAAACTTCGTTGTTCGCGGAGAATGTGAAAAAATTGCTTAGTCACCTTTACTGATTTTGTAGGCCAGTGTTCATTGTGGAATGTCATTTCCTTGACCCAAAGATTTTCCCAGGTGAAGTCAGCCACAGTATTTTTGTTTACTCATAGGCAGCAGCACTTTTTCATGTGGAATCCAACCCCAGCCTGTCATATCCTACAGAGGTTGGTGTCAACACATACATTGTGCTGCAGTTCCCACTGGGAAAGAAGCTCAAGCATGTGACAAGGACTGTGGCACGGACATTCAGTCCTGAGTTTTCATACAATGCAGATATATTGTTACCAGTAGTGTTGCCATCTGATGTAAGTGGTACTAAAAGAAATCTGAGTTTAGCAGAACAGCTGGAAAAATCTGAAATGGTGTTTGAAGTTTGGTAAGTTTATACTTTGGATAGTGGTTTATTACATTTCTTGCAGATGAGGAGTAGTTAAATGTGGGAGTACTCAGTAGTCTAATGGCTTAAGATCCAGACATTAAAATCTTGGTCCATGGTGACCATTTTCCCTGTGCTGTGTTCTAATGGTCAAGACAATTTTAATTGTCTTGTGATAATTAGAACTATTACAAGCATCTTGTGAGACAAATAGATTTGGAGGAGTGGCTGACCTGCAATGGCCTAGCATCCATCAGGAGGAAAGAGCAATGTCCTGAGTTGCTTAATGTTGTGGAAACTACCATTGGAAGGCTGATGGATAACTGGTGCTTGAGTCATTTAATCAAAATTATATACTTTATTTATGACATATGCAAGGTTTTGTATCCCTTTTGACATGTGCAAAAATACTGTAAAACATTGTACAGCTATGCTCGTAAGATTTTTGTGCATGTCTCCTTATATGTTCAGTTCTGTAGAGTTATATGTTAGTTTTTTTTTAATCTAGCTCATTTTTTCTAGGTTTGCTTTTGTTAAATCTTAATAGAGGACTCTGTAAACCACTTTGTGATGTAGGTCTCCTTATTAAAGATTATTTATTATTATTAATACCAAACCTTGCTTAAAGTGCCCCTATGATTAAATTCTCGATATCTATTTTTTTACATTTTCATACACAATAGGTCTTGCCTAGATATCTTGCCTAATTTCAATCTCTTACGAACATTTGGACCTCTGTTTCTGAGAATTTACTGCTGCCATTAATTTTCCTTGTTCCAAGTATTGGCTGAGAATTGGAGTAAATGACGTCATTCACTCAAAAATACCTCACAGGTTGAAATTAAGATAACAAGTATTGTAGAAAATTGCACAAATATAAGAGCCGAAGTTTTTTTATTCTTTATGCAAATTGTGTACTAATTGTTATCATAATTTCAACCCGTGTGGTATTTTTGAGTCGAGAATTGAGAATTTCATCATAGGGGCACTTTAAAAGCGTGTTGTGAAAGCAGATTGTACAAACTCTAACCAGGCATCAAATGTCACGAGGAGTGAGTGGTGACCAGACAATAAGATCAGGTATGGAGCAAGTCAAGTCTGGAGGGCAGAGAGATGTTTTGCTTGGTGTGGGAAAAGTACCTCTTGTCAAGCTTCTTGCTCATAAAACAGGTTGGTCCACCTAATTTCATCTTCTAGCAACATTTGAATGCAAATGGTAAATTTTTGACTGTGTATAGTGTGTTAATTTACTTTGATATATTCACCAATGTTCACTGAGCCTGAGGCGAATAATTGTTTTAGAATAATTTTCAGAGGTGAATATCAAGGACTACAAAATAACAGACTAAAACATAAAATCGCAGATGTAATTGTTCGTGTGCATTCATGTTTCTGTAGCCATAGTTTTAATAATAAGCTTACATGTACATCGATCATTGAGTTCGGCAACAAAACAAATGAGCGAAACACTATGAAAAATAAATCCATCCAGTACCTTTGTTTTATCGTTGTTGACTTCCTTCACAGTTGACATGATCACCTAAAAATGAGTAGCTTAAGCCTTTAGTTTGAAGAAAAATAAATTTTAATCAATCGACGCAACCACTGTGTTTACGATTTTTAAAAGCATTCAGTTGAATGCAAGTTCTTGATAAGATTTTTGGTCCAAGGGCGACAGCAGTCATTCTGAAAATTCTCCCCTGTTTCATGTATCCTGGACTTGGAGTGATGTCTTTCGAATGAATGAAAACTTCATTCAGCAACTGTTCGCCATGTTTACTTTCCGAGATGGCAAAGATGGCAAGCTTAGTAACCAAGCTCTCTATAGTGTCATATGATGAGGGTTTTCAACCAATCAGAATGTCCAATTCTTATATTCACCTCTGGAAATTATACTAAACATACAATTGTATGATAGTTCAGGTGCTGATTGCCGCTGGAACCAATATAGTACTTACAATGAAGGAGCTGATACAGCAAAATATGTTGAGGGACTACTCAGACCTTGAGTACGTACATGTATGGAGTTTAATACAGCTCTGTTTCGTAGGCTAACATAAAGTTAGCCCACTCATCAGTTAGTTTCCATATACACTGAAGCCTACTAAAATACACATGAACAATATGGTCGAGCAAGACGCAATAAACTGTTACAAAATATCGTAAAAAACGGTTACAATCAATGGTTGCTTGTTCAAATGCACTTCTAAAATTTAAGAACTTATACGCGTGCTTTGAACATGTTAATATTTTAAGTGCCAGTGTGGGCACGCTGGGAAAACGAAATGCAATTGGTAAACTATAATCTAAGAATGAACTTTTTTAGGTGCCAGCACGTAGAACTTAGATGTAACAAAACTGTTCTTAAGAACTTGGCACAACCAACACAAGACCAGGCTGGAAGAACATGCAACTGCAGGAAGAAGGACAAATGCCCCTTAGAAGGAAACTGCCTTTCTAAAGGAATCGTTTATCAGGCCAAGGCGACGTCTGAGAGCAAAACCCGTAGGTGTCGTTCAACAAGGAAATGCACAAGAACAACACAGAACTTGGCAAACACATCTGGCAGAGTAAAAGTAAACAGCAACACTACACCATCAAATGGAAGATCCTTACCAAGGCGAGACCCTACTCAAATGTGACAAAGCGGTGCAACCTACGCACGACTGAGGAGCACTTCATCATCACCAAACCAAAACTGGCGACACTAAATAAACGAAACGAACTAATTTCCACATGCCAGTACCGATGAAAATTCATTCTTAGATATTGTTAACTAACTGCATTTCGTTTTCCCAGAGCGCGCACGCTGGCACTTAAAATAATAACATGTTAAAAGCATGTACATAAGTTTTAACATTTTAGAAGTGCATTCAAACAAGCAATCTTTGATTGTAACCGTTTTTTTTACAATGTTTTGTAACAGTCTGTTGTAATGGTTTATTGCATCTTACATAACCATATTGTTGATGTGTATTTTAGTAGGCTTCAGTGTATATGGAAGCTAATTGATGAGTGGGCTAAATAACATATGCACGCAAGATCTGAGTGGTCTTTCAACACATTTCATTACATATATACATGTAGGGCTGTAAGAGCTATTTTTCATGTCCATGAACCATAGTTTTAAGAAAGCTGTTTATTTCTGCTTATGAGCCTGTAAAGTTTTGGGCTCAGCTGATTTAGACAAGCCTCGCTTCTCTGTTCACACTTTCCTATGAGGTTTGTTGCTGTTAGTCTGAGGAAATACTTTACACAGGTTAGTGTTCTAACCAATCACTCTTATACCAATATTTTCCCCTAGTTAGTTATGGATAGACTAGATGTAAACAAACCTCCCAGTTGCATCTACACTCAGAGTTGATAACAGGATTTCATAAGAGTCTTGTTGGTTAGTACATGCTCATGCTCATCACACAGGAGTCAAAGGATGGTACCCAATATACTTGCCTAGTAAAAGTGGCATGCATGATGGTGATGTGGACAAGGTTGTTGGAGGGTTAGAACTTAGTATCCAATTCTCAGAAGCAGAGGATAGAGACCATGTTATTCACCTGTCAAGAGGAGTTGGTTGGTCTCCACTGCCTGAGATAGATTGTGATGAGGAGTGGCTGGACAAAGAGGATCTATCCAAAAAGAAACACTGGGAGTATTGCTTGAACATCAACAAGGCTTGGATTCCTTCGTCAGAACTTCATTCTTTTCAGGTGTCAGTAACAAAACGGGATAAAGATATCAGGGCTTATGCACGATACAAGCTCTACAACAAAGGTACCCATTTTTCTTGCATATAAGGTACCCTTTAATATGAAATAACATGCCAAAGTACTGAGAATTCCAAATTATTGTGTTCCGGGGTGTCCAATTGATGAAATCGATGACAATTGATACCAATCAATACATGTCAAGATCAATTAACAGGGCTGGAAATAACAGTCGGTCATCGGACAGTGTCCGACCAAGTTTTAAATATGTCCAGCCAATTTCACATTATGATCGGACATGATGTCCGAACATTTCACTAACACCAAGTTACATGTATTGTCTGTCCATGAAATTTAGTTAGATACATTGTTGAAACCTCGAAATTGCGACCAGTTCAGTCGCCAATGCAGCTAAAATCTTTGGCGACCAAAAACTCTGGTTTAGTCGACAGCCGAAAATACATCTGCGTTCACAGGCTACCATAATGGCGGCTACGTTTCTCTGTGTTGACGATCAATAACGGTTATTTTCTCAGACATTATGTCCTTCCAGGAATACATAGTCAAAGATCTTTGCTTCTATAACATTCAATATAAGAAAGGAAGGCAATCTATCCTTTTGCTTTGCTGTAAGAATTTCCTCACATCGGGAAATTTGCAAATGGGTCGCAAATGGCTGATCATGTTTGAAATCGCCCTATAATGCATTGCAAACCCTTGAGCATTGAGTTCGTGATGTATGCCTACCGATTGTGTCTCTTGGAATGCATGAATCTTTCACAGACATTACATTCGCTATGTATACAAAATTAGCGGCCAAAAAAGTCTTGGAAATTTTTTTCTGTACGGCTTTTGTGTATTGAGTTCTTTTCTGAATAAAATTCCTACTTAGTCGTGAAATGGCTACGCAAGAAGTTTTTTTAATTTTGGGCCCTTGACTCTGACAGTTTGAGCCATATCCTAGAGCCCATTATGGGCTCCTGCCATATCATAAAGCAGAAGTGTTCATCTTTCCTGTACTTGCCAAATAAAGCACTCTTCAGAAATCACCCTATTATGCATTACATGCATTGCGATATGCTGTTAGCCCTTCATGTAAGTACCCTAGAGTCAACTTTGGTTAGGAGCCTGCAACTCCCATACTAAACCCATGTCACGGTATTTTTACAAACCTGTCTATTTTCAGGCTTCTTTTCCCATGAAAAAGGTCAGTTCCGGGCTATAATATGAGCGCAAATCGGTAAGGAGAAAAATGGCGGCCTCAGATGGACATTTCGACCTAATCTTCCGGTGAAATTATAAAGTCCTTGATTGTGATTGGTCACTGAGGTTCCTGCGGGGGTCTGAATTTGCGGTAAATTCAAACTAAAAATAGATGGGTCTAAAGGCCGGGACAGGAATAATTGGAGTAGCTACACACTCCTAGTGATAGCAATCAATAGAAAACTAGGTTTGCTTGAAGAACATGTAATCAGGAGATAACCAGGAGGGTATTGATTAGTATTGATTGGCTGCAAATTTCATCATGTTTTTTGATCTACAATCTGTTGGGAATAGGCAGTTATGAGCTGGAGCATGAGCATGCCAATTCAAGCAATTGAAAATAGCCTTGCTTCTATCAAAAGTGTGAATTCCACGAGCATTTAACAACAAAAGTTTAAAATTTTCGTTGTTTCGCCCATATCTTAAGAGATAAAGCTATCCAATTCAAGTGAGAAAAGCTAATGTTAGCATTCTTTGTAAAACGCAAGCAGCAAGTAGAATTCACCAAATGAACGACAATAGTAAATAAAAATAAATAAATAAACAAATGCTACTCAATACATTCTAAATTAGACCTGGGTGAATAAGCCAATCAATGGGAACATTGGTTGTCGGTTGGGATTTGTTACTGGCCAGCCCAACCTCTCAGCCTTGTTTTATAGGCTCACTTCTTGTTTAATATAGATCATAAACAGATTATATCAATAAATATAATAGCAAAAAGGTTCTTAATCTGTAGTTAAAATTCACAATGCACTAACAACAACTAAGAGTTATCGTAGGCCCTAGTCTGCGCTGCCTTGTTTAGATAAATCGTTTGTTGAAAAATACACACCTAGCAGTCATGTGACTGAGTTACATGTGGAATTTACATGCTACTACTGATTTACAATAAAAAATTACACAAATGAATTACATCAAGACAAAGATATCCACTGCTAAACCAAACAAGTGTAATGCAAGTGTAATGCTACATGTAGATCACATAGACAGGATACATTTTTACTTCCGTTAATTTTATGAACAAAATTCGATCTGCCCCGATTCAACCCTTATTGACAAATAATTTTCAAGTTATACCTGTTTGCTTACTCTTGGAAAGTGAGCTTTAAACGATAGTTGTTAATCGGCTCATTGTGATCCCTAGATTTTCCTTATGTTATGGTTGCATCTAATTTTTTGGAACTTAAGTATTTACAACCCTTTATCAGAAGGGTTTCCTAAAACAGATTGTCACGCAGTTTCGAATTCCATGTCTTCCATTCCAGGAGTGTTTACACTGCTCTGTATTGAAGACAAATGTTGCTTTATTTCATGGAATGAAATGATACTGATATCAGATGAAATGAAAACCAGTCAACGAGAATAAATTCTGACTAATTTACATATTGTGTCAAAGTTTAGACTATACTCTCAGGCATGCTAAAAATAAAATGTAAAGTAAACAGAATTCAAGCATTATACTTCGGTAGCACTATGAATGCACAAATGCAATTCGATCTGGCCTGAAGCCATTGTGATATGTATACAGTGGGATATTCATCATAGACCTAACAATTAATTTTTGTGAGTTACACCTGTTTGCTCATTTGCAGAAAATGCGCTTTAGAGGTTAGTTTTGAATCCACTTGTTATCTTTAGATTTTTCTGCATGACTGATACCAGCCACTTTAACCTTTCAAGCCTTATTTTTGTTGTCAAATGTGATTTAAATGCAAGCAAGTTGTGTTAAACAGATGGCTCAGCCACTTACAAAATAAATGGCTAAAAACAGCTTGTCACAAATACAAATGAAGAAGCTAGTCATAAAAGGGGATAAGTGACGATTTTGGTTGCTTTTCTTTTTTTTTGCTCCAAATTAGTTGAATTTTTGCATGTGGTCTTCAATGTAATAGAAAAACGTGGTTCTGTATTTTTGACGCTGGTTTTTGCTTTGTTTTCGAGTTAAAACGTAGGTAAAAAACTTGGCTTTTCCTAGCCATGTCTTTAGGAGTTTATTTGTTGAACAGCAAACAGGCAGACTGTTTATAGTGTATGAAGTCAAAACCAAATCCCACAGCATATAGAGC
>Ga0126339_10000930_pt1 | contig 18386 bp, 7 predicted proteins | sample OrbTmetagenome_2_FD_92532 | JGI IMG/M metagenome (GOLD analysis project Ga0126339, IMG submission 92532) | Coral microbial communities from Petempiche,Puerto Morelos, Mexico - Orbicella T R C metagenome | ecosystem: Host-associated > Invertebrates > Cnidaria > Coral | place: Petempiche,Puerto...
ACGCTCGTGTCATGTTGATTAATTCACCTTCACATTTCATTACCGAGCTTAAAATTCACCATCTTTATTAACTTATCACTACTCACGATGACTTCGATAGCGTTGATCCTAGCAGTATGCAGGGCACCTGTCATATATGAACTCAGTTAAATGGCCTTGCTCTCCATGAGTTCTCGTAGCTCAGTGGATAGAGCGCCCGCCCGGTGTTCGGGAGGTCATGGGTTCAATTCCTGTCGGGGACTCAGAATTTTTCTTTGTCCCACGTTCGTGTCATGTTGATTAATTCACCTTCACAATATTGATCGTATTTATTACATGACTAAGAAAATTACTTCATTGTTACTGGCTGAGAGCAGTGCAAATTAACGCGCGCGTGTTCGCAATTTTCTCAGTCATATGACAAATGAGTAATCGTATGAAAGCTCAAGCAATTAAGGATTTACACTACTCGTGGTTTTTGAAAAGGCTCGTGCAATTTAAAAGAATTTTCAAAAATCAAACGTGGTGTAAATCCTTATTAATTGCACTCGCATTCATACGATTACCAATACTAATTGGTCTGTCTCGTTAAACTATCACTCGAGGCTTTCTTCGACCTCAGACTGAGTGTTACAGACTTCGCTGAAACATCACAGCTAGCAACAATGAATTCTTCTTTAGTAGGATGAGGATACGATTGCGTAACCGTGTAATAATGTATAATTTGATATTCTAACCTGTAACAGCACATCATTGCCATTGATGTTGGCTTCAAATACTGGATCTGCCAGCCCGGATGAGGTGCTAAAATCTACTTGTCTTCCATCTATTGTGACCTACGAGGCATATTGAAGAAACTGTAGTTGTTTTAAATTATTTTTAATAAAATCTTTGTGAACTCTTACTAGAGCGATAATTACAACTAAAAGAAGCTTAATGTTAAAGAGAGAAGTTACCAAAATTCTAAAGGAAACTGTTCCAAACTCAAAACGCAAGCCTCGAGTTCTAAAGTTTCTCCTCCGCCCCCTTTCGGGGTTTGGGGGTATTTACAGAAAAATTTGATGAAGGTGTGAAACCCTTAAGGCCCGGATACACGGTGCAACATTGCGCGCAATATTGCTCGCAACAATTTTTCACTCGACGTGCCTGCACGGTTGCAACATTTAGTGCAACATTACACGCAATATTTGATGAAACGTACGACGGGCGACATTTGGGTCGGCGGTTAAATTTGAAAGTGAGATTTGATTGGCTGAACACTGAAATTTGCGTCACAGCATTGCACGAAATGTTGCAGATGGTGGATAAACGAAGAAATTTGTTGCTCACAATGATGCAGAAGTAGGACGAAATTTTACTGCTGTATTATTGTGCGCAAAATTGCGCGCAACAATTTTAGTTGGGGACGTAATATCCGTGTATCCGGGCCTTTAGCCCAGTTCTGGACCAAAATTTGCGATTTTCCCTACCCTATTTCAGAGCCGACCAAAAATTTGATGCCCCATTATAGACCTGACTTATTACAGATGTACCCACTTCACACCAAACACACCCAATTGAAGACCAGAGTGCACAAACCAACACGGTTCAAAAACCATACTCTTTAGCGCCACACATACCGATAGAACCCGTATAAGGGGATACCCCTCAGGGTTTCTCCCTATTGTAGTCCATTTCATTTTCTTAGATTGTCATTCATCCTGTCTTTTGCCTAGATCGGTACAAAAATTAAACTATTGAAGTTGCGTTTGCTATGATGTAGCTCAGGAGTGTAGGTATAGGTTGTGACCTTCTCTAATTAATCAACTGACCTGGAAACTGCCATCTGGTTTTGATTTCACCAGCATTGGATAATCTGCTTTCTGTAGAGTGATCACAAGATCCCAGGTCGATTGCCTCTTACTCACAGCGTTGAGCCTAAAAAACAGGTACAATCTTAAGTTTAATAAATTTATCTGAAGACGTTTAACAGCACCAATTGTCAGCTATAAAAGAGCGCGGAACCCATTATGTTTTACGGTTTGGGCGAAAATGAGTTGGGGCGAGAGTGCCGCGCCCATGTCTCGTCCCAATCTCTTGTAGTTTGAAACATCTCTTAGTTTGAAACTTCTCTAAGCAACTGAAATTTTATTTACTGTCTGAACAACATTCTGAAAACTTGTATTGTTTTTCTCCATTCTGTTATACCATGTATACATCTCTTCTCTCATCAGTTATGTATTCCCTTAAATATCTATAGGAACATTACAATAACTCGAATTTCGAGTTATCTCAGTCTCCAGACTCAAGTTCTACATATTTTTCTGTTCTTCTATTATATACATGTTTTGATGCATGAGTGAATTAAGTTGTTGTTGTTTTCTCGCCTCATATTCCCTGCCTGACTTCAAGAGAAAAGCAGACTGTCAGCAGTCTGTGAGGAAGGAAACACTGAAATGTTTGCGACTTCCCGCAGCTCTCACTTACTTGCTCTGGTTCTTGAATGCTGTTGCCTTTCTTGCTCGTTGTACAAAGAAATAAGCAGTTGTGGCCAACAGTTCATCTCTCTCCTCTTCTGTCAATTGATGGCCTGTCGCAAAAGGAAACCAGTAATTGTTTGGGGTTTACCATCAACTAAAAATACCCGAACTTTCGAAACGGAGGCAAAAGGTGTGAAAATTTCCTTAGAAAGTTTCCGGAAAATCTGAAAACTGTTTAGCCTGGAGAACAGGCGGATTAGCGGGGAAGAGAGCGAAACGCGATACACGAGCGCGGAGCGCGACCACGTATATCACGCTTCGCGGTCTGCTCCGCTAATCCGCCTGTTCCGCAGGCTAAAAACTGTTGAATCCACTTGACCTAAAATTCCGGGAATTCTGGGAGAAAAATCAAATGGAACGGAAATTCTTAAGAAGAAGGTTTCGAAAATTTGGGTATACCTCAAGGGATTGTCCACTTTTTCAGAAATTTCGGAAAACGCTGCTCCATTCCAAGTTCAAACCGGAAGTTTTGGCCGAACGGAAAGCACCCCATGTTAAAAGACTAGCAAGAACCACAAATTAAAAGAGAAAAAACTAAACTAGAGGAATGCTTTCTATTTGCATGGAAAACCAGTGAGAATTTTCCGCCAGATGGAACAGTACAAAATTTCAATAGGCAAAATAAGACCGGATGAGTGTGTAATATTTGACAGGATTTGAAAACCTTCCAGTGGAAAGGACTGTTCCCAGTCATTTCCCACCGAAACAACTGCGTATTTCATCAACGAGCATGGGGGAATAGAGTGAAAGAGCAAATGGTACAATGATTTTGCGATCATTTCGATAAAAACGAGAAAAGAGGAATAGCTCTGAAGGTATTCCAAATTTTTCGAAAAATGTCCATTGGAAAGGTCGTTCCATTTGTTGTCCCACCCAAAAACTGTGGTTTTTTTTTTTTCATACAACTGGAAAGAGCCCCAGATGTGTAATATCCAGTCACAATGATTATTTATTTCCCGGTTGGTAGCAGGGCTGTCATTAAGTTTTGATTCACCTACAGGTAGCCTTGATCTTCAGACCTGTAACAAATTCGTTACTTTGTGTCTGAATTGTATCAACAACAATCAAGTTCAGTCCCACTTAAGATCAAGGGTCAATCAAACATACTTAGCCATAACTGGCGTTACGGGTTAGAGGCCTTGACAGCCCTGGTCAGAATTCTTACCTTTAAATCCTTTTGGATACTCTTGAGGAAGGAACTTAGTGGTGATGTCACCAAGGCGGAATTTAGGATGATTGAGAACATCACGGAGAAGGGATACATTGTATGTTACACCTACAAAACGCAAAGCAGCAGAAAATGTAGAACTTTTACACCTGTCAACATCACAGATTTTTTTTGGAGGGAAAAAGCTATGGCATTATTTCACGCTGTGCAAGGAGGCTCAGCACAAGGTAGTGTATTAAGTTAGCAAAAGAAATACTGGTGTGTGACCATTCACATAAAAGCTGTTGAGCAGTACTTTCATGTGGTACTGTTTACTAATTTGTGGTACTTCTGTACAAGGTGGTTCTAACTTTGAAGTCTGTGGATGAAACCCTAGTGTGTGACCATTCAAATGAAAGCTATTGAGCAGTACTTTCATGTGGTATGGTTTATTATGCTGTACAAGGTGGTTTAACTTTTAAGTGTGTGAATGAAGCCCTAGTGTGTGACCATTCAAATGAAAGCTATTGAATGAGTAGTACTTTCATGCGGTACTGTTTATTATGCTTTATTATATCTCTGTTAGTACGCGCGCTGTGATTGGTCAATTTGGCGGGCCGTACTCTCCTGTACGGCCCGCTAAAATTTAAAGTTGGTTTTGTTGCCAAACTGTTTCGTAATTTATCGATAAGTGTTCTTAACTTTTAAAGTAAGTGAAAGTTTAAAACTTTCCATTACTCTAAATTATGTAGTAAAGCGTGCTAACGACTTAAAAACAGTTTCAAACTGACTCGTTATGCTTTCGAGGTGCGTCAGAAATTTGAAGCCGTTCCGAGTCCGCGTGAATAGAAATCGTTTCCGAACCCGTCAGGCACACAGTAGAGATATAATAAAAATCTTACTAACCTCGTCTTCTCGGTCCGTACTGTAAGTTACGGATCCTCGTTTTTTCCACTTCGATTTGTGACCCGCGCGCTTCGCGCTTGGGCCATAAATCGAACGGGAAAAAACTCGGTCCGTAACTTATAGTACGGACCTCGAACTCGGTTAGTAAGAGGTTTGTACAAAGTGTTTCTGACTTTTAAGTCTGTGAATGAAACCCTAATGTGCACTCAAATGAAAGCTATTGAATGTGATACCTTCGTGCAGTAGTAGGTATTGTGCTCTATGACGTGGATCTGCTAAAACTAAGAAAGGTATCCTGCTTTTCTTTGTTGTTTTTACCTCTGATAACGTAAGAGTCCAGCGCTTTGTTCATCAAATCAAGCGCTTCATTTCTGGTTTGCCCATGGGTTACCAACTAATGAAAATAAAATGAGATTTTATCCTTACGTAAAGCTGTCAAGAAGGCAAGAATAAGACTACATGAACAGGATGGAAAAAGTGAAAGATTTGACCTTTGATATCATGGAGTCATAATAGATGCTAATTTCACTGCCTTCAATGATACCGCTGTCACAGCGAACCTAACAAGGGAAATAAAATGCAGAGTAGAAAGCGGGACATAAAAGATAAAATAACTAAAACTAGAATTATCAACTCCCAACAATGTTAGCACGTAATGCGTGCAAAAGACGTAATGTATATATTAAAAACTGGATCATCGGATAATGCAATTCAAGAGTTTTCATTGGCTTAGCCGTCATGGTATATAAGTCATTATAACCTGCTCTACAAATATAGTAAGTGTATGCATAGCTTTTTGGGGTGTTTTTAATTTTTATTTTATTTTAGTTTTATATATTTTGGGGGAGTTTTTAATAAAACAATAATTATTCTCCTCACACTTGTTGGATATGAGATAATCTTAGCAAACTTGACACTATGCACCTCATTGCCTATCTACCATCTCATATCCAATGCATGCTCATGGAATAATTGTTAAATATGTAGATAAGATACTACATGGCAGCAAGAAGATATAAATTTTATTTTCAAGTGGTAAAAACAATATTTTAAGAATGAGTGCAGCAAGTGAGTAAAATATTGTTTTTAACAGGAGAAAATAATAGTCATATCTTCAAGCCACCATGTACTTTTCTTTTTTATTATGCAGACAAACTGACTGTTTGTCTAAACAACCATGAAAAAGCAGGAAATCGCACCGTCAATAGTGAGGATGTGGAAAATACACCACACGGGTCCCAGATGTAGCTTCCATATGAATTTTTCGAGTGGCGTATTTTCCATTAAAACACTCATGTCTATAATTAACAAATGGTAAACGCCATAGCGTGTGCTATTGAGTTATGGATGCACGCGGGAGGTTGCTAAGCACAAAAGAAGCGTAAGAGTCGCACAAGGCGATAGCCTCGTGCGACTCTAGCTTCTTGAGTGCTTAGCAAACCTTCCAAGTGCATCCATAACTCAATAGTGCACGCTATGGCGTTTACCATTTGTTTTATAACATAACATTGAGACATTGAACAACAGAAGTCCTTTTATTGAGCTACATCACAAAAAAATTTTCGTGTAGTCTTACATGACAAGACAAAACAAGCACGCAAAAATTCATTCATGACAACCGACTGCACACCAGTAACTCGATAAAGTTTCATCTTCACACAACTGTGAAGACAGTTTCACATTTCTGGCAGAAGGACGTCGGCCATTACTTTGGAAACAATGTCTGTCAAAAGATTTGCTTTGTAAACACTAGCACACACGTCAGCAGCGTACACCCATGGGCTAATAGTAGACACTAAATTAACCAATCAGAGCGCGCGCTTTGCTTTAGTTATGTTATAACATTAAAGAGTGCTATGAAGCTGGTTGTACGAAGCCATTTGTCCACATTACCGACTTATGGCAAATTGAGAAAACTAATAGACAGTGAAATTACAAACTGATACAAAAAAATACCAAAAATAGCAAGAACATGAAAAAATGCAAAGACAAACTCACATTAGGAAGATGAGTTGGTTCAATGTACTTGTACAATCTTCCAATCGAGGGTAAACCAAAATTCTTGTATGGATCCTTAAACAAGGAAGAATGATTGATTAGCATAATTATGTTAATATTTCATTACAGTTATATCAATATTTTGTGTGTCCAAAGACAGGTGACAACAGTGAAGAGTATCATCTACCAGAGGACACTGTCTTGATATACCTCCAAATTATCTTGACTAACATTAAAAGAGATACATGGCAACTAGTAGGGAGAATTGTGATTTTGAGATTTGCCAGGAAAAGGAAGTGCTGAGTTAGCCCCAAATTAGCCCCAACTGAGCCAGAGCTCTTAATTTAAGAAACCTAAAATCCAGCTTTCCTGTTCTATCAGCAGGGCTGGTGATCACTTTAGAAACCAATCAATGAATTCAGATTTGTTGCTTCCTCAGTCTGTGACTCTTGGTGAAAATTCTTGAAATAAATCACCTTGTCACATTTTGCACCTTTCATTTTTTGGTGGTACAAGAGTGAAGTTGGAGAAAGTAGGAGTAGGAGAGAATTGTGAGAAGATAAACAACCAATAACAAAGTTCCAGTCTCTCACCTCAGCATACACTCTGCATTCCACTGCCCAGCCATTTACTGGAATATCAGCTTGGGTGATACTTAGTGGATGACCTGAAAGTTGAATAAACAATACTTTAAGCATAAGATGTGTAATTAAAATTACACAGAAAGAGTTTCATAAAAATTCTGTTAAGCTCTCTGCCTCTCAAGGTTCCCTTAGATTCCTAACGATAATGATGGTGAGATGGTATGGCCTATGTGTTGTAGTTCTATTTTTATTTTTTCTATTTTTTTTTTCTGCTTCAAATTTTTTCAAACCAGTTTTTCCCCACTATTTGGGGGTTCTTAAAAAGAATGTCATGGACACCATCCACCACCTCCTCAGTCCCTAACCCTACCCTACTACCACCAGGATCCCATATTTGCCCCCTCCCCTCCACCTTTAGACATACTGCTGCCATACTACAATATTTGATTTATTTTGTACTCATCTAATTTCAAACCCAATCTCTGACTTTGTACTCCAATGTCATAAGATTTTGATGGTCTAATAAGTTACTGGCCCCAGACACCCCTTTCCCATTTGACAAAAAATTTAAAGCAAAGGTAAAAATCGAACCACACTGTCCTACCTGCAGCAACTCTGATCATGTGTTCCACAAGATCGACCCCAGCTACCATCTCAGTGATGGGATGTTCCACCTGCAAACGAGTGTTCATTTCCAGGAAGTAGAAGTTCTTCTGTGAGTCAACCAAACACTCCACAGTACCAGCCGAGTCATATCCGACTGCTTTGGCAAGAGCAACAGCTTGTTCTCCCATAGCTTTTCTCATGTCTGGGTCCACAAATGGGCTACAAGAAAATTATTATTCCCGTTAGCTGGACTCAAAATATACAATATTATAGTCACACAGTTTCACGCTTGTTATAGGCATGAAGAAAGAGTATTGTAATCCAGCTCAAGAGAGCAAAAGTGAGTCAAGATAGACACTGTCCTGCATAAAAACTAAACTGAGGGAAGAAGTCAGAATTGCAACAGATACAAAGAATCAGCTTGACACATCTTAGGTTTTGCTTTTCTTATTTTCATACACATCATCAGCTGGCCACTCTCACCATTGCTGTCACCAACCCTGCTGACATCACGCCTTCAGATTACTGGTCAATGATTATAATTAATGTACATTGTACCACAAAAATTAATTGATTTTTCACCTTGGTGATTCTTCAATAACCTTCTGGTTTCGTCTCTGGATAGAACATTCTCTTTCATTCACATAGACCTATTGGCAAGTAAAACACGCAATTAAAACAATGTGAGGAAGTAGGTCTACAAAATATTACGAAGTGTGCACGCATGCCCATAGATGGTTTACTGAGTACACATATATAGTCCTGGTTGGAGAGTGGCGCACAGAGAGGAAGCTACCTTGCCCATCCACACAACATATAGACCTGAAGCTAAAAATTGCTCTTCATGTGGAGAAATTAACTCACTTAAATCATGCCAAGTACTTTAAACAGAATTTGATACAAGATCTAGGCACTAATCATGCTTGGATCTTTCTTCTCAATATCTGTCAGGTGGAGACTTATAAATATAAAACGTAGATGTCTTTTGAAGCCAAAGAACTGACTTTTAATTAATTAATATTTGTTATTGAAAAGCACAAATACATCAAATGGTATTTATAAATATGAACTTTCAACTTACAGCATTTCCATACTTGTCTCCTAGAACCTTTACAGAGGGGAGAATAGAATTAACAGCACATTTTAAACTATTACCAATATGAGTCCATGTCTGGACTCATCACTGATAATGTTAATTCTGCAAATCTTAGCACCAAAATCATTAAAAATTACTATTAGTATTATTCATTTTAGCAGTTGGCAGAAGCATCTCATTGACTGAACTAGCTGGTTTCAAAAGCAAAGCAATGACATTGACAAATAATACTGCAAACTCGCACCTGAATCTCAATGTGTCTTGGGTTGTCAATAAATTTCTCCACCAACAACCTGTCATCTCCAAAGCTGGAACTAGCCTCTTGTGATGAGAGCCGAAATCCTTCCCTGATAACATTTTAAAATGGAAATTGCATTCACTAAGCTGTGAGTGAACACCTTAAAATCAATTACGAATATCTATGGTGTGTCTTCAAATAAAATGTTGTAGTCTATAACAAGTTAAATTGAAAGCTTCTCACTTTGTTTCCTCATCATTCCAAGCTATTCTCATTCCTTTGCCTCCTCCACCTGCAGAAGCTTTGATCATAACTGGATAACCTAAAAATTCACACACAAAAACATAGTTTATTAATTAAAATCAAGTAATGAGGAAAAGTGGAATTACCAGGAGAAAACAGAAAAGCTCACAGAACATAAACTGAATGGGCCACAAATTCAAACACATCATCATCGTCATTGTCATCATTGTCATCATCATCGTCATCATGCTCATCTTAATCTCCTCTCATCAAGCCAATAGGCATATAAGGACATAATAAACATGCTGGGATGAATCAAACCCTGGAAATTTAATTAACCCCTGGAGACAAGTGCATATCCAACTGTACGTGCCATTGTTGCTTCACATGAATAACTCTTTAATTCACCCTAAGAAAGATCAGGAGCTAAGTTAGTAATGAATTTATATTTGAAGCTTACCAATTTCATTTGCTATCCTGACTGCATCATTGTCATCCTAAAGAGAATGTGAAACTTGAATGTGAGCATATGTCCTAAAATTTCACCACTCCTGTTAATCACAAAAGCTTTATTCCTGTTTGAAATTTTTCCTATAACATTGTTCTTCTGAAGTTCTCAAAACAGCAAAATTGCTTGGGTGTCATAGTTTACATGTAGTCTTTTACATGTGCGCCTACACATGAGCGTTGTATGAGAATGCTCACTTGCTCAAATAAAGAATGCTGTGTTTTGCTGCACTGAGTTGTCTTGAATCTTGATCATCCTGATTCTAAACTACAACACCCTTCATCAACACAATACTCACCTTGACAACTCCTTCAAACCCAGGGATAATGTTCACGCCAGCCTTCTTTCCAATCAGCTTGCTTTGTATTTTATCTCCCATTGCTTGCATAGCGGATGCTTTTGGACCAATGAATGCAACACCAGCTTTTTCCTTTTGATAGCATGAAAACAGATAAGTTACAGAAAAAAGGCACATTGTTGACGGTAGCTTTCCTAGAAGGGAATAGCCAGCACCATAAGCAACTGAGAGTATAACTTTTGGCAAGTGAAAAGTATATCATCCAATTCAAATACTCCACAAAGCACTCCATTTGCAACTCTCTTGTCAGTCTGTAATTGAAACTCAAATAAAACACTTCTCTGGTGCTTACAATATCACATATAATGAATCAAAGTAAGATTACCAGTCTAGCAACAAACTTGCTGTTCTCTGACAGAAAACCATATCCAGGATGAACCTACAAGACAATTATTCAGAGTATAAGAAAGCATATTACTGGACAGGGCAGGAAATTGAAATTATTGATTCCGGCCAGCACTTGAACTTGGACCGTCTGATCCAGAACAGACTTCAAGCCATTTTATTTGGACAGCACTTGAACTTGGACCATCTGATCCAGAGCAGGCTTCAAGCCACTTTATATGTTGCCTGTTCCAGGGTCTCAGTTTGTGGGGACAAGGGAAAGAGGAAGAACAAGAGTGCAAGAACAAGGGGGATCCGGGAAAGCAGATGGGAGGTCCAAACCCCTCGCCTTTTCTGCACTTGTTCTTTGCACCGCATTAAACTACCCTTACTGAATGCCTGGAAATAGCCACTTTATGACTAATCTGAAAAGGGGACATCTAAAATATTGTACTCTCCTTGGAAGGTCTGAAGGCATGCTATCCTTGGGCTAGAAATTTTCCAGATTTCAAGCCTCTTAAGCATCTTAATGGCAGGTGTAATTAATATAGATTTCCAAAAATGCTTTAAAAAAAGTAACTAAGTTGTTCCTCTTGATGTATAAATTAAATTAACTTTTAACAGGATGCCAGTTTATCTATCTGGCTAAACACCTAATCCAGGTCTCGATCATGAACTGGTGGACCATCTCCTACAATTGTATTTTAATGTTGCATCAGTGAAATACAGTTAATGGACTGAGATACTCATCATCACTAGGCCTCACAAGGAAAGAGATATTAAATTAAAGAGGTTCTGTCACAAAATCACGGGAAGTCACACAGGCTATTACCTAATGCAAGGCAGTGCTCCCCCATTAAAACCAACTCAACTCCTAGTTTGTTTTTAATTAGTAACTTGCATGTTAAACAAACAGCACATCACAGGTGTATTGTTCTGATGGGAACAGTGACATTAATGACACATTATAAACAACTTAACCTCAAGAATTTAGTAAGGAGTTATTTCCTCACCGCTTGTGCCCCGGTGGTATTTATTGCCTCCATGATGGCATCCATGTTCAGATAACTCTGATTAGTTGGAGGAGGACCAACACAGAATGCTTCGTCAGCAGTTTTCACATGAAGCTATAAAATCAATAATTTATTAATATATTTTTTTAATATCAAATATAACTTCACACTTGTCATCATAAGAAGAAAGGAACCAAATCTGAGCAAATTCATCAAACTTTTACCATAAGAGAGAGCTGACCCCAAGTAAGGAGACATCAATGTTGATCTAAACTTACGGCATTTGCATCTGCTTCACTATAGACTGCAACAGTTTTGATTCCAAGACGTTTGCATGTTCTCATAACCTGAAAATCATGGAGAGGCCAGTTAAACCTTTGTAAACAGAAAATAATTAAATATGTAAACCAAATTTCACTTACCCTACAGGCAATCTCTCCTCTGTTGGCTATCAGAACCTTGTCAAAAAGCTGTAAAACATCAAATTTGAAAATGAAAATAAAAAAAGAAATTAATTACAACACGTAAAAAATCAGACAAATGTAAGCTCACAGTCTCTTTCAAGTTCTGGACTAAGCTAGACTCAATACTCTATACTCTATTTTCCTGAGCTCACATCGATAATACTTTTTTTGTGCTTAGGGCTTCTATGACCCAGTTTCGATTAAATTGGGAGGGTGTTCTCAATAGAATAAGCCAAATTGGAGTTTAAAGAATTAGTGTATTAGGCATGCGTTTTTATCCCTGATCATTCTCTTCTTTTATTATTTAAAAAGGAAAACAAAAACAGGGAATAAATAAGGGATAAAACTGCATGCACACTGCACTAAATCTAGAAACTCTGATTTGGCTTATATACTGCTCCTGATCTGTAATGAAAAAGAATCTACAGCACGTGAACAAGATTGACCATTACCATCATCCCTAGAATAGTTGAAGAAAAATGGACATAAAAAACTAACCTGATCCTTTGGAATTGCTGACGTCTGTGCTCTTCTAAGGAAAATCTGATGATAACCATTACAAAAAAAATGTTTGTGGAAAATGTCAATAAAACCATACCACAGAAATCATTAATGTATCATAATTAAAACACAATTCTGTCATCTCAGGGGTAAATGGCCTGTGCAGACTGCACACATAGGAGAAAACTACTTAGCCTAACTTACATCATTGGTTACCACAGGCCTATGACTTTTTAAAATTCACTGACTTTTTCCTGACCCTGAAAAAAATCAGATTTCCCAGCCCGAATAAATACAAAATTTCAGATCTAGTAGTGGCTTCTGGTCTCAACTTACAGCTGTCCTTTGCTCCCATTAATGAAGACTCGTCAGTTTTCAACAAATTCTACTTCTTCATTAAGGAAAAATATTGTTGAGATCACTTACTTTGCTCGCCTGAGTAGCGTCCCACAGTGGCCCCAATTTAAGAGACGACTGATTTAGTGTGCTTGAGGTTTTTTTTGGTAATCTAATGCTGTTTTACAGGGATGGGTGATAGGCCCATCGCCCAACGTTACTCCCAACCTGGAGGACCAGAGGAATTTTCTTTCCTTGACCACTTCCTAACATGTGGCAACCATGACTTAACTTATGTCTCGCTTTGTTTACTTAAAAGACATCCTGATGACATAGCTCTACAGATCCAAGTAGAAACAGCCGCTTTCTAACTGCTGGACAGTTTTGAATTTTAACAACCAGTTGCAGATGCTTTTAATTATATATCTTCGGAGGCCTATGGCATCAGAATAGAATATTACACTATTTCCATGTTGCCTTTTACCTCTGTTTCAAAAATGAGTCCTGGTGTGCAACCTCTGTTATATTGAACAATTTTAGAAAACAGTCCTAAGAAAATACACGCGCTGATTGGTTAAAAATCATGTTTCCGTAACTCGATGGAAACACAGAACTGGCACAAATTGTTGACGTAATGATGCTGCGAGCAAAGAGAATTTACACTTTGATAATCAAAGTTAACGAGCTATTTTCCTTTTTTTCGTCGCAGTGTTTTCTAAAAGAAATAGAAAACATGTTTTCCGTGTTTCTATCGAGTTATATCGAGTTTCCTTTTTTTCGTCGCAGTGTTTTCTAAAAGAAATAGAAAACATGTTTTCCGTGTTTCTATCGAGTTATAGAAACACTCATGAAAGTTTGGGAGAACTCGAAAAAGCTGTGGAAACACTCGCCTGCTGCTTGTGTTCCCACAGCATTTCTCATTCTCTCAAACTTCCACTTGTGTTTCTATAACTCAATAGATCAGAAACATGGTACATGCTTTCTGTTGCTTAAAGATTATGAGCTCGAGATTTCTATCACGCATAGAAATCAAGAGCGAATAATCTAACTGGTTTAGTATAAATCTATCAGACACTTCGAAAATGCCAAGAAGCAGCCGTCCTTTTGTTAACAAGCGTACACTGCTACACTACTCATTATCTATCATGGAATAGATAGTGAGTAGCGTAGCCAATCAGAGAACACCATTCGTGATAGAACGCCAGCAGATTTATACTAAAACACGATAGATTTGATAGAAAAAATTGGTGCAAGTAAAACTCATCATCACATTAAAGGTTGTACAGCAAGACTTATTTGAAAACAGAGGAAAAGTAGGGAAAGTATTGGGAAATTTATGTGAAAAAGAAATGCTGGATTAATCAGGATAGGAGCTGATAATTTTTGCATGCATTTTGATACATGCTGAAAGTGGTCAACAAACTGCGTATTGCATTTAAAAATACATAAAATGGCGGGAGTCATAAATTCCATCAAACACCACTGTCGCATGTAAGGTTATTTTATAATTTGTAAAATGTACAAACAATACAATTTTTATTGTTCAGCAATCAATAGGCCATTTTTGGAATCATTACAATAGTGCATGTTCACGAAACAGAAAAGAAAAAAATCTACTGATGCAAGATGTAGCTGGACTAATTTTTTGTTTACAATCATGCAATTTGATACGCCTACATGAGAACCCTAGACGAAAGATGTAGTCGGAGCAATTGACCCCCATTTTACTGCACTCTCTACAAAAATAATTTAATATCTATTGGTTTGGTATTAAAAAAATATATAATATTTTATAAAATAATAATATTGCTTCAAATCATTTATAACGCTTTACGGTGAGCTCATTTAAAATCAGCTTACTTTTTTTAAGCTTAAATTCCAAGTTAGTTATTATGCATACAGTCTGCTCTAGCAACGCGTGCGATCGCACACGACACAAGGCACAAGGTAAATCTGGCTTTGATCACCACAGAAAAGCTTTTGTTCAACAAGAACAGCACCATAATACAAAGGAGCATAAAATATGTTACAAACCTTGAAGGGTCTGGAAGACCCTCGTAATAAAGCGGACAATCCGAACCCCATGCCTCTGCCAGTCATCTTTACAAGGCTACAAGGTTGACCCAACACGATCAGAGCCTGCGATTTTCTCTTCAGCGGATGAGCCTTACATCCGTGAAACACTGGAATCTAGCTCCTAAACAAGGTAGGCTAAATAGGTAGGCTTCGAAAGAAACTGTTTAGTCTAAGTAGCTCGCAAAATTTCATATTTCGGAGATCGTAAAAGGTAATTTGAACACTTTTATCATATTTGTGGGTATTTTATTAATATCTAGTGTATCGGACGTACTTTATTATACTTTACTCCTTCGTTTTGCTGCGATTTTTGCGGCGATTTCTAATCAGTTTCCTCGTGCAAACTCAACTCTCGATTTCTTTAATCTTTTACACTGACCATCCTATTAATTTGCTCTCTATAGTGCCTGGAGATCATGATCATTCCAATTCGTTGTTTTACGTGTGGGAAAGTAATCGGAAACAAGTGGGAAACCTACCTTGGCTTACTTCAAGCAGAATATACTGAAGGGTGAGTATGTATGAAATGCCACTACAGGATGTGATTAATATGTGCTATGTATGCAAGGGAACTATCCAAGGTGATTGGAGATTCCATTGTTTTCTTAATGTCCCAGAGACTCCAGAAACATGAAACTAGATAATATTCCTCGCTCTTATTGTCTGGAATACAGCCAAACCTCTCTACAACGATTTTATTATTGTTTAGAAAATAGTCCTAAGAAAATACGGGCGCGGATTGGTTAAAAATTGTGTTTCTATGAGTCGATGGAAACACAGAACTAGTACGAGCTGTTGACATAATGATGGCACAAGCAAAGAGAATTTACACTTTGATAATCAAAGTTAACAAGTTGTTTTCCTTATTTTCCTCGCAGTGTTTTCTAAAAGAAATAGAAAACATGTTCTCCGTGTTGCTATTGAGTTATAGAAACAGTCGTGAAAGTCTGGGAGAACTCAAAAAAGCTGTGGAAACACAAATTACTGGAAACACTCGCCTGTGGCTTGTGTTCCCACAGGATTTCTCATTCTCCCAAACTTCCACTTGTGTTTCTATAACTCAATAGAAACATGGTACATGTTTTCTATTTCTTAAATATACAGATTTAAGTTTGACTTTAAACCTCCTGGTAAGCTTATAGTTTTTTACTGTTTTTAGGAGTATCCAATAAACCAATTTCGATATATTAAAATTCGGACTAACACAATAGACCTCAGCACAAGGCCCTGGGGAATAAACCTCACAAACTCTGTAGTTATTCCCCAGAGCCTCATGCTGAGGTCTATTTCCTTTTAGGCTGAATTTTAATATATATCGAAATTGGTATATTAAAGCATTACAGCATTGAAAATGGCCATGTTGGAGACAGATGAAAGTGGCTGTTATAGAGAGGTGGTTGTAATTAGGAGGTAGGGGTGTAATATGACAGCAGGTTTTCTGGGGGATACAATATTTTTATATGTATAAAATGCTTACTGCAGCATAGAAATACCTAAGACAGTCAAAATGTATCAATAATACAGAAACAAAACAGAAACAGAGACGAACAATGCACGTTATGGATCAAGTTTTGTGACTTTTTACAATATAGCATGGGGTATGATTAACACCGTTTCTCAGTCGTTGATTATGTGGTCATTGTGGAGAGGTTATTTTAGTAGTTCAGGACACACTTTAGTGTCTGTTGCCATTGTGCAGAGGTGGCCATTGTAGAGAGGTTAAAAGAGGGAGGTGAATAGGTTTTTGGATCGACGGATTTGGCCTTAAAAAGCGCATGGATTGTGGATTTTTGCGGTAAATCGAGCAGATTCGCATATTTTGAAAACATGGTGGATCGTGGATTAGCTGTGAATTTTAGCACGGATTCCAGATTGTGCCTGTCTTGATGTTCTGATCTTGGGTTCTAAACGAAATTTGGATCAGAGATCTTTTGTCAGCCTTGGTCAGTATGTTAATGAGTTCATCCAAATTATTTCTTTTTTCTAACAAAACTTATTAATTAAATTAGGTGTGAGGATGTTATTGGAATTGTGCTGTGTGAAAGTCATCAAACATGTTGCCTTCTTTACTATTTGGGTGTAATGGCATTTACATTCACATTTACCAGTTTACCTTTGAACTTTTACACTTCTGTTTCCCGATGTGGTTGTGGTTTTGGATTTGCACTAAAATGTTGGCTGATGGGCGGATTTGGCAAAAAAAGGTACGGATCAGCGGATTTCCATACCCCTATTCACCCCTCTCCTAAGGACGGTGCCTACTTTTGTTAGTGCACGCACATTCTGCGCATCACGCAAGCCATGGTTTAGCTCCATGCATGCGCTGGGGCTGACATTGATGTAATCAACTACGCTATCACATACACGACTAAAATGAAAGCAAAATTTTCCTACTTTGACCAAATCAAGTTTAAATGAACCTGTACTTAAACCAGGAACACCAGAATAGCAGCATATTGCTGACCACTAACTGTTTACGCTAACTGAAAATCTAGCTGTTATCTGTCGAAAACAATACTGAAATCCAACTGTAAACATGTACCTGCAGATGGCGTAGTGCGCATGCAAAACAAATGCGAGATACGCAAATGTCTTACATACTGGGAAGGTGACAGGAAAAAATGTAACGGGCACTGTAAAAGTTTTCAAAAAAGATCAATAACTTTAAAAAAAACGTGTGGTTACCCCTACATTTTACGTTATGAAATGGAAATGGCAAGTCTATTCAACACGTGATTAGTTTCTGGTTGTGAGCAAAAGGTATTTAGACTGTATTTTAGCTGAACCAGAGGAAGGCTGTCAGATACGCTAAAAGTACTTTTGCAAGCTATTAAAAACATATCAAAATTTTTTTTTTTGTTACCATTTGCCATGTAGTTTAAAGATCTTTTCAAATGTGTTTGCGTTTCTGTATGTAAAGGCAAATTCTATGGAAATCTGTGAAGGAATAATTATCATTTCCTTCTTTTTCCAGGAAAATGCTGATGTCAGCATTTTTGTCGAGATTCAAGGCTAATTATCTCGAAAAAATGCATGGCTACCCCCATTTTTCTTTGTGGATTCCAATAGCCCTTGCATAGATCTGCTTTTTTCGCGTGGTCCTAACCTGGCACAAAAACCTTTGCAATTAGTAGGCACTGTCCTTAAAATAAGAGTAAATGTATGGACCGTCTGCCGGGACAAAAAAAGTTGCCATTGTAGAGAGGTGACTTCTGTAGAGAGGTGGCCATTAGTAGAGGTTGGACTGTAGTCAGGAATTAATCAGGAAAATAGAGTGGCAAAGTATCTGCTCTGCAGACACTGTTCCATTTTGTGAGTTAGTTTAGAGATGTAAACCAAGTTTAAAGGTTAAGGACTAAACTAAACATATTGCCGCTGTCCCAGACTGTCATGACAAGCAATCACACAATGCAAGACCTGCATTGTGTACTATTTGCTTCTATTAAAGTCTGATATGTACCAATATCTTTCGTGTTCTCCATATGCATGG
>Ga0126339_10000931_pt1 | contig 18382 bp, 8 predicted proteins | sample OrbTmetagenome_2_FD_92532 | JGI IMG/M metagenome (GOLD analysis project Ga0126339, IMG submission 92532) | Coral microbial communities from Petempiche,Puerto Morelos, Mexico - Orbicella T R C metagenome | ecosystem: Host-associated > Invertebrates > Cnidaria > Coral | place: Petempiche,Puerto...
GTTGATCCTTACTTTTTTTTTTTTTATTAAAAACAAAAAATTTCCTTTAGGGATGTTTTCAAAATTTGTTTTTGGGGGAATTTTTTTTTAAATTAATTGGTTACCCGCCCCCCCCCCCCCCCCCCCTTTTTCAGAACATGCAGTAATCGTACTTTATTTTCGTTTTGAGGAATTTTGAAGAGTTTATTGGACATCGCGTTTTTAAAAGAAAAATAATATATTTTTATTGCAATGAATACGTTACTATGGTAACGAAGAATAGATAAATTTATAAAATGATGTAAGAGAATTGTCTCTCTCTGATTGGTCAGAGAGTGGTGCACGTGTTTCATACCCAGTACTTAGCGGAGCATTTTTCAAAGATTACAATTTCAGCACAGCGACGGAACGTCCTCAGATATGTTAGTTTAAACATCAAATAATGATGAAATTCCTTTCAAAAATCGAAGAAATGAAAAAATATAATAAAGTGATTATAAAAGACCAAAATTGTCTTTGTTATATATCTTGCTTGAAAAGCTAGGAGAACGGTTGTAGGAGCACGCGAGGCGAGGGTCGCGCGCGAGTTCTCGCTGCCTCGTGAGTCCTGTAGTCAAGCCACAGGGAGCCCTCACATCCGTTTAGAATATGAATAAAAGATTAACCTACCTTTATCTTGCGTGTTTTGTGTTTTGTAGCGGCCATTTTGAATTTTTACTACGTGCGCGGTCTGCTAGTGCGAGGTCTGGAACCGAAAATACGGAAATCGCTTGGAGCTCTAAGAAAATGACAAGGGCACTTTATTATCCGCGGTAAGCGATCGGATCCTCCGAGAATTTGCGGATTGTCCCGCCCGTCCCAGACTTCGCGCCCCATCCCAGACTTTCGGTTGCAGACTTTGCGCTGGCAGACCGCGTATTAAAAATTCAAAATGGCCGCCACAAAACATAAAACACGCGCCAAACACGCGCGATAAAGGTAGGTTAATCTTTTGTCCATAATCTAAACGGATGTGAGGGCTCCCTGTGGTCAAGCACAGTGTATTCCCATCTTGATTTTGCTTAGTTCTTTCAAAAATGAACGGACGCCATTAGTTTTTCCCAAGCTTGCAGATTGTTGAGAATGTCTCGGTCACAAGGAGGTGGTTAAATCCTTTACGTTTAACATTCATGCAGGTATTCTGCCCAACCATCCGCCATCTGAGAGCCTGAGAACCCTGCTTGCTTTTCTGTCTGTTTTCAAAGTCCGCCGATTTTTCGAAGCTACGCTATCGCGCATCCCTCTAACACTTCCATCAATGTAGAATAGTGGGAAAAAAGACCGCGTTTAGGGATTCATTGGAAAAGTAAACAATAAGGTCTTCATAACGTGGTGGGCTTCTTCTCGCTTTCATTTCATCGCAAAAGTTCTGTATTTGCTGTAACGGTAAGGCGCATGCGCGGAGCTGCTTATGGAGAGATGGCACTTGACTTCGAAGGCACGAACCGAAACCATGGTTTGTCAGGAGCGACACGTAGTTGTACGAAGTTCAAAAATAAAGGGCACTTGGGTCAAAAGTATGCTTGGATCCTTGAAATTTTTCCACGCAGCCTTCAGTGTCAACGTATCTTGAATGTTATTGAGAGTTTCCTTTACACAATTTTGCTAGAGGGTTTGCTAATCATCTGCTGTATTATGTTTGGTTTGACAAGCCGCTTGATATGATTTGTTGTTATGATATTTGCATGAGTGTTCTTTGACGTGAAATCGTGTTTGGCTAGCAAGCCCTAGCAGGGCAGTTTGCGTGGCTCGGTGCAGTGCCAACTGAAAAAAAATTACCTGAAAAGAGATGGAATTAATTAACACGCTCAGGGGTCGATTTTGAATTAACTAATTCGAAATAGAATGTATTTTTGCAACATTAATGTTGTTTATTGGCCTTGAGCCTATAAAGGAAGTTTAACTTTATCGTTTCCCACGGCAAACAAGCTGACATCATGCTGTGCCTAGCGCTGAGACAAGGGCACGCGAGGGTCATTGACGTCGCTATCGGTTTTGAAGCGGGGAGGAGAGCAGAGAGAATGGAATAGATCTTCTCGTGCAGGGCGGAAATTTCGAAGAAGAGCTCTAAATGGTACATTTTCTTTAAAGTAAAGCGACGTTATAGGCATTCGATGTATTTACACAGCAGTATTTTTGCAAGTTAGAATGTGAGTAAGTTTCATTATGGGGAAAGTTGACCTCACTAACCCCTCCCCCTCACTGAGCTATTCGGTAAATTGGTACGCGGCAACAAAATTGCGTGAAGCTGCCTTTGAAATGATTCCAACATACTAACACTAAACTTAATTCTTTAACGACCAAGAATTTCTTTCAGATGGTCTTCTCGGAAGTTTATCTTTTATCAGTTAATCAGGTATTTTGACGGGGCAGTGATTCATTTTTTCAAGTTTAATCATTGCCACCTACTGTGTTGGTATTTTTGTCGTCAAGGAATAAAAGGAGGGCGAAAAAATGTCAAAAAATATGGCGGACTTGTTTACGAAAAAGCAAAGCTTGTCGTCCGAGTAATTTTACGCAAGTTTGCCCTCTCAACGAATAAAGCCGTGTCAGCAATTAACTTGGTGATCTAGACAAGCACAAAGAACTATCTTTTTTTAACACCAGATGTCATTAAAACACAATAAGATGTTGCACCTTCAGTCTTTCATTGTGTTGTTAATTTTTCTTCGGTCTTAATGAGTTTTCAAACAATCGGCAAAACTCCCAAGCGCTCTGAGAAATAACCCACCCTTTATTTATCAGTGTATGATTACTAAAATGTAATTAACTTTTCGCTCTTAGTCTGCAAAAAGTTAAGGTTTTCTCGTATTGCCCTGGCGCTGATCAGTGAAATACGTATTGGACGCCTGTCTGCATATTCAAACCTGGGTTATGGGAAGTGAGCGTGTCTGCGTCGAGGAAGGAGGTCATACGATCGGTTTTGGTGTTAAGTTTTCTTGGTACGGAATAAATATCTTAACCGAACAACTAAGGGAGTGGCTAATGAAACCTATTGGATATAGGAAGAAATTTTCTGCATGGTACATCAGTAGAGGAAAAAAAATCTCAGTGACATGGCAGCGCAATTTTCAGACGGTTAGACAGGCTCTCTGATAAAACAAGCATTGTATTGTGGCCGCGACGATCGACGCCAGCCTGAAAAGGGCAAATTATAGCCTTGTATGCTCAGACGGGAGTAATATTTCGTTGTTGCTTATTGTGCTACAGCAAAGAACATGCGACTTAAGTAAACCGATATTTTTTGTCATCTTAGGACAATAATTTGCACACTTTTTTCCAACTTTGATTGATAGAAGGGATTGTTAAAGATACTCAAATGGCCCTAGCACAACATCCTTTTGTCTACCTTGTTTTTTTTTTTTCGCAAGCCTTCAATGTCTGTGCATAGTTATTAGTTTGTGAAGGTTGTAATTTTAATTTAAACAACGCTATGAATTGAATTCCTTTGGAGATAAGAATACTGTATAAGAAAAACATATTAATTGGAATCTAATTTTGCGATGACTAGTTGTAACGCTTTACAGAATGAGAATTGTGAAGAGTCCGTAATTGCGGCAAGCGATTAGAAAGGATTCAATTGTACAGTGCTCTATTAGATCCTGTTTGAAAGATAAACAAAAAAGCATGTTAACTACAGTTAAAGACAGTGGCGACTAATTCTCTGTTTGTCTCAACCTATTATCATGGCTTCCCTTCGGATTCGGAGTGAATTGAAGTAAAAAATCGATAAGGTATGTGACTGTGAAGTTTAACAGCAGACCTTGACAATCTTGCTGAATTAAAACCTGACTCTCATTTGCATAGATAAAACCTTTGTAGTCCGCCACAATAACCCAAATAAAGCATTTGGCTGCTATTTAACAGTTGTCATTTTTTGTTCGCCATTTTAGGTCAGCTATTCACAATTTTTTCAATGAAAACTTTATAGGTTTGCTGTAAGTGTCGTTTTTTCCTTGATGAATCTATAGAAGTGTCACTTCCTTTTTGTCTCAGCTAAATCAAACATGTCTTGCTCTTCTGAAAACGGCATTGTAACACTTCTATTGTTCACCAAAACAAGCTCGAAAATGCATTTTACTCGCGAAGTGGAACCATTTTCGAAGAACAAAATGGCTGAGGGGTTCCTCCTGTACACTATTGATCTTACTCAATTAAAAGCCTATTAAAATGTCGGTTTTAGAAGAGAAGACACCTGCATGTGATAAACTTTATTGATCTGATTAATATCATCCGCGGAACGACAAAAGAAATAAACACAGACAAAGTTCAAAAAACCTTTTTTGCCGCCAGCGATATTTTGTGATTTTCGTGTTCGTAGTTTGAATGGCACATGTCAGAAGATAATTACAATGCAACACAAAAAGGGTTTCAATGAAACCTCTTTTCCATGGACATTTCGGCGACCGGAAATGATAACAGAACAATTGTATCATTGGCTGCAGCGACCCGGAAGTTCTCGGTGCTTGAATGAAAACTGGGACCACTGCAAAATCCCAAAGAATGCACAGATGAGCTCGTCAAGTACAAACATGGGCGAGGCGTATTTTGCTGAGAAAATCGACGCCGAAATGAAGACATTTCCTTGGCACTATCCCGAACAATACATCTTGTCTGACTTTATTCCAAGTCCTTGCAATTTTCCTGTGTAAGTGTTTGGCAAGTTCTATTAATTAAAGCTTGCTCACTTTTTGCTCCTAGACACTTGTTATGGCACTCCTAATGTTAATGTTCGTCTTTTTTTCATTCAGGGAGTTCGATGGTCCTAGCTTGAAAATCGAGGGTACAGGTAAGAAATTTTCTCAGTGTTAAAAGTATCGTAACTCACTTAATTCGTCGGTCAATTCCTTTTGTTTGCTTTTCAGGGTAATGTCAGCACAAAGTGTTTATAGAATCCCAAAGCTACCCTTCACAATAAATCAAAAATCGTGCAAATTAAGGGATCAAGATTTGACTTTATACACCGCGCTTAGGTTTCTACTGAAGCGGAAAAATCCACGAGCAAAGGTAGCTTCAAAACACTTGTTTTAAACGCAGTTTGCGCAGTTTGGAAGTTTTTAATAGGACACGTTCTTGAATCTTTAATTGTTTGCATAAATTTTCATCCAAATTAAACGCAAGCTTTCAGGGATTTTGTTAATGTAAGTTCTTTGTTTTTTGTTCCTCGAGCTATATGACATTCTATTTCGGTACACTTGATAGAACTCAAGTGAAGAGGTATTTACGTAAACAGGGAAGTAAGTTTTAAAAGGAAGCCGTAACTGGTGATATTTATTCATATTTGACGACGAATGAATCAGTCTATTCGAATGTATTAGAGCGTAGGCATTTCTTGAAACAATAATACAATAGTAGACTGACGCTTTCAAGGTCATCGAGACAGAACGAATCAGTATAATTTCGATCCTTCGCAATCGTTCTTTGTCCGATCATAAAGGATTGATTTTGACAGGTGGTTGGTAGACATAATATAGGCGGGGATGAAAAAAGCGCATGCTTGAAATGTAAATTCTCTCTACCGAATGACCCATTTCAAACGGCGTTGGTAATGAGAAACTGATAATTCATCAACTTGATAATACTTTCCCGCAGTTGATTAATTTAGTCATTCTCTTCACCTGTCTTCTTGACCTTACGTTGATACAAGAGACCGTGATCTGATCTCATGATCTCATTTTCTCTTGATTGATATCGTTGGGAGAAATATCATATTGGTCAATACTAAATATCAAAAAGTTAAACTCGAGCTGGGCGCTATAAGAGTGATATTCCAATTAGAAAGGAGAGTCGTGAAAGGTGCATTTTGCGATTTTGTAAATGGTGTATTTTTTGATTTTACACAGAGTTCGTTTCAACAAAAATAACTCGACTGTTTACAGCCCTCTACTTTCTCGTATTTTCATTCGATCGTTGATCACGTGGATAGAATCGCGAGAAAACTTCGCGCTCGCCTCGCTCGCTTACTCTTTCACGTGCGCTGAAAAACAGAGAGGCAGTGAACATTCTAAAAAGAAAGGATTTCAGCGCGTTCATGCTACTGATAAAATTTTTACAGCCATAGAAAGGGGAGAAAATTGATGGAAATGAAGACTGAAGACGAGTACATAATCACAGTGCTAAGACCGTTTCTTCTTCAGTTTTTGCTTTTCTATTTTTATTTTATTTAATGTAGCACAAAAATGGAAATTATATCCGTTTCATGCCGTAAGATATGGCATTCTTTTCTTTTCAGCAAAACGGGAAATTCTCGAGTAGAAATTTTTGTGGCAATCGATTTTCGCGTTTTGCCAAACAAACGCAAAATTCGCAAAACTTAACTGCTGCAATTAATATATAGTATCTATGAATTTAAAGAGTGAGTGCGGTCCATGTAGAGGCATCCACTTTGACGTCAAGTCTCTCCCTTCTTCTGCTCGCGGCAGTATCTACGAGAAATTCAGCTACAATGTGCGTCTGCTTGCCCTCATGCGACGTAAACCATTTCTATGCTTTCAGATAATGCGCTGTAGATATAATTGCAAGCCGTCCTTTTTTCTGTTGCGAATTTCTTTGAAAACGACTGCATAAAATAAGTAAATTCTCTAGCTTAAAAAGGTTATATCGAGTTACTTTTGCAGTGGATATTTAATATACAATTATACTTACATGTTTACATAGAAACATTGGATCCAGACTCGCGGCCACAACAGCAACAGGAAGAGCTTGCACAGTACTCTCCAGATCCGGTAACTGAATTTTTTTTCGTTATGATTTCTAGAAATCTCAATTTGCTTAAGAACAAAGTTTGGAGCATGTCTAGGTCTCTGTTAGTGAGATAAACCTTATAATTTGGCCAATAAGTTCCCGAAAATAAACCCAGCGGCAAATGAAAAATAATTTAAGGTTTAAAGCTTGAAGGCATTTTCTGAATTTTCTTTCACCGGTTTCAAATTAGACTGTGCGGTTTACTATTCCCTGTAATACAAACAAAACACAATTAACTTGATTTCAAATCACCTCGAAATTCGTCAATATTGAACCACAGCAGAGCGATTCTAATTATTAACATATCGCAGTCTTTAAAAACAACAAAAACGAAAAAAACAAAAAAAAAACTATCAGTGAATCAAGATATCTTAAAAAGTTTTAATTCTGCAGTTCATTTGATCAAAACAGAACAGCAAAGAGCAAAAACGAATGTTTATGGATCTACTATAAAAGGATGGATAAGACTCGAACCATAAATGAAATAATAAACTCAATTTTTCTCTTTTCAGCCCGAAAATTTGATGGTCAATGTTCCCACGGACGAGGCAGGCGAAGACTTCCCAGAATTCGTTGATCCTCTTACACCAGTCAGCCCCAGGTTTCCTCCTCACGCGCTTATGAATTTATCGCCTCCGCATGTGACGTCACCAAGCACGTGAGCAATGTCAATTTTTCACTCTGATCCAATCTCGACCCCAGAGTCTCTCCGGACAAAATCGTTAAGATTTTCGAAAATAAGTGATTATTTTCGAGTTGCCTCTTTCTTTTATGCCCCATTGTGTCTTTCCTCTATGCAATGTTACCTTGCTTCTTTTTTTTTGTGTTTGTTTTTTTTCCTTTGGTACGTTTCTCTGTTAAAAAGCAAAGGTGGTTGCTTCCATCGCTCCCGTAATATTATCTGCTGAGAAAATTTAGATAACGTGTTTTGCTGTACTGTTCTATTTATTTAGGAACGAATTTCGCGGAGATTACAATTTCAGGATGGTTCTGGAAACACAGGTAATTTCGTTGTATCAGAAATACATTTTAGACCTGCTATCGTGTGCATTTTAATTAATGTATTTTCTCGTCTGCAATCGTCAATAATAACATACTAATGGCGTCGTATTTTGTTTGCAGCCCAAGAAAGTTGCCAATCCAGACTGGATTGTAAGTACTATTAACCTCGTAGCTCCTAACTCATGTCTCATAGCTTCACCATTGTGGTTTGTCAGTTGAACCTGAATAAAAATCAATACGATAGACTGTTACAGATGGTTCATACTTACACGAAGTCTTTTTTCATAGTACTCAGTACACCAGAAGAAACTGTACATCAAATCAAAGACGCCATGTCCTGTCAGATTTTTGACTACAGGTGAGGGCCATTTCCATAAAAGCCTCATAAATGTACTTTCATTGATTAAAATTCTTAATCTGTTAATTATGTTGATTGGTGTTATTTGGTACCCAGGTCCCCCTCCTTCTGGAGCGTTCATACGCGCCATGCCAGTATTCAGACAACCTGAGCATGCTAAAGATGTGGTTCGCTGCTGTCGAAATCACACCGCAGAACATACTGGTGAGGACAAACGAAACCTGGCCTGTGGAGGGAGGGGTAGATCTTGTTAACCTGCTAGCAGAGTGGGGAAGGGACTGGAGAATGTGTCCATGCAAATGAAAAACAGCTGCCGAAAAATCGATTCGGCGAAATAGATATAAAGAACCAAATTGGCGTCTTAGATCAAAAGAAATTTTATTATTAGAGTGTAAACGTGGTTAATATGGGAGAAAAACGAGATGAATGTCATACAAACTGAACTGGGAAAATAATTTTGAGAATGAGTTGTAATTTTTCGCTCGCCGGTATTCGTTTCCAGGCTCTCCTGCTACAGGTCACTTCCTCCGTTGTGACAACCAAGAGGCTGAGTATGAGGAATGTCCTCAAACCACAAGGCACTCTGTAAGGATACCACTCCGCGGACCAGCTTCAGGTGAGCCTCGTAACATAATTTGCTCATACAGTCGTGAAGTCTTCATGTTCATGGAATTTTAATTACCATCTTCAAATGACTGTTGTCAAACCAAAATGACATTTACCAATAATAGCTGATCAAAACAAAAGCAAATGTTAAAAGGAAAGTCAGTCACAACTAGAAGCAAAATTGTAGTAGGTATTAGACAAGTTCATCAAGCGCGGGAAAACGTATGCCTGTCGCTTAGCGCGGGAACTGACGTGCAGCTGGTGCTATGCGCGGGAAAACGTGAATCTGTTGCCAAGCGCGGGAAACACTTCCCACCATTTCCATTCTCATTGTTCAGAGTTGAAAGCAAGGCTTTTAGGAGTTACCACCGCGCTTCCCTTTCATTTCGTAGACTGAAACAAACAAAAAAACAGACATATTGGTAGGAATTAGACTGGCATCGTTAGCTTTTCTTTCTTATTGCAAGGAGTGTTTTCCTAATGAGATGTAAATCTCAATTTGTCTTGAAATTGGTGTATATAAAAGAGGAAGTATTTGCCATTTCTAACTGATTACTATTTCTAATTACCTTTTATTGTGTTCAGCTGAAGACGCTGACGAGCTTGGAGTCCATGAACTGTTCTACTTTATCTGTAATAACTCCTGTGGCGGCTTGAACAGGAGACCAATTCAGATCATTTTTACCCTGGAAGATCTGTAAGTTTCTAATATAATATTATTTATAGCAAATTTTCCTTTTTTCCGAAATGCCATCCATTGTAATAAATATCACTGCATTGCAATATCTGTCATATTGTCATTGACGTTCTAAACTTCTCGACCAACCAAAAAGCCAGCAATCGCACGCGTGAGTTAAACGACATGTGACTACTTTGACGTTACTCCCCCTCCAAGAATAACTTGGTTAATGATTGGCAAGGGAACTGGGAAACTTCATTAAAATCGGTCGGGAATCAGCCTTCAGATAAAAGCTCAACGCAGCATATCGCAACATTGTTGGGCGAAACATGTCGCGCGCGTTTGGCACCCTGTGATGACGTATTGCGACACGTTGAGTGTTGTTGGTTCAAATTTGACCATTTTCAAACTTGAGGCAACAACATCCAACATGTCGCAACAGGGTGTCCAAACGCGCCCAACAATGTTGCAATATGTTGTGTTCAAATGTTGCGATCGTTTGGCCGGGGCTTAAAAGATGTAAATATGAGATGCGTCTGAACAACTTTCACAGAAGTAACAGTATTATTTTTGTGAAACAGTTTATTTCAAAATAAATTGCAGTATGTAACATGAATCATTCTGTTCTCATTTGAAGGTCAGGTAATGTGGTCCTGGGGAGATGTTACGTCAATGTCAGAGTCTGCGCATGCCCAGGACGAGACTCTAAACAGGAAATCGAGGCGATTAACCGCGGGCCAGGCAAAAAACCGCGCGGTAAATCCAAAGCAAGTAAGTTGGTAGATCGTCGCTAGATGAATGCTCACAATTTTAAAACATTTAACTAAGACATCGAACAATATTTCTAGTATCATTTCAAGAAGCTCGAAAGCATTCTTTGATCAATGGAAACTATCATTTAAAATTAGTAAATTTGACAACTTTTAAAACTCAGTCGTCAGTTAAAAACCCGCCATTTCCCAACTGGCAGTGGCAACTTTGGCAAAACAACGCAACAATCAGTTTCAACCCATCCATGCCCTCTGACAATGCTAATTGTGATTACTCATTAAAGAACAGTTAAAACTGCAAGGTTATTTAAGTCTTGCAGGGATTTACCCTGGCTTTGTCAGCGCAATTAACTGCAACTGAACAACACGGACTGTTGTATATTTTAAGAAACAATTTTGTACATCAATTTTCAAGCTACCTTAATAGTTTAACAATAAATTTAAAGGAATTACATGTAACGCCAGGCTTGAAAAAGTAAGCTCTAAATTTCCAATTTTATCATTTTTGCAGCGCGTTTCTAACTTCTGAGATTACAGCGCGCCATTCAGACACTCACATTTCGAAGTTAGTGGGTTTTATTCATGAACAAAGTCTCTTTTGTTGTTTCGTGCCAGGTGTAAATGATCTACAGTGTCTTGGTCCAAAGATGTCTAAAGAAGACAGCACCGTGTACAACCTCAAGGTAGAAGGCCTTGCTAAATTTGAAAATTTTATACTCATTCACCATAATGGCCTCTTTTCATGGAAACTAAGAATTAATTTTCCCTGAAAGACGTTTTGCCCAGATATAATTCTTAGGAGAACTGGAAAAAGGGTGACTCAACTTTCATTATTTTCAGTTGCTTCAGTTATATTTTTGTCAGTCCGATGGAAACATAAAAAGCCTTACAGAAAGACAGAAAACATTTAGCATTCCCAACTTACTGCCACTTGACAAAATTGCACTTCAAATAAGAACCCCAATTATTCTCTAATTGCCTACTTCGTAAGAGGATATGCAATTTAGTCATCGCTTACAAAGTGACTGTTTTTAATAATCATTATTTTCGCTCACAGATCTGTGGATTCAATAATTACCTTATGATGAAAAGGATTGCCATCGCACTGGAATTGTTCGCAAACATGGAGAATAAGTTGTAAGGCTTACACTTTATTCGTTTTCTTCTATTTCGCTTTCTTCTGTAATTTTTTAGATCTTAGAAACCGGCCATTGATAATTCAGCCTTCGTTACTCTTGCTCTGATCAGTGTAGAGGGCGGAAAACAAGTAAAACTAATGCTTTTTTGTAAATTGTTTCCCCACAGTACTACGATGGAGCCCCAGGACCTGGAGATGCCAGACTTTACAGAATACACTCCAGAGGTGCGTGCATTACCAATTTGAAGAAGAAATAAAATTCTTGAGCAGCTAAAATTTGTTTGGTCTGGTGGCAGTTAATTGCTTGCTAGGAAATAAAAAGCCCTGAACGCCACAGTGTTAGAAAAAAAAATCAAAATTTTCGTTACATTTTTTACAAAGGACAATGTCTAATTCTGTCCAGGGTCTGGATCTAGGCCGAACTTCATAACTCCAATTCCTAATTCTCAGCGTTTAGTTTCTCTTTAATTTCGATCGTCCCAGAGGTTTTTCTACCGAAAAAGGAGAATTCGCGCGAATTGCTTCTTTAGTAACACTGAGTGAATTATTGACGGTTTTTCTTTTATCAGGATCAAGAAAACTCCGAACCTGATTCGACTTTAGTCAAGTAAGTTTAAACCGAGTAATTAAATAAATTTTATTTAAGCAAAGTATTAGAATAAAAATAGTTTAGACGATTGAAGCTGAAACGGTAAACAGCATGAAAAAAAGAAACAACAACAACACTGTTTTCTTCTGTTTATCCGCTCGTCTGGCTACTTACTGAGCAAGCGACCACTTGGGAGTGTCTGAAGATGAGGTTATCGTCTATTATAAGGTCTAGTTAATTTAAAGATCGGTTAGAAACATTAAACTGACAAATTGTTGAACAGGTCTCATAAAGTACCATCACTGGATTTGCCCTTTCGCTCCTTTTGGAAGGAATAACTACCACAAATATGGCGAGTTCTTTACCTTCAAAGCAATGCCAGCTTCCACTCTTGGAACTATAACTGTTTCATATTTCACAGAACTGGGAATCTATTGTTATGGCCAAGACCCTCACACTAGAAATTCATTAAACTCACTGGTGACAGGCTGGTTAGGAAATGTTCAGAACTTAATCAGTGGCTTCATATTACTTCTTGCAGGCCTTCAGTGTCCGAGTCACCTCCGCCACCGATCATCGTCAACCAGGAGTCTTTCTTAGTTCCATCTCACACGGAAAACTGGTACCCAGCTGTCCCACAAGACCAAGCGAGCCAACCACATCAGCCCCCACAGTACCCCCAACAGTGCTTTACATACAGGCGTAAAACGTCTTTTGTTATATTTAAGAAAGACTGACAAATCTATAATTCGATGCGAGATAGAGATTTTTAACTGTAGACTGAAATCTTTGGAAACAATCCAAAGCAAAGAGGGTAACCTACTCGCTGTTCTTTCATGCGTAAAACATTAACAAACGTAAGATTTTTACGAATTATTTTTGTATCTGTCATGGATCGATAAAATAGATGACCTTATCTTAGCCAAACAGAATACGACTTTTCTAACAGCAGCTGAAAGGAGGCAGGTTCCCAAGAGATTAACGAGCTTTTACAATCCAGCCTTTCAAGAACCCTAGTTCAGTTCGCCTCCGCCATTTTCGATGACATCGAAATTAGTGAAGCGAAATCTTATTGCTTTACTGTAAGCTGTGTTCCTGAAAGTATGTTTAATTATCTTAAGTAGTTTCACCGTGATTTCCTTCGTTTCGACATGCCCCGAATAAAATATAATAGCAAAACTCTCGCATGAAAACAAAAACAAAGGTGTGGCTGACTGGGGCCCTTTGAAGGAGCTCCGTGAATTATTTTGGCCTCGTACAAAATTGCCTTTAATTTGTTACCTTTAAATTGAAGGAAACCTGAAAACAGTAGTTTAATAAGATAGAAGAACACCTAAGAGATAATAATAAACCAGAATGGAACAAGAATGGTCAAGGACGGAGAAGATTAATATGGATTACAAACGACGAACTTTAAAAATTTAGGCTAAACTTTTCAAGATGCACAAACTGTGCCATTCATTTAGCCAGTCACGATATCTAGCCTCGTAAAAACGAAGTCTGAAGAAAACCAAAACGTCCTGCAATCGGCGGTGATAATACCTTTGATGTAGCAAGATATTCTCAGAGTTAATGTTAAAATAATCAGTGAATAGCCATTAGTAATTATAAATGGGAATTTTAAAGATCTCAAGTTGGGGACTAAAAGATTTAGTTATGCCTCGACTCCTACCATGAGTCTTTATTGATTTTTGTTGCTGTTTTTTTGTCGCTTGTTTGCGTGTACACATCAATCTAATTTTGTCTTTTAGAGCGGTTTTCAATTGAGTGTCAAAAGTAATCAGGCAATTACTTTGGTTTTGGTTTTACTACGGTTCGAGATTGGCTGAGTAGTCTAATTGTTAAGTGATTGGTTCGGTTTTGGTTTCATGACACTCAATTGAAACCGCTCTGATTATCTAGCTGTTGTTATTATAAACAGGGATTTCTTGTACGCTTCCATAGTACACCGTGTTATCATTGTAATCCGCTTTGAATATAATTATACTACATATTTTTTTTATGTGTTGCTCTTGTTTGTTTCATAGTCAATATAAGGAAAGGTTCTTTAAGTTGCTGGGGGAGTCTGCGATACGTCGTGACTTTGACCTCTGCAGACCTAAGCATTCGGTAAAAGATAAGTTTGACCGTTAAACCTACGCGAGATGAAAAATATAAGGTATAAAAAGAACAGAAAATAATTGATCGTCCTCTTAACCATTTGAAAACGCACCCGTTAGTACAGTAGCTCTCACCTATAAGTGTAACCATTGAAGAAAACAGGTGTCAGATGAGCGCAACTTCCGATCTCCGAAACTGACTGAGTACGCAATTTTTGCCTCAAAGTTGCTAGGCAACTGATGGTACCATGATGACGATTCAACGTACTCTAATGTCCCTAGACGTTATTTGTTCCTCAGGGCTTGCAGTTTTCCTCAACCTTCGCTTTTCGGAACAGATCTCCACGGACAAATATCCGAGCATATTTTCACTGCAGCAGCCACTTGCAAACTAATGCAAATGCTGCAATCTGATTGGTTGCGCCATCGTTCACTATCGGCTATTAGTAGAATTCTACTAGTTTTCTAATGCAAATGCTGCAATCTGATTGGTTGAGCTACACGTATACTATCAGCTAGCCATTAGTAGAATTTTACTAGTACACTAATACACTAGTACACTATTGCACACTATCAGCTATTAGTAGAATTCTACTAGTATACTAATGCAAATGCTGCAATCTGATTGGCTGAGCCATTGCACACTATCAGCCAATAGTGAGCAGTGGCTTAATGTGGTCAACAAAAATTGCAACGTTTCCTCGTTTCTGCAAAGTTTTGAAAGAACATTTACAAACAAATGGATAATCAAATTCCTGAGAAGACTAAAAGGAGGGCATTTACGGTTTCTTGAAATAAAAAGCTATAAATTTTTGAAAGAAACTGATAAGCACGCGTACGCAACTGCAAATGTCAAATTGTCAATTGACAATTAATTCAGTCTGCGCGAATTCTCTAATGCGTGAAGACCAGCCATAATTGCAATCGTTATTTCAAGGAAATTTCAGTTAGAATTCTACTAAAACAATTAGATTATTCGTTCTCGATTTCTATGAGGCGATACAAATCTCGAGCTCATAACCTAATTATTAATTAGTTTTCAGTGGCTTTAGGTGATCAACATTTTCACGCTTCTCCGAAGTTTTGGAGGAAGATTTAAAATATTATATCACTTCTCAAACTCATTAATAATTCATCGAGTTTAAACAAAGGAAATCATGACCGTGACGGTGTTTGGATATCTGATCTTAATTAGCAGAGATTATTACGATTTCAATTCACCACTTTTTCCTTAGTTTTAGTTTCGATTGAGAAGATATATCAAACACGAAAAACAGAGTTTGACCACATTTCCAAACACCTCAAAGTTCGTCAAAAATATTTTCAACTCTCTTCTCGGTGTTTGGAAATGTGGTTAAACACCGTATTTCGTGTTTGATATATGACTTAAAATGTAGAAGAATAATTGGAAATTGTTATTTTTAAGAAATACATTTAGAATTCTATAACTAAGACAGTTAGATCGTTTGCACTCGATTTCTATGAGGTGATAGTTGGTATGGCCTTCAGCCTCGTCAGTTATCACCTCACAGAATCCCGAGTTAATTAGTGCTTAGAGTTTTCATTCAGTTTGGTAATGATCCGCAGGGGCGAATCTAGGGGGAGGGTGCAGGGGTTGCGTACCCCCTCCCCCTAAGAAAAATCCTACATCTGCCCCTGATCCGTTAAACCTGACCAGTTTCCTTTGACCGCTGGCTGCAGGTAGTTCTCGCCATACCAGTTAGTTAACTCGTAATCAATCTCTTTCATGGTTTTAAACTGTTCATTGTTAATGGTGACAAGAGAGGAATTCTTCATCCATTCGACAGGAGCTTCATAAAAATCAACATAACAGCGTTTCCTCCAATTGCGTGACACTAGCAGCATACCCTCCACTGCTTCCTCCAGCTCATCGCTAAAGAACGCATTCCCGTTAACATCATCGGGCCCGTCAAAGTACGCAGTTGTGTTTATTTCTATATAAAGTGGCAGAAGCAGGTGGGCCCTCTGCATACGAAAGGATTCTCCCACGTAATACTGAGGGTCTGTGGAACCTGTTAAAGCAGGAGAGAAATCAATTCGTGTACTCTCTCAAATGAATAAATAAATAAATAAATAAATAAATAAATAAATAAGTAAATAAATAAATAAATCTAAAAGTAGGCAGTGACACAAGATTATTTAAGAGCAGACGCAAGATGTCGAAAAACTGTTGATATCTTTTCGGAAGTTCTCATTAAATGTCTAAATATCACAAAACATTTTCAGAATATCTCGGAAAATCCTCTAAACATCTGTTTGCTTTCTTTGAAAAAAGTAAACCGATTTCACTTACTTAGGCTAAATTTTTCAAACTTTTTTTGCAGTAGTTGTACCGGGTTGAGGAAGAAGGTTCAAAGTCGTCGATGTTACCAGCATCCGCCAATTCAGAAAATTATTCTTTTGCCGCCCTTTCAACCTCGCTACTAGGGCTTTCCTCCTAGAGACTGGGAAAGGAAAAACTCTGGGAATGAGGTTGCCGCTCTTTGTAATATGGAATACCCGTTATTTTTCATGTGGGAAATCGGATTTGTTTCTAGCATACAACTGAGTATTGCTTCAAGAAAATAGCGAGGAAAACACAGGGCTAAGTCAAAAAGACCTATCGATAATTTTTGCGTTCGGAGAACGCAAACCTAATTTTAACCTGTGGCTTTCTGGAGTTGGTTATCCTGTGCACGGTTATAAGTTCCACCCCGCTTGATTTTTGCGGGGGCATGTCACGGTCAGTAAACTGGTACCGTTACTAATAAGACATGTGATAAATGTAAGCATGTGATCAGGCCATGTGAGGTCGCCTTTGCGCTGGATATTTCTTTCCATTCAGTCGCCGTAAGCTTTGCCATTTTGTGCTCTCAGCGTTGGATTTTGGTGATGGTAGCCTTAAGCGGAATCTGAGGGAATTTTCCTTGTTTATTTCATATGTTTACGAACACGACTTTGAATCGCCTTGGCTTTGGGATATCAACCGTGGGAACAGCTGTATTTGATTGCATTTGTTGATTAGGTCCAGTCGTAGCCTGCAGTACAGGCGGATTAGCGGGCTCTAGCGCGATACACGAGCGCGCGCGAGGCGAGAAAAATCCGCCTGTAGTCACACTATTGTTTATGCTCTTCCAACCGTTCTCCTGGCGAACGAGGTTGTTGATTGGTTGCTTTAAGCCACGTGACGTCAGACGCGAGAAAAAACAAAATGTGTTTGATTCGGGTGACAGGCTTACACGGACTCCTACGGCTCGTGACATTTGTACATTTGCCGTTCTCTCATAAATTCCAGCCTCTCAACCTTTTATTTTGTTCTTCACTTGTTTTTGAAGGGCACTTAATGTTGTGTTATCAGGATGATTTTTCTAAAAGTAGAGCACAGGCAGCCCAAGCTCACGATGCGAGGAGTTATTATTTAAGGTATCATGGTAGGTGGATTGACAGTGTTTGGAAATCGCGCTCTTACGCTGGCGCTTTGAAAGACAACCCCATCAACCTATACATTTTCTGAAAGCTTAATAGTTATAGAATACAATTATATCTTTGAAATTTTCTTAAAAGTTATTGTCGCAGTGATATTAAAAGAAATACCCAGAAACACTGCGTCGCTTGAACTGGTTGGCTTCCGCGCGTGAATTATCGGAGCGGCGCGATTTACATCGGAAATGTTTTCTCACACATCACCCTCAAAAACCGTGTCTGTGATTTTCCAGATGTGGTTTGGTTTTTTTTCTACACCCTCCTGAACTTTGATATTTTTAATGCGGACGTTTCCTTCCACAAAAGAGGCCATAACTTTGGAACGGAAGCGAAATTAAACAAAGCCCGACACGCTTTTTCGAAGGAGGTATCCTAGAACATACCTGCTGATTTTCAGCCAATTCCATCGGAAGACGCACGTAAACGAACTAAAAATGTTCATCCTTATATGTAGTTTTCTTTTATCGAGAAAAACACGAAAAACCTTTTATGAGATTTGTATGAATAGGTGTTAAAAATCCCCTCCTCACTGACAGATGTCGGCATGGGTCAGTTTACCACCACAATGGGTTATGACAACTTGAAATAAACAGACGACTAATATTCCGGCGCGGAAACCCGCGTCGCAGTGGAGTCGTCCGAGAAGGGACAAACTACAAGTTAAACTGCCGTGATCACTTTTACTTAAAAGATGTCGCCGGCGGCATTGGTATTATGTTGCTTAAGTTTAGGCTCCTTCGTTCTCCAGACATTTTTTGAAAACCATGTCTCGCGAAGCCAAAAAGCATGAAAAAGAGGAAATCTCGAGGTCTACATTGTCAACATCTACATCTGCGCTTGACTCTCTCGTTGTGGAAGTTTCGGAATCGCGTCCGTTCTACAACAATTTCGTGCGA
>Ga0126339_10000932_pt1 | contig 18375 bp, 6 predicted proteins | sample OrbTmetagenome_2_FD_92532 | JGI IMG/M metagenome (GOLD analysis project Ga0126339, IMG submission 92532) | Coral microbial communities from Petempiche,Puerto Morelos, Mexico - Orbicella T R C metagenome | ecosystem: Host-associated > Invertebrates > Cnidaria > Coral | place: Petempiche,Puerto...
ACAATTTTGTATTGGTAAATCGAGTAGTTGCAAAATAGTGAGGAAACAATTCCCACTAAGATTGTCAGCTGCAAAAACCATTCATAGAGCACAAGGAGACACAGAAAGAGAAGTAGTGGTTAATCTTGAAGCAAGTCGAAAAATTCCACATATTCATTACGTAACATTAAGTAGAGTTACAACACTTGAGGGATTGTATATAACAAATTTAAATGGAGAGAAAATTTGTGTCAGTAGTAAAGTTGAAGAGGAGATGAATAGGTTAAGAACAAGTGCTTATCTTAAGCCACGTTTACAATTAATAAACCAACAAGGTGAAAGCTCTGTGAAAATTATGTTTTTAAATGCAAGGTCACTACATAAACACTTTTTGGATATCAAGAAATATGTGGGGTTTTATTCACCAGATATTGCTATTTTCTCAGAGACAAGACTGAACGTTTTAGATAGAATTCAAGAATTTGAAATTGAGAAATACACACTTTTTAGAAATGATGAGGCAATGACTTTGTCAAATCAAAGACCATTTCATGGGACTGCCATTTACTATTGTCTTTCATGTGAGGCAGGATATCCTAAATGCCAGAATGCTTTTGGTGTAGAGATTACTGTCACAGAATTAGAGTGTCTACCACATGTTATAATTGCTGGAGTTTACAGATCACCCAGTGTTCCTATTAGACAACTTTATGAGGCGTTGAGGTACTTATATTCCAGCACTTTATGTTCTAAACAATTCCATGTTATAATTGGAGATTTCAATGTCAATTGGCTGAATAAGCAACAAATTAGTGGTTTATATAACTTAATGGTTTTAGAATATGGTTATTGTCAAGTTGTCAATGACTATACGACTTGTAATAGAACTATTATTGATCATATTTACACTAACATTGGACGGAATTATATGACTGTTGGTATACTAGAGACATATTATAGTGACCACAAAGCAGTTTGGATAGGTGTCAATAGGGAATTACGTCAGTAATAAAAATTATTGAGGGGTATTGGAGTGAATATTGTGAAATTTATGTCGGAAGTAATTGTTATTTTCCCCCCTTTCCCATGCAGTTTCCCATTAGGGGAGAGGGGATCATTCAAGTCATCGGTGTCTTCATTTAAGGTAAGCAGGTATTTTATATTCTTAAGGAGTAGAAAACATGCACCGTGTTCCTATCGAGTTTTAGTATAAATCTACTAGCGTTCTATCACGAATGCCGCTCTCTGATAGGCTATGATACACACTATCTATTCTGTGATAGATAATGAGTAGCGTAGCAATGTGCCCTTGTTAACAAAATGACGGCCGCTTCCTCGCATTTTCGAAGTGTCTATGAAGAGGATTTAGATAAAGTTTTGAACGACTAGTAGATCTATACTAAAACAATTAGATTACTCGCTCTTGATTTCTATGGACGATAAATGACTCGGACTGTGCCCTGGTCAACTATCATGCGATAAAAATCTCGAGGTAATAATCTAATTGGTTAATAGAAACACGAGTTTTAACCAATCAGTGTGCGTATTTTCTTAGGACTGTTTTTTTGAAAGTATGCAACATAAATGTTGTGAAGTGTTATTTAGTTGTATTATTGTGTCACTGTCTTACTACTTAATGTTGACTGTTAATGTTAACTGAATGATGTATTATATTTGAAATTTCACAATTGATGGTGAAATGGGTCTTAACAGTTTTTACTGTATTCTGCCTTATTTTCTTTTTAGAGAAGAAAATTAGTCTATTGACTTTGTTCCTGGTCTGATGTATGTATACTGGAATAAGCAAACTGTGTTCACAGACACATGAGAGAAATCGGAAAAGATGTCATAATTGAAGGTAGGTAGTTTTATTCCAAACTTTATTATAAGAAGATAGCAAGATTTAGCACGAGAAGTATTCCACGTCAGAAACCTGATTCTTATTAATGTTATATTCTTTGAAAAAACACAATAATTGTACAGTCAATGACTTTGTTGTTAAGGCAGCTGATCTGGTTGGAAATTGATTTTTATAATTCCTTATACAATGTAGTAATGGACTTGTTGTTAAAAGTAAATTATACAATTTGTCACTAATAAATGTTCATTTTTCTTTCAGAGATGTATGTTTTTGAAAAGATGAATTGTTAAACAGCATTATATTACCTCTTCAACTGACCATCGGCGATTGCTAACTCCGTTCTACCTACCGCATCAAGACTGGCTCACTTATAGGGATTGCGCAAGACTCACAAGAGGCAATTAGAAATGCGTCCTATATTATCTGCTACAGGCAGTTACAACTACGCCCTTGCTAAATGGCGTGATGCTAATCTTAAGCCTCTGTCGATAAACGAACATACCATCACCGATATCTTTCCCTTCACAAATGAAATTTGTGGAGTTAAGATAAACCCGGGAGAAATCTTGGTCTCTTATGACGTCTCATCGCTATTCAAAAATGTACCCATAGACGAAACAATTGACATCCTGGCACGTAAAGCTTTCGAGAACAACTGGTTCTATGACACAAACCTTGACTAGTACTGATTTCGTTGATCTTCTACACGTTACTACAAAGGGCCGGGGCAGCTGTTTCAGTTTGACGGGGCGCTATACGAATAGACCGATGGAGTAGCTGTGGGGTCTCCCTTTGGACCCCTTTTGGCTAATGCAATGTATTGATGTGCTCTATTGAAGAGTTCCCAGGAGTCAAGGAAAACCCCCAGAATTTTACCGTCGCTCCGTAGATGACACTGTAGTCAAAATGCCAGATCTGGCAGCAGCTACAGTATTTTTGGATACCTTGAACCACGCCCATAGCGCCGTGAGCTTCACTATGGAGGTAGAGGAAAATGGGATGCTTCCTTTCCTTGGGGTGTAGCTTCGAAATCGCGCATCATGTGTTGAAACAAAGGTTTACGTTAAGCCGAGAAACACAAGGATAGTCCTGTACTATCATCAGTAACCATGTGGACAGCCGCTACAAGCATGGTTTGCTCGTCACCGTGCTTAATCACGCGCACCGGCTATCTTCATCAAGGGCGCATTTCTCAGAAGAGTGTGAACGCTTGAGAGGGGTCTTTCGTAAGCTGAGGTATCCGAATCACCTTATTGATTCCATCATCAACAGGTTTATCACCTTGAGAGTCGCAGTGGACCAGCCTAAACAGCATACGGATGACGCCATCCGGACAGTTATCCCCTATAAAGATCAGGATGCTACAGTGTTTGTCAAACGACAACTTAGAGATCTTAGCACCAAGGTGCAAAAGACCATCCAACCCGTGTTTACTAGCTACAAGCTTAAACAAGATCTAAGCCTGCGTGAGTCCAAGCCTAACATCGTAACTCAGCAATGCGTTGTTTATTTATTCAAGTGTGACTTGTGTGATGCAGGTTATGTCGGGTACACAAAGGGCCATCTTTACACGCGCGTTGAGGGACACCGTCAAAAGGCGTCATTATTTACAAGCATTATTCCAAAGAACATAACACTGCTGTTCCGAACAATTTCTTAATCAAGAAATGCACGAACAAATTTGACTGCCTTGTTAATGAAATGCTGTGTATTCAAGATCTCAAACCAACGCTGAATACACAGTCTGATTTTCTTCGTGTTAAAGTATTCATGTAATTAGCGTAGCACTCTTTATGCAAATTCGCTTCAAATTAGCCTCTTTACAAACCGCTTTTCATTATTCATTTTATAACCTTGATAATGGCGCAAGATGCACCGAAACGTCGGTTTTTATCACTTATTTTTCTTGTCTCAAAAATGGAACAATCACATAAATTGTCAGCTTGATCCTGAAGATGTTTGTCTTATAAGTAAGAATGGAGCTGGACACCTGAACAAGCTAGTTGTCATTTGAGTGTGAAATTCTACATGCTACAAGAAAATGGCATTTCAGCATTGTTAATTGTGAAATAAGTGGAGTGGATATTGTGTCGTTTACAATAATGTTTCTATAATATTAATATGGTTAAGCTTATATCAAAAAAGATAGTATTTTGGACCAGGTAACCATGGAGACTTTCAAAATTATCGGCAGTTACAATTTGTTCAACCTGACAGTGCAACTGGCGACTACAAATTGGGGTTCAAGTAGGCTAGTCATGTAATAGAATATTTTGATGTAACCACCACGTTAGCAATGATGTCCAGGAAAAAATGACAATAATGATTGACAAACACCAACACTGAAGAAATTAATCTAAGGAAGAGAACAACTACTAAAAGATATTTTTTACTATAAGAACTATTGTTTATCCATGACATCAACAATGTTGACTGAATTTATCTGTTGATCAGCTAGTGGATTTTAGAACAGAGATGCAACAATGTGGCACATAGCCAATAAGGCTACAAGAATCTTGTTTATTTTATATTACAGTATTATATTGTAATAACACTAATTTTGCTATGAACAGTTTGTTTTAAGTTCTAATGTTACAAAACATAAGTTTTAAATATACGTTTCTTTACAGAAAGCCATTAGTCTCTAAAATTATGAGAGCTAACCGGGACATTTCTAATTAATAAATTACGACTAACCGGTTACTGAAAAATCGTGATTCGGCCTCTATTTTCGGCAGTTCATTGAACTTAAACCGTGTTAACGGTTAGCATGGGAATTAATTATTAATTGAAGAACAATAGATTTTTTTGAACGAGTTAGGTTAATTTTAGACCACTTTAATTTTCTGCATGATCGTACGTTGACTTTGTCATGAAAATGTGTCAGTCATCACAGTCTGTGTGAAATGTTGTTCACCATGGCATGCACAAACAAGTCCATAATCTTCTACTGAACTTGATGAGTGGTAACAATAGTTGCAAACAGGTGTATTGATATACATAGAATATGGACACCTTCGGACTTGGAAGGAGGGGGAGGCGGTGACCTTATTGCTTGAAAAAATTACACAATGCCCGAAACCATGTGTTGTACAAACGCATTCAAATCGCAGTAAAAACAAGAAAGTTCATAATTCTCATGTCTAATATATGAAAATATTATCATTACAAAATTACAATGAAAGCCTGATTTTTCAAATCTTCAGGAGAAACGAAAATTGGTTCGAAAAATCGGATAATTTGAGATATCTGGGGTAAAATTACAGTGTTCGACTGAGGACAGGGAAACGACTTTTGGTTCGAATTATCGGGAGGTTCGAAAAATGAGGGTTTGAGCAGAAATCGAAATTCCACTGTAGGTTCCCACTGTAGTTATTTTGAAACATTGCATACTCTGTGACCTCGATCAACAGCTTGGTAAAATTAATCAGAAACTTATAAAAGAATCAGTTAATTCTTCCTCATACGAGAAGTTCAAGAAAATTTTAAAACGGCTCTCTAATTGTGGAGCCATTCCAATTAAACGACTCTTTTCAAAGCCTGTACAAAAGCAGAAGCCTTGGTCTTTGTTTGCTTTGCTTCTTTTGTCATTGTTTTGTTCATGGAAATAAAATCCGTCTTGTGGATTTCCACGATACACATATGGCTTTTCCATTGAGCAAGTTTCCTGGATCCTTAGATAATTCAACCTTAATTCCGTTTTGACAAGGCAAAGGTCAGAGAAAGTAGCCTACAAGCCGCTTTGACTACTTTTTAGAATGTTTTTTCCTGAGTACTTTTGCCTGAATCATCAGCGTTTTTGTCCGACGAATTTCATAAAGTTTCTGTAAATCCCCCCCCCCCTTCCCCCCAGCGTGTAGGCCTATGCTAATATAGTGAATTTCTATTTTTTCCCTTATATACGTCGATCGTCGGCTATGTCAATATGTCAGTCCTAGTTTGCTAGGAACCACGCCTGAACTATGGCCTGAACAGGAAGTGATCATTCATTTTAGAAGAAGAAATTTTAATCGACCTCTGAAAAGAACGAGAGTATGTTACAAGCTGGGAGGGGGCGGTTAGTTAAAATGGCAAGAAATGCAGACGAATGAATGAATTGGTGAAGTCCAAAATGTAAGAGGTGTGGACCGATAGCGTAGCGTTTCCCAGTTCCTAGATGCCATAATTTTTGCTTTTCTATCGATAAAAATGCTTTGAAACAAGTGTTTGTTTTTCTCATAAATGAAAGAATATGCAAAGTTCCTAGTGAAAGGAATCAATTAGCCTGCATAGCAGTCTTTTCCGTTTCCTCTTAGCGGGAGAAAGCGAGAACCAACGAAGTCGCGCGAACGCATGGGGCGAGAGCAAAAATTTAGGAACAGTGGGGGAGGATTGGGGAGGAAAGGGAAAGCCTGCTGCTCAGCAGTAGACTTTTCCTTTCCTTTCCTGTCCTTCCCTGCTGCCACTAATTTTTTTGTTACTTTTGTTGCCGTACCCTCGCACGACTCCCGTTTGTCTAAACGGAAACGGAAAAGAATGCTACGCTGGCTAGGAATCAATGTTCATTGGGAGGTGCTTTCTATAAAACCCTGGGTGTAATAGTCATGAATGGTAGGAGTCCTGGTGATTTGAGTCAAATTCAAGGACGATTCATTTGATGGCGATGGAGAACACTCTGATGTCTACACAAAGTCAGCAATCTTGTTCGAAAGAAAACCGGGGTAACTAATCGAACAAAATCGAACAAAAATCCAATCAAACTCAATCAAACGATTGGTGCTGAATTGGGTTTGGCAATCGGACAAAATCAAACATCTATTTTGCTGTGAGTTCGATTTTCGAACCAATTGAACAAAATCGAACAAAATCGAAGCAATCCGATGCAATTTTGTTTGGACGGTATCTCTTGACGCCGGAAACTAGTAAAACGCTAACGTTTTCGACATGTTTACTGATAGCCGGATGAAAAGGGAAGGGGAAAGCTAGCAGTGATTTGACTTCAAGACTGAATTTCAACAGACCACTTGCCTATATATATCATCCGATGTAAAAATTGTCCTGATCGAAGGGTAATCGAACGTTCGTCTGAGTTTGATTACCGATCGTTCATTGATCGAACGTTCGATTGTGTTCGATTGTCAAAATTTTATTGCGAGTTCGATTATGTTCGATTGAGTTCGGCAATCGAACAAGTCGTGTTCGACTGGGTTCAATTAGCGAACTGTTCGATTAGATACCCTTGGAAGAAACTGCCTTAGAAATTTGTGTATAGTGCACATGAGAAGGAACAGAGACTGCCTTAGGCGTGAATGTAAAGAAAATGAAGGACATGAAAGCAAAGAAAAAGAATCAAGAAAATAAAAGGCCATACTTTTTAAAGTCGGCCGCTCATATTAAGGATAACCAATCTTAAATCAATTTTTTTATATTATTCAGGTTTCTAAGAAATAACTAACTGCGGCCGCAGCAATTATATTATTCTCAGACATAATGGTGCGTGAATTCATTAATTTCTTCGCATTTTGACCACTGATTCAATAGACTTCATTGTGTTAAGTTCTAAGTTTAGTTTTTTAAATCAGGAGCCCGTATTTTGTGGAAGAAAAAATAGGGGGTCCAGATGAGAGTCCAGATGGGGGTCCACAAGGGGGTCCACAAGGGGTCCAGATGGGATCTGGATGGGGTCCAAAAGGTGTATAGCAGGGGGTCCAGATTGAGGTGTCCACGTTTTGTACTGACCCTAATTTTTTTATGTTCCAGAATGCTCCATGATGTTCTGGAATGTCCATTTTCCTGGCTTTATTGACGGCCTGGAGTGATGACCAAGATTTCATTTGGTTATCTATAGAGGCCATCGATAAAAGCCAGAACGTATGGAACATTCTGAAACATTCTGGAACATCTAAAAAATTATAATTATTATGAAAAAATATGTAAAATTAAATGAAGACATAACCAAAAAAGAGAATTAAGGAAAAAATAATAATTAGAAAAATTAATAAATAATGTTGTCTCTTTAGCCCAGTAGATTGCACCTTCATGTTCATGTTTACAGCTAATTAAGTGTAACAAGTTGTTGTTCAGAGTATTTTAAATATAAACCTTTCCTTAACTGTTCATCACCTCTTGGATAGGATCTGAAGGTTTATGATACCGGCAAGTTTATGGTGTAAAGTTGTTATATTATAAAAATAAGCAATTATGTTCTGTCTGGCAAATTAATAAAACATCAGTACAAGAGTAGCTTGAATTAGCATAGAAAAGAAATTAGAATGCTGTGTAAAACCATGGGGAATGAAATAAAGAAATTAAAAGCTTATGTAGACTGTTTACAGTCCCAGATAGGACAGATAGTCTCCCTAGTGATATATATACACATATATATATGACTAGTTTACTAGTTTGAGAACTCTGGCTTGGCTTAGACGATACCACAAGTGTGGGATAGTTTGGGGTGACCATATGGCTTCTCCTCCATCTTAGTGTCAGCACTGCACTGATGAGGCCCGGAAGGCCGAAACAATACTGTCTGCAGTTAGTTATCTATGTATATCTAAGCGAATTCGCAAACATGCCCGCTAGGTTTTCGACCTTAAACGACCCGTCAAGGCCAGGCTTGGCACATGGCCCAATGACTGGCCTATCTGCTGGTGGCTTATTGGCGACCAGTTGTCAAAAGCAGGGGGAGGGGAGGGTGTCTTGTACTGACACCCCCAACTAGCTAGACCTTGAGTTTTCAATGTTAAATAAGCTTGATATTGACTGTGTTTCTGGATATTTTACTCAGTTGTTTGACCTTGTTTGAAGCTTCTGTGTTGACATGGCACCCTGCTGGAGTGGTCCATGCCTCGTGCATATGTGAGGGGCCAATCTCCCAGTCAGGGGACTGATCAGAGGACTTCTGGCCACTGGGACTGTCTTTGAGTGAATGCAGGCATGTTTTTGTGAATTGAGTTAGATATATATGTATATATAGTTTATGCTTTCCCTCCCAACATTGGTAGTTAACAGATTAAACTTATGAGCCTTTACTCATTGCAATGATTATTATTTTTTTAAATTATTTTTGTATATTCGGAGCTAAAAGAATACCAATTTGCTGTATTATTTCATTTATTTCTCTTTTTTGGACATTATTTTACTTAATTTTATACATTTTTCTCATAATTATTACTAATGATAATAATTATGTTTCAGACGTTCCGGAATGTTCCAGGATGTTCCAGATATTCCATGTTCCTGGTGTTATCGACGGCCAAATACAACTGAACAAAAATAAACTGGTATCAGCTCAAAATATAAAAAGATATTTTGGGGGGGTAGAGGACCAGTAGGGGAGCAGTAGGCAATGTTGGGTATTCATTCAACTGACTACAGTGAGTGCCGGCTCCTGTTCTTTTCGCCAATTGCATCATGTGGCTTTACAGCACTGTATTTTCAACATCAACATAGACTGACGTATCTGGTTCTACGGAATTGTTGGGAATGGTTGAAAATAACAGGAGAACTGATAATAGTGGACCGTTTTTTGATCTTTAACATGCTTGTTCTGCAGTGAAACAAGAACGAGTTATTTTCACCCAGATATAATGAATGGAGACAAGAATCACAAATAGGCATCCCCTTTATTGATAGCTATATAAGCAAAATACAGAAATAATTGCTTTACAAATCAGTGAGGATGTAAACCTACTTACAAACTCAAATATCTACAATAATAACTTATATATCTGAAAAATTAAAGCAACATGCAGGCAGAGGTAAAGGATAACAGATACAGGAAAATTAACAGAAGAGTGGTGAGAGATGACGTCAAGTCACCTTGAAATTGCAAAAAAGACCTTACATACTTGACAACAAAAATCACACGCACTTTTGAAATAACACACACAACAAATACCAGTGCAACGCATCTGCACTAATGAAACGTGTATTCATAAACACAACAAAATACATTTTTTGAAATGAATAGCGAATTCAGTATTCAAATAATCTATTCATTATTGCATTTTTGAAATGACTAGTGGGTTCAATATTCAAATAATCAATAATTGATTAATGAATTACTCATTAATGTAATCTTGAGGGGTATGCTTCACTTGATCTGACTGCAACATCATGTCACATAATGTGCCATGGTAACTTTTCAACATGGACGATTAATAGAAACCCTTGTAACAATTGACAAGTTATTATTAATAAATCATCAGAACTTGAGCAATCTGAAGTAGTTTAGACAAGAAAGTCAATGCCGAAGAGTTTCTATTTCTATCTCATGGAGAAACTATTTTTTCATGAGAAATTGTGTATCTGCGTATCTTTGAATTTGACATAATGAGTTGAATAGACACCACACTTGTGTACCCATATATTTTTGGTCTGATTTATGAGTTCGAATGCTACTAGCTTGGTTTTCTATGAAGAACAAAATCTGGGAATAAGGGACAGTCATGTGATTAAAGTGATGACGAATGACCGAAAGAAATGGATTTAGTCTTCTAAACTGCAAGCTAGCCTTCACTCATTTTTCTTTTTATGTTATGCTTTTGGGTTTCTTTTATATATATGTACTTATATTTTTTATATTCTTTGAACTGATATCAGTTTATTTTTGTTTAATTTAATTTTTGAAAAATATATTTTACATATTTTTCTCATAATTATTATAATTATCCGATGTTCCAGGATGTTCTGGAATATTCCATGTTCCATGTTCCATGTTCCTGACGTTACCGATGCCCCGATCGACTGAACAACGCGTTTAACGTATGAAATGTGTCACAAATTTTAAATACTCAGACATAATATGAATTAACTATCATTTACAAATTACAAAGACAAAACGAATGGCTTCATTGATGTATTCCTTTACTGAAAGAAAAATTTAAGCGATATTTGGCAAACAGGTGTTTTGAAAAAACATGCTACGATGGCTCTACTTCCCGCTTGGTAATTTAATTTGTTGTTTTGACTAAACGTAAATTAACACTTCGACATGATGCGACGCTTCTGAATTGCCGCTGGATTAGTAGAATTTTCTACGGTCATTTTGAGGAAAATCAAATTTCTCAGATTTATTCTTTCATAAGTCAGCAGTTTTCATCCTGACCTAGAAAATATCCCTACAAACGATGTACAATAAAATGGCGAAGGTGGTTCGACCAAATCAAGATTAACCATTATCTTCGTGTACCGTGGAAAATATGCTGCCTTGCATCTTCGTCTACAATGTAACCATAAAGAGCTACGCCTACAGTACCTAACAGATTAAAATAAATGACTTAAGTCTTGCTATTTATCGATATGGAATTTCCACAGGGTAGGAGGACCCAAACAGAAAAATCATGGAAAATTCCAGGGGGTGGGGAGTACCGTGAAACTGGCTGAAATGGAAAATCTTAGGGGATGGGAGGTCAAACTGGAAAGACAACCTCCGTGGAGGGGTATGGACATTTTCTGGAACCACACAAAGCAAAGTAGTTTAACTATAACTCGAACAAGGCGACTACTACATTATAAAATACCGAACCACTTATTTGCATTACACTGAATTAAAATGGTTTCTTTTGTTTCTATATACTTCGTTCTTAGAAGCGTTGAGAGCAATAACTTAAGCTTAATTGGCCTGCTGGTATTGTAAATCGCTTCTAGATTACAATTAACTGCAAGAGTAAGTAGTTTACCTCGGCAGTCTTCAACCGATAGTAGTATAGTATCACAGATCTCATAGATATGGACGTTCGTTGCTGCAATTCCTACGGAATTGAGTGGACAGAAGCAAATTAAACTTTCTCGTAAAATTGTTTTTCCACCACTTCGAAATTACAGAAACCCCAGCTTGAAATAGACCAACGAAGTTCATTGGCTAAGTTTATCGTGACGTGTTTATTAAATACAATCGAGATGCGCATTGGTGTATTTCGGGCTCCAAAAAGGGGAGGAATAACGAAACGCGCGAAGACTAAAAATACAATGCAACTTATTAAAATCCCGCGAGAATCAGACAACATAAGAGTGTTCTGAGAGAAATAGGAGGAAACTTAACACCAAATTATCATTTAAAAAATTGTTTCAGGAACACTTGCTTTCGCGCTTGAAAAAGCGTCAAATCTTCCACCATTTCGTTTTGTTTGTCTGAGTTTGTCTGAATAATGACGTCACTCGCGTGCTTCGGTATTAGGGTAGGACTACCAAATCGAACCAAAAACACGTCGAGTATATTCTCCTCCCGAGACGGGACGGGAATTACCCTACTATGGAAGAATTTGCTTACCCCGTCCTCGCATGACAAAACAAATAAGTAATCAAAATGTGTCAGTCATCTGTCATTCATGATTGTTCACAGCCACTAAGATTTAAAGAAGAGGAAATGTGTCAGTCATCTGTCATTCAAGATTGCTCACAGCCAGTAAGATCTTTCATTTAAGATTGTTCTCGGTGACTGGGAAACATGTCAGAAACTTATCAAAAATTCATATAAAACTCCTCCCAAAGGAGCTAAGGTGCGGTCTAGCTTACACGGTTAGCTGTTAAGATCAAAATGGGTAAGTGTTACCTGTAACATATCATATAGCGCTCAAACGTCAACTCGCAGAAAATATTTAGGTCAAAATCAGTTGAATCAGTGATTTGCACATATTAGCGACATTTTAGGACTTCAATTGTGATCTTTCGTGTGGAAATAAGAAAAAACGTCATAAGAAATACCCGAGCAGTCACTTGCAAATCAATTGGTAACTGTGAAATCAATGTTTATTTTCCTATAAAAATATGGAATATACACGTCGGGTCTTTTTGAGGAACTCCTACTTCACGTAAATAATAGTATTTTTTTAATTTCTTTATTTTGGTTTTATGTTTACGAAATTGCGTGTTCATTATTATTCCGTTAAACGGGAAGTTGAAGGGTTGATACGATATGGTTTTGACTTTTTCAGATTCCCCGAAAAGTATTAAACAAGAACAAAACGCTGACAGTAGCGGTAAGTACAATTTTGGAACTCCTAGCAGTTATTTGTAGCTCTCTGTTTTATTTTCGTTTGTATTTTATCGCGTTGTGGGAAATAATCTTTTCGTTAAATTAAGCTTACTGTCGCCAAAAGGAAACATAAAGCGTTGTTGGCAAAACATCGTTTCCCGCGCATTTTGTACGGGACAACCAACTTAGTATTAAAATTAATTTCTGTAGTAATATATGTTCATTTCATTTCATGTTTTTACTGCGTTCTTTGATTTGAGACAAAGTATTCGTTTTCGCCATTTACTCGCCTTGAAATAAACATGTCTCGCCTAATTCTATTCCACGAAATTTGCGTCGTCTGCAAACAATGAAGAGATCAATGGGTAATTTTCAGGGTGATAGTTTTATTTCTTTAGATAGTACATATATCTATGTTAATAAATGATTTATGAATAAAAGCACTTTTGTCACTACTGGTGTAAAATTTTTTTGTGTCTTGTTTCTATGGTAATTTGAGTGATGGATTTGTCTTGTCTCTATAGTAGGGAAAAATGGGGACGAGAGTCTGGGAAAATAGAGGGCGGGAGAAGGAAAAAAAAAAAACGGGAGGCCTAGGAAACGGAACAAAAACGCAAAATGCTAATTTTTGTCAGTCATCAAACATTCAAATACTCTCAAAAAAAAGAACTCAGAATTTGAATCAACTTGCTTTAGCATCTTTTGAGATTTTTGAGCCGACAAGCAAACAAAAATTCAATCTTGGGCTAAAATACTGAGGCTTACTTCTTATAAAATTTCAAATTGTTTTGTCATAGGTGTCACTTCAAGGGTCATGAAATGTGTTATTTAAGCTTTTAAATGACATGAGTAAAAGAAACAAAGCAAAAACAAAGGGAAACAAGAAAATGTCTTAGAATAGCACAGCTAAATGACCAGGATGTGTTTTAAATCTCCTACTAATAATAATTTATGGGGAACGGGAACAGACAAGGCTAGGAAACAAGAGATAAAGATATGGGAAATAAGAGGTTCTGATCTCCTTGTTTCCCCAAGTTTATATCAAATACTCTCTTGAGATATCTCCTTTCAATTGACACTTGGCATGATCAATTGCAAATCTGATCAGTTCTCTTGCTATTGTCTACCCACTGATGTCCAGTACATGATTGTGTGAAAAGAGAAGAAATAGTTTGGTTTTTTTTTTCACTTAATTTCAAATTTTGTGTCACCTCTGGCATTAACTGACACCTCATATGTTGTCATGAGGTCAAGATCTTAAGCTTGGCAAAGTATAATGTTAATGCATGGGACATAAAAGTCATAAACCAAACCACGAGAGTGAGATTCAGTGAAAACCAAATTAGGGGGAAAGTGAGTTGCCCATTTCTCTAGGACAAAATTCTCAATGACTAAAAGGCAATTTAATATGTCATTGTCACATGAAAATCTCATCACACATAACGTGTTTTGCATCAATTATCATTATTTGGAGCTGATTGCCATAACACAGTCAAACAATTAACATACAAACAGGCTTTCTTGATCAAGTTCTGAACCGTAAATATTATTTGAAGGAGTGCATGAAAAAAAACCCTAAATGACATCAGATAGACTGCAAGATTCTCCTATCAAATTGCTTTTCTCTTCCTTGTATGAAAAAGAAGAATTCAATATGATTTCAAGAGTCACTTAGAGCTTTTTTCCACACACCCCTTCATTTGTTCATTAACCTTGTACTTGAGAAATGTGTTTAAGCTCCAAAAAGTTTGGCACTAAAAGATGAACAAAAACAGGTGACCAGTCCCAAGTTTACTTCAAGCAAAGAACAAAGTCGTTTTCCAACTGATTTCAGAAAGAATTTAATTTAGTAATTTCATCTGTGAGGCAACAGCAACAGATAAAGATAAAATGTTGAAGTACAAGGTTATGTTTCTTTAAAGAGATCTATTTAAAGATCTTGAAGAACTGAGCATTTCAGGAATTGGATGATGATATTACTGGAATCAGTTTGTGAAGCTAAATTTCAACTTGTGTATAGCTCAAATGTTCGCCAGAAAAAAATTTTGAAATCTACTTTTCCGTTTGGCCAGCACATTTCAGTTTTCAGTTGCCATCACCAAAATATTACAAACTTGCCTTGTGATAGGCATGCAATGCTCATGCCTTATAATCAGTGATAGATTATAAAATAAGCTTACTGGTACTAAACTAGGAGAATCTGGACAGGGACAAAAATGTTCTGCCAGATGTAGGATAACTACTGGTAATATATATAGCACCAGTAGTTACTTTGTGTTTGTGTCACTGTCCAAAAGCTCCGCTAAAGGTGAAAGAATGCAAGCTTGATCTGTTATTGTTGTTTTTTTTATCATAATCATATCTCAGTCTTAAGTTTTGAATCTCCTTTAATTGAAAATTTTTACTAACAAAACTACTCAGGCTAATTTCACTTGCCCATTGGACCACCAAACTGCTATTTTCACTTGCCCGAGAGCAAAATTTACTTGTCCTGGGCAATCAAACCAGAGTTTTTTTCCTTCCCAAAATGAGGCAATAACTTATACTTAAGCCTATCATGTGATCAATTAACCACTCAAATTGTATTTGGTTTAACTTAATAAAATAACTCTGTTACAGTCTTGCTTGACTGTCAGAAAGATATACTACGAAACTCTTCTACGAACCCAAGTTATTTATTTAACAATACGTAATATAATCTTAGCAACAAAGGAGCGATTTCTGAACAATACAATCTACTATTAAACTAAATTAAGCCTACTGCTAAATTTTAGTCACCACTGACATGAACTCACAACAAATCTCGGTGTCTCCAAAGAAATCTCCTTACAGTCCACTTGACCTTGAACACAGTTCCTCAATAGCTTTTACAATAACGATAGCACTCTATAGCTTTTTCACTCAGTCTCTGCCGAGAACAACAACAGGACTATAGCTTTTCCACTCGGTTTCTGCCGAGAACTACTAACGGGCTCTATAGCTTCTTCTCTTGGTCTCTGCCAAGAACTAACAGAGACTGTAGCTTCTCAACTCGGTCTCTGCCAAGAACTAACGAGACAATCTATACTACCTAGCTGATTCTTTATATACATTTAACTAACATTATAGAAAATTCTTGGAACTTCTATTTAAAATATGTAGCATTACATTATTATTACATCATGCGGTAGAATGTTCTAAAATGTTCCATAGCGTGACAATAGAAGGTTCTGGCACAAACATTGTGTGACTTGACATTCTAGAAGTTTCCAGAGACTTAAATATTCATATCTGCTCTTCATAACAATTCGGTTTAAATTAATAAAATAAGATGCCCTTAGCAGATGTGATAAAGATAAAGTGATGACATAGAGGTAGAAGAAGAAAAAGCATCTTTTGTTCCAAGGAGGTCCACAATGTTTTATTTTTTATGCTAGCTTTTTGGTTGCTCTTGTGGTCTGTTAGGCTCAATTCCTAGCTGTTCTTTGAGAAAGGAGCCAATACTCCTCTTTCAAAGCTATAGCTGGATACAAAAGGATTATTTTGTTAGTCTTAACCAATTAAATGACTGCCTGAAGATTTTCGTAAACATGGTGGACAATTTCTGAACAAAATTTTCTTTTATTCAAGGCATGACTCTAAATCCAAGATATTTGAAAGGATGGAAAAATTTCAAAATCACTGCTGTTGCCCTTACACCAGGAGACTTAAAACATAGTGGTTTTGTTGATCGTGAGCATGTCAGAGTGATTGACCTAAATTTATTTTTCTTCAAATTAAAGCTACCCATTTTTAGGCTTTACAACTGTCAATGAAGCCAAAAACAATGTAATAAAAGTACTGGATGAATTTATTTTTTCGTTGTGTTTTGCTAATTTGTTTACTGCTGAACTTAATGAGTAAATTGATTCCCATCATCTAACTGATGGCTCTTTGGTAACTTACTATCAAGAAATAAAGGGAAAAAAGGTTAAAGATTCATACACATGTGGAAAAAGTACCAGAAATGTAAATGACTTGCAACAACAGTAATCAATTCCCCCAAACAACATGAAATTTTGGACAAAATTTATAATTGATAAGTTCATAAAGATGGTGAATTTTAAGCTCGGTAATGAAATGTGAAGGTGAATTAATCAACATGACATGAGCATGAGACAAAGAAAAATTCTGAGTTCCCGACAGGAATCGAACTCATGACCTCCTGAACACTGGGTAACTCAACCATAGCGTTGATCCTAGCAGTATGCAGGACACCTGTCATATATGAACTCAGTCAAATGACCTTGCTCTCCATGAGTTCTCGTAGCTCAGTGGATAGTGTGCCCGCCCGATGTTTGGGAGGTCATGGGTTCGATTCCTATCGGGGACTCAGAATTTTTCTTTGTCCCATGTTCATGTCATGTTAATTAATTCACCTTCACAAATTTATAATTATACTAGAAAAACATACTGAATACCACAGAATAAGGAAATCTAACCATTAAAACTCCTTTTCAATGAAAGGAAAAAACCCAACAAAATTGACAATATCACAAGTTTTATTTAGTGTCTCCACAAATCTTTACAGCAATGAAGAATGCAATATCTCATTTGAAAGGATATAACAGATGCTTTCTGAAAAAAAATTTAAACCCACTCTGCTAAGTGATTTCAATGTAGAGAGAAAGGTCTTGGCTTGATCTATAACAAGTTCTATCCTGAAAAACAAGTAGAAATTCATGACATCTGAAATTACTTACATTTTTTCTGTATGCATACCAAGGAATCGCATTTCAATCAGCATGGCAACCAGGAATGGATTAGCCATGCTTTGATGTACTTTGTAAAATGAAATGAAATGAAATGTTTACTTTGTGAAATGAAAATCTGTGCTTTGGGAAATGAAATATCTGTACTTTGCGAAACAAAATATCTGTACTTCGCAAAGTGAAATCTGCACTTTTCTCCAATAACTTCTTCGTGATCACATTATCCGAGACATAATCCTGTGTGAGATGTTTGGTTTTGACAACAATTCTAACCAAACTGTGTCTGACAATACCAGTTTCCTCAAGATCTTCATACCAAAAATGTGATAGATTAAGCCATCATTAAACCAGAGCAAGGAAAAACTCTGAGTAATTTATATTTGACTGCTACAATTGACCAAAAAAAAGAAGCTGAAAGAGGAATATTGTTTTTTTTTTTTCTGGTAGAAATCAAGAAAGATTTCCCATGTAACAAGTAGTAACTTCTTTTAACCCTCACGGTTTACTCTAAATAAAAATCAAATATGTAGAAGAATTAATCAAAGTGTGAGGATTCATAATAGCTTTATCAAAATGTGACATGTTGATCAAAATTGATTATCAAAAATGTAATTGATAAGTTGATAGTACTTGATATATTTCGATAATTGTCATTTGACAAGTTCAATTTGTTGATAAAAGTCAATAATCCCAAGATTTTTAACTGAGTATCAACTTCTATTGACAAACATAGGCACGCAAGGCGTACAAGAGTTATTTTTTTGTGTGAAGTGTCGGAGATAGGAGCATTCATGGTACAGTAATGATTTGGTTAATTTGACATTTTTTCTTTGGTTGCGATGTTACAT
>Ga0126339_10000933_pt1 | contig 18368 bp, 1 predicted proteins | sample OrbTmetagenome_2_FD_92532 | JGI IMG/M metagenome (GOLD analysis project Ga0126339, IMG submission 92532) | Coral microbial communities from Petempiche,Puerto Morelos, Mexico - Orbicella T R C metagenome | ecosystem: Host-associated > Invertebrates > Cnidaria > Coral | place: Petempiche,Puerto...
AGGTGCGAGTGCAATAGATGTTGATGGACCAGCCTTTTCTTACGACAAACCAAACATTTCCGAGCCATCTCTTGGCAAAACAAACGAAGGCTTTGACATCCCATCGTCAAATCGTGGCATAAATACTCCAGATATTGACACGTCAGTCAGTACTCCAGATACTGGAGTCAAGTCGCCGGAATTTGGTGTTCCAAAACTCAGAGCTTCAGGAGGAATAGATGCCAGACCAAACGTTAATGCCCCAGACTTCAACAAGACAAAAGGCAAACTACAAACAGAAATCCCTAGACCTAATGTGGACGTCCCAAGCGGAAATTTCAGGGGCCCAGACGCAAATCTCCAAGGTCCATCAGTTGACTTGCCTCCTACATCCAAGGGGAAACTTCGTGGCAACTGTCTGTCGTGCACAGGTGGCGCCGATAAAGACGAACCATACAGACGAGCAACGGGAAACACCCAGTTCGATTTTGACGGGCCAGACCTCGATAGATCTGTAGAAATGAAAGGCATAGGCGAGCCTAAAGCTGACATCGATGGAGGAGCTACCGGTCAGAAGTTTGACATAAGTACCCCAGATGTTGATATATCATCCAAAAAAGCAGAGATCGGTTTGATATCTTCTGGAGTTGACGCTCCAAAAGGCGGAGGTTCAGGAGAAATAGACATAGCTGGTCCAGACCTCTCATTTGCGAAACCTAAGGTATCGGGACCCTCTCTTGACAAAACAGAAGAATATGGGGACATCCGGAAGCCAGATTTAGGCACAAACATTCCAGATATTGAAACATCCAACAAGCCGAAGATTGGATTTAATCCACCTGGGTTGGACGTCCCAAATACCAAAGGCGCAAGACAAATAGACCTAAATGGAGCAGACTTTTCCTATGAAAAGCCGAACATATCTGGACCCTCGATCGGCCAAAGAGGTCAAGAAAACGATACTCCAAGACTAGATATAGACATTGACACACCACAGGGTCCAGGAGACTTCGATCTTTCTAAATCAGATATCTCTGTACCATCAACAAATGGTGATATTACTTTCATCTCAGCCTCTCACGAAGATTTAGACCTCGAGGCTAGCTTGCCTGATATAGAGGTTTCTAACAACAAAAACGGATTCGGACTTGATACAAACGGACTCGACACAGTTATCCCCGGAGTTGAAAATAACTTGGAAGTTGTTGAACCAAGTGTGTCCACCCTTCATGCTGATACTTCTGCGTGCAAACCAAATATTGGACTGGACACGAATGGATTAGGCGTAGACCACACAAGTGATGTTAATTTTGATTTTAATCGCCCCGATTTAGACGTTACATCAAAACAAAGATACGGAGTGGACATGGCGGGATTAGACACCCCTGATTCGGATTACAGCTTTCCACTAATAGGTGACAAAAAAGAGCCATGTGAACCTCTGGAAATTAAAGAAGACAGAGGAAAAGACTTCGATGCTAAGTTCAACTGGGGTATGAATACTTCAACACCTAAGGCGCCTGAGGCCACCAAGCAACTCGTAGGACTCCCTCGTGGTGAAATAAACTTAGAGTCTAGTCCAGTGGAAGATGACATATCAGTGGTGAGCACTTCTGACATCTTGGACCTCCATAGCACTCCACAGCCGATTCAATCGGCGGCTTTCGATGAGCCACATAGTCTTCAGCGTTATGATGAGATACGACCTGAAATGGAACTAAGGCTTTTACCACCGACAGAAATGGACAAATCTGATCAAAGCTTCGAATTTGACATTCCAGATACTAGCGACGACAAGGCAAAGAACAGTTGGAAACCGGGTTCTATGAAGCTTGTAAAGGTGGAAGAAAATGTCACCGTTTGCTCAGCATCAATTGAAGAAAATGAATCGCATTCCCCAAGAAACAGGACACTGACACTGGACCGTGAAATTAGGCAGAAAATTGAAGTTGTATTTCCGGAAGAAGAGAAACAAAAACGTTCATCTAGTTCATCTTCATCTTCTTCATCTGATTCTGATGGCCAAAAAGAAGAGAAGTCAAAGCGAAAAAAGAAGTCTGGACTATTTAAGGCATTCCGAAAGAGTTCCAGTAGCTCGGAGTCTTCCAAGGAAGGCCGCACATCATTAACGCAAAAAGAAAAAGAACCAAAACCGTCCGCAAGTTCTTCGTCGTCGGATGATGAGGAGGGGGAAAGAAAGAAAAGTCCAGTAAAAAGTGATGTCACTCCATCTTCCAGGGAAGGCCACGCTCCAATAAAGCAAAACAATCGAGAATCAAAACAATCGACGAGTTCTTCTTCATCGGATGACGAAGACGTGGGAAGAAAGAAACGTTCATCAAAAGCTGATGTCCATCTAGTAAAGACCACAGAAGAGAAAAAAACAAGAACAACTTCGACATCCTCGTCGTCAGATGAAGCACCATCCTTCCTTCATGGGAAAGGCTTACCAAAGCGAAAGAGTTCAAAGAGTTCATCTTCTTCTGATAAAGAAAACCACAATGAGGAGAAACAATTGTTGTTAGCACAAACAACATTTGAAAAGAAAGAGCTGGAGAAACCAGTAACAAGCATTACGAATGTTCAACAAGACACGCCTTCGGTAGTTTCTCGTTCTGTGAAGCCTGTATCAGATTTGCATTTCGTAGTAGACAAACCAGACGGTGACATAAAGCCAAGAGAGCGAAAAAGTTCAACAAGCTCTTCGTCAGATGAAGAATCAAAATCATCCATGGTTTACAAAGTGGAGTACAGTATGTATCAGCAGCAGTATGTTGTAGAACCTGAGAGTGAACCCGATAAACCAGTACTAAGTATTTCAGATATGCAAGAGGACGCCCCGGAAGTGGTGTTGAATTCAGTTAAGCCCGCAGATCCCGATTTCTTTGTTATGACAGACATGGAAACGAAACCAAAGGAGCGAAAAACTTCGTCAAGTTCGTCATCGTCCTCGAATGCTGAAGACGTCCCTATGGCAGATTCGAATTCAGTAAAACCTATAAGCCCAGATTTGCCTTTCTTAGTTGAGAAACCAGACGATGAGATAAAATGGAAAGAACGGAAAAGTTCGTCAAGCTCTTCGTCAGATGAAGAATCAAAATCACCCGTGTCTTATGAAGTGCAAGACAGAATGCTTCAGCAACAGTCTATTTTAGAGCCTGAAAGCGGACACGAAAAGCCAGTGCTTAGTGTTGCAGACATACAAGAAGGCGCTCCGGAAGATGTGTTGGATTCTGCTGAACCTGAAGATCCCGAGTTCATTTTTACACTAGATGCACAAACCAAACCAAACGGGCACACAGGTTCCACAAGTTCCTCGTCGTCCTCGGATTCAGTAAAGCCTGCAGATCAAGATTTGTCTCTGTCAGTAGAAAAACCAGACTATGAGATAAAACCAAAAGAATGGAAAGGTTCGATGACTTCTCCATCAGATGGAGAATCTAGATCACCCGTGGTTTACAAAGTTGAATACAGAACATATCAGCAACAATACCCCACAGAGCCTGAAGGTGAAAGTGATCAGCAAGTCCCAAGTGTAGAAGAGATTCAAGAAGACTCTCCGGACGTGAAGTCGCATTCAGTTAACCCCACATATCCAGATTTCATTTTTATGCCAGGCTCTCAAACAAATCTAAAGGAACGCAAAAGTTCAGCAAGTTCCTCGTCTTCCTCGGATTCAGAGCCCCCCATTGATAGCAAGGACCCTCAAACAACTAATGTCCGAGACCCAAAGGCAATGGTCGACACTTCACTTCCTCAAAAGTATTCTGTAACCTACAATATTAAGAAGACCGATTGTCCAGAAAAAACAGAAAAACAATTACCTCCAGAAAGAAAGAGCTCAACGGGTTCACCTTCAGAAGAAATAGACGACTCCTCCCACTCATTAGACCTTACAGTTTACAGGTATGAAACGGTCCATCACGTGATAGCTCCCGATTACCCACCCACGGAGCAAGAAATGAAGTCCTCCGACGTGCAAGAACATTCGTTTGTGGTTGTGTCTCGCTCCTTTAAAAGACCTTCTCCGGACATTTGGAGTACCACTAGAGAAAACCAAGATGACCCACAATTCTTCTTAAGTTCCACTGATGTCCAGTTTAGCGAACCAGCGACCGACTTGACTTACCATCTTGAATACCCTTTCAATCATCCTGAGGTCGATGAAGACAAGAGTGCACACATACAAGAAGAAGGAATTGTCCCTGTATTTAAATCGCCATCGGCAGACCATGACATGTCTGACGTCTCGGCCCAACTAGAATCACCAGATGAAGACGGAACAGTTGACCAAAACAGCCACTTTACTTGGAACATACATGCGCACACGTTTGAGACTGTCTACCAAGCGACTATTCCAGAAAGGACTTCCACGGATGAAAACGGCCTGGAAATACAAGAGCTGGCACCCACTGTTGTAACGCGGTCTGTTAAAAGGACATCTCCTGTTATAACAAGTGAATACGACAACCTGGAAGAGGAACCTCAATTTTCCACTAGCTCCACGGAGGTTCAGTTTAGTGAGCCTAGTAATAACTTTGAAATCGAGTATCCGAAAAATGGCAAGGTTTTGACAACTGATGAACCGGATGTTACCTTGACAGATGAAGAATGGATCATGAAACACACAGTAGAAAAGGAAACACCTGACATTTCAACTCTGCTTGCTGGATTTGATCATCCCAACGAGGAGGCTCAGCAAAGCAGCGATTCAAGAGATAAAGCAGACGACGAGGAGATATCACCTCGTGAGAAAAGCCCCAAGGACATAGTGCGGCGAGGCTCCAGCTCACGTCTCTGGGACTTGATGCAAGGATATTTAATCGAACAACCTGTCGTGAACGACGGTGGAGCAAATACTGAACTTGAACCTGAAAAGAGTGTACAGAAGGAAGAACCCAAGCTAGAGATAACAGAGTCAGTATCCACTGTGGAAAACAGTGTGCCTCTGTTAAACCAACAGACTGAAACAGTTCATCCAGTAACCCAACATGCGTCGAGCGTAGTGACTTACAAAATTCTCCTTGATGATAACGAACCTTCGAAAGAGGTGACCACGTCGATAACGAAAGTGGAACGCAGTGTTTCGGAAGTCACACCAACAGTTTCCAAATTTGAACCCGTTAATTTCCAGGTAAATGTTGGCGACAAAACGCCTGTTGTGAAAGAGCACACTACCTCCCACTGGAGAAAACAAATTTCAGTTCCTGTTGATGTCGATGATGATGAAGATCCCTGGATGAGACATTATTCCAAAGGATTGCAACGAGCCACTTCATACCAGGTCGTGTCTACAAAATCTCCAGCAAGTGAAGCACCACTCGCTCAAAGTCGCAGCTTAAGCCTGTCTAAAGTTCCCCATGTCAAAGGTGTTAAGACTTCAACCGAAAAAGAGCGCGAAAGAACAAGATATTCCATCGAGAGCCGAACTCGTACAGAACCAACGGTGTACCGTGTGACTACAGAACGGAGACCTTTGTTACGAGAATTAGAAGCAGTTCCACGAGTGAGAACGAATGAGAATGTGTTCTCTGTCAAAGACGGCAAAACCCAGTCTCCCAGGACCCAAACTGGGACAACAAAAGAAGAATCGCCAAGGGGAACATCTGGCAGTGGTCAATCCGTACAAAATTTACGTTCGTTCTGGGATAAGTGAACTGAGAAAGATGCCAAGAATTGCGCAGATAACAGGAACAAGTACAGGTACTAGCATAACGAAACTCCTCGTAAGGTTAGGAGTTAAGACACTGGAAGACGTTTTCAGTGGGTTCACGAAGAACTACAACAATCACCGATATACATCATCATATATGTAGGTTTTATGGGCAACCTATCGTTGCCCCGTACCCACCACGTAAACAGGTTCGTTTAAACGACAAAAATGGAAATCAGTTCCAAAAGTCGGACGTAAAACAACCTCTCACTTGTGTTTTCATGATGGAAACTAATGAACAATTTTTACACGTAGGTCAATTAAATATTATTTAAACATGTTTACGCTTTGGTTAACGAGATAATATTAGGTTAACTAAGTAATTAATTAGCTAGTTATCAGCTACTTTGCAAAGGCTGGACAAATTTAAGCGTTGACCAAGCTCATTGCAAATACAGTCTACAGAAAGCTTTTGATAAATTTTACGTTTCACTAATTTTATGAGCAACAAGTATTAGATGCATTATGCATGACTAAACTTAGCAACAATAAATGTTTTATCGTGGTCCAAGGGAAAATAGTGTTTTAAAAAATTTTATGTCTTCAATTTTTACGATCACTTTAATGAAAGAAGGCAAATTTTATAACAAGCAGTATCAATGATATAAATGCAGCACAAAAATTTTCTTTCCTCTGATTGGCTTCTCTAGTTGCTTAATTGTACCTGTGGCAAATATTTTTGCGATTGTTTTTTGTTGTTATCACAAAACCATTATATGCTCTTCAAATTAACAGAATCTCAACTATTACCAACGCTTTACTTGTTTAAATCATTTTGTATATATTTTTAAAAGATCAAAACTCATTACTGGGCCACGCCCAAGTGGTGTGTTTTGAGGACAGATTTTCACTTGTGAATAACGAAATAGAAATATAAAGTCCTCGCAAATTTGACTGTGTTAGGGTTAACAAATAATCAAAAACAAAACTACCCTCGGATCTCCTTGTTGAGCAAACTAAGAAAGACTTCACGGGAAACAGCTTTATATGTGACCACAAGTCCCCTAGTGATTATAGTAGTAAAGGGGAGACAAACACGTTGGTTGGGTGTGGTCTCTCTGAGAAGAAAATCGGCCGAACTAATGACTTGTCCGGAAGACGTGGCTCAGCTGACCATTTTAATTTTGTATATATTTTAAGATTTGTTTGAAAATCACAAGTGCAACAAAAGAATTTCACCGGTTGTGTTCAAAAACGACATTTTATGCTCATTATATTATTAATTCTTAAGCAATTAATTGCTATTAAAAGTACAATTTTACTAAACAATAGTTAGGGAACACTTAGCCAAAGATAAACAACATTATTTAACGACAACTTTTCACCAAAGCTGTAAAATATCGACTATGAACTTGTCATCGTTTTCTCTGCCTGTGGTTGTACAATTGCAACCTTTCTAAATCTTCAAGGAAGGCTTTAAATATGTTTCCTTCACGGCAAGTACCTCAAGAAACACTGTCATCCGTTTTCAACCACAAGCTCAAATAAGAATCCACACTGTATGTCACAGGACACGCAATAATGAACAGTGCTAAAGAAATAAGTGTCAGAGGGTCTAAAGACCTAAAATCTGTCAATAGCATTTTTAACCTTGAACTATCCATCTCCTTAAAGGTTGAAAAGAGTTAGAAATTGATGTTGTAGATTAAGCCAACACAAGAGATTTTATTCGTTACTGTATAGAAAGGTGTCCTTTAACAATCACAGTTTTGAGCTTATACAAGATGACAGTTTTTCCTTTGCTATGGTTGCTCTTGTCAAATCTATACATTTAGTTTTATACGATTTATTTCCAATTATAAGTGGAACTTAGAGACATTTTCACAAAAAGGAAACATATGGTTAGTGTTGTAAAGATTATAAATTCAATTCTGTTTAGCATGTACATTATCAATAAATTAATAAAAAAAACTTTTGTACTTCCTTTCTCTCCAGTTAGTGAGTGTAAAAGAAGTATTTCCCGTCCAATGCAGTGCAATCCCAATCCACCGTAGGAAAAAAGATGGCGATTGGTACATTTACCCATAATACTTAGCGCACGGAAACTTAAACAACGCTCATAAAAACGTAAAGGAACGTTCTAAAACCTTCAAACCCAGCGTACACAACATCGATAACACATGGACATATACTGCAAAATATAGCTTTTGTGTACTTTACGGACTGTATTAGGCTCGTATGGTATTGTGGTAAAATGTACAGCTGCCGTCTTTTTTCCTAGGGAGGATTGTTTCAACCAATTTTCATTTCCCTTGGACATTTGGAAAATAGGGGTTTTGCCTTCATTCAATGTGAAATATTCCCAGGATTGCCCACTTCGGAAGTCAGGGGAGTTTATTCCCTGCAATGATTTCCCAAGACGGGATAATAATGCATGTCAGCTGTAATACCAATGAAGGTTTGTGTTGTCCAATATGTCGGCCAATTTAGATTAGGAGAATAAAATGAGAAATCACATAGAGGTCAAGTGATGAGAATTGATTTCTTTGCTTTATTTTCCAATGCCTGAGAGCCAAGTTGGAATTATTTTGATCGGTCGTTGTAAAATGCAGACTACGCAAAGCACACTACAGACTGCAGACCAGGGGTAAGATGTGGACTGCAGACTGTAGTCTTTTTAACTGAATCGTGTTACCATTTCCATAATTGAGAGCTAACCGTAAACAGGCTAATCACAACGTTATTCAGGCTAACCTGAGTGATATTCAGGCTAACCGGAGTGCAAACTTTCACTACGTCATGATTAGCCTGGATAACCCTGTTTACGGTTAACACTCAATAATGGAAGTAACAAAATATATACTCAAACAGTCTGTAGTCTGCAGTCTGCAGTCTGCATTTTACCCTCAGACTGAATTTTACTCCCGATCTGCAGTCTGTGTTTTACACTGACCATTATTTTGATATATCAAAATTAGCTTACTTGGGACTGGTCTTGATCTCCAGCCTCATGACGTGCGCGTGCTTCCTTGTCTGTTGATATACAGATTAGGATGCACTCCCAGAGGAATGGAAATCAAGTTTAACTGAGGACATGAAAGATGGTCTCTTGACTGGGTCCACTGTTAGTGAAAAATGTAACCAACTTATCAAGGCGCCAGCTTAGAGTGATGTGCATCATCATAATATCAACATTTAAGTAATAATAAGTATTAATTTATTTAAAGACAAAAACGTTGGAAGTGTTTGCACAATCTTCTGAGCCAAAAATATGCGCACAGATTGATTAACAATCGTGTCTATTAAAATATTAGATTATGAGTTCGAGATTTCTATCGTGTGATAGTCAACTCAGGCTGCGCCCTTATCGACTATTATGCATAGAAGTTGAGAGCGAATAATCCAGTTGTTTTCGTATAAATCTACTAGTCATTCAAAACTTTGTCTAAATCCTCTTCACAAACACTTCGAGAACACCAAGAAGCGGTCTTCATTTTGTTAACAAGGGCACACTGCCACGCTACTCACTATCTATCACAGAATAGATAGTGGGTAGCGTAGCCAATCAGAGAACTGCATTCATGATAGAACGCTGGTAGATTTATACTAAAACTTGATAGAAACACAGAACTAGCACGATCTGTTGACGTAACGACGGCGCAAGCAAAGAGAATTTACATTTTTATGATCAAAGTAAAAAAGTTGTTTTCTTTTTTTCGTCGAGGTATTTTCTAGAAGAAATAGAAAAAGTGCTCTCCATGTTTATCGAGCTACAGAAACACCTGTGGAAGTTTAGAAGAACTCAAAAAAGCTGTGGAAACACTTGCCTATTGGCTCGTGTTCCCAAAGCATTTCTCATTCTCCCAAGCTTCCACTCGTATATCTATAACTTGGTAATAACCATGGTACATGTTTACTATTTCTTATGTGATAATGAGCAAAAGGTTATGAGTATTCAGAAAAAGATCACCAAAGAGAAATGGTCTCAAAATGTAGACGAAATCTCCCAACTAGTATTATAAGAAATATACAAGGAGCAGTAGGAAGAATCTGTACATGTATGTACGTAACATAATAACTAGGAGTTGTCAGATTGGTAACAGTGTGCTCATTTCATCAAGACAAAAAAAAACAAACAAAATATTACCTTTGTGATTGGAATTGTTTACAAATACCATTCACAGGTAAATTATTTACTTGTGAATAAATTCCATAGTCTTTACTGATTTGATTAACTTTTCAAAAAAAAAACATTGTAACTTGATAGATGTTAAGCACCATATAGTATAGAGTGAACACTGGATTAACATACACAATCCAATATGAGATGCGAAAAAGTGGCTGTTTATTCCCTACTGTAATTTTAACTGTGTATAGGCATTTTATCTTTATGTATCTCCCTTGTTCTTGGGAAGCAAGTTTACTTTGCTAGTACCCTGGGCTTCGTTAGATTAGTCTCCTTTTCGGCAATTTTTTGGGGAAGGATTGTGTGACATGAGACATCCCAAGAAACTACTGCAGAGGCGACAAAGATAACATTTAAAAAATAATAATTGCTAAGGTTAACTTTGGCTCCTCTACTCCCTGTGGTTAAAAGAAACTTTTACCCTAATTAATACTTGATATACATTTTCTCTCATAACAAAAACAGGCGCTGCTACATTTTTATACACTCTTTTTGTATTGTTAGATCTTTTTTTCTTTTTGGGAATGATAAAAATAACAATTCTTACTTAACAAAAATTACCACAGCATCAGAAAAAAAAAAATAGAAAAAGAAAAACAAATCCCGTCATGAGGTTTCTCATCTTGCAGTTACGCCAGTTACACCATTTCCTGTTACGTTGTCACGCGTTTCACTAACAACCAATTTAATGTTGTTGTTTAACATGGTTCAATGCTCATAGAAACTGGTAAATCTCACGTTGTAATCTTCTGACCATTTCATGCGGCAACATTCTTCTGACAAGTTCTATAACTTGCTTCCATGAGAGCATTGACAAATCAACACTGCGCCATTTATTACAGACACTTCCAACTAAAATTATGTGGTGGACTTGAAACTCTTTCAATTTTTCTTAAGTTTGTTTTTTAACATTTGTTGATGCATCACTTGAAGATTAATCTCAAATAAAATACGTTTTTGCATCAGTTGATATCACTTGCAAGCAGTGCTGGCACAAGAAACTACAGACTAGTTTCATGCCGCTGATTTGCCACCTGAGATGTGGAAGGAAGACTGGTACCCTTATTTCCACTTACCGGTATAATTTGAATTTCCCGCATCTTACACCATAATTGGTTTAATTTCCCACAGAACTCTTCACTGTTACAGTGATATTGGCTTGCCTGAATTCTTGCAAGATCTTCTATAAATCGTTCACAAATTCCTTTAACTACAGCCTCAGTCGGCCTAACCTTTGTTATTTCTTCCTGTACCTCGCACAGCCTTGTCACGTTAACTCTAATTTGTTCTTGCTGTTGACTTCCATTTAGTAACAGGTGGATGTAAACACGTACCTCGTGCAACACTTTCTCAACAACACGTTTATCTGTGTCAAGATGGGTGATCTCTTCAATCAAGTTTAGACGTGGTACAGGCTGTTTCTTTCGTAATTCTCTGGCAAAATCTGCTAGGTACCTTGGATCTTCCAGGTCCTTGTGAAGGCCCTGCAAGGATATTAAACCACTTCTTTGTGGGTTGTTTTCTTTTATGTAGAGTGAAAAAGTACTGCACTTGCTATAATCACGTCTGTTCTCGAGTTCCATTGTTGTTCTTCCGCTGTGGTGGAACCCAGCCAAATCGAACGACCCAGGTAAAACATACAGCTGCCCTGGTAAGCTGCCTTCCGAGGTGCCAAATATTAGGCAGCTTTTCGCATATGGAACAGTTGCTTCAAGGTTGTCGTCCAGCTCCCTTATTCTCCTTTCAGTTTCGTGCTGCGGTCTATCATTCGAGAAATGTTCAAGACATTTCAAAATGATTTTGCGCTGCTTTCCTTTAAAGAAATGTACTGCCATCTTGCCTAGGTCACTGATCACATCTGTCAGCTCTTCTTTGATATTTTTTGGAACTTTTCCCAAGAGAAGCAACGAAGAGCAAACATTGAACAACGGAAATATGGACTGTAGGTCTTCGCGAAGACATTCCAACTGGGTGGTCTTGGAGCGCTCGTAGTTACCTTCTGCAAGCATGTACCTTAACACATCCAGGCCAGTAGTTGCTGAGTTCATCTGAATCTTGTCGAAAGTGTCCTTCACCTTTGAAATCCTCCGAGGGATATCTTTATCTTTCAGTTTGCTGTACTCGCCGTAAATTCTTTCCGCAAATTGGCGCCATTCCCTCCTTTGCTGGTCCCTTTTGTCTCTGTGCCTCAAATAGATGGTTCCAAATATGAAAAAGGCCATTGCAAAGGCCAAATTGAAACAATAGTAGCCCATGGTTATTTCTTCCGTATAATCTTTGGCGAACGCCATAACAACATACCAAGTTACTGAACGATTGTGAAACAAAACAGGCACGTTATTTCGGTTTCCGCCGCTTGTTAGAGGGTATGAATGGGGGTGCCGAAATCTGAGTTTTCAGTTACATTTTCGGTGATTTATCAGTAAGTTTGATACGTTAGAAAAAATGTTTCATTTCTCAGCGGAACCGGGTATTTTAATAGTTGTGGAGTTGTGAGTTGCCAGTTGCAAACGATCCTAAGTTTTACGATAGTGACGGACGGTGAGGGACTGACGCACAGGGACGCAAAAGCTAGGAGTTTACTTCGAATAACTTTATGCCTTCAAGTAATCTTACAGCCGTCGACCATAGCTTGTAATTTTGACATCGAAGTGGTATTATTTCGTTTCATATTAGAAAAATGGAAACCCGAACATGTTAAAACTAAGACGCAATTGGACAACTTGCTCGGGCAAATTTGAATTCAAAGTTTCAAGGTGCCTTGATCAAACTGACAATCAGCTCTGGCTGGAACACTACGCTGCAACATCGCAGAGTTAAAACCTGGCCCTGGTTGTTCGAAAGGTAGATAACGCCATCCACCGGATAAATCACTATCCAGTGGATAGCGTGGTTTGTTTTGTTAAAACTTATCCAGTGGATAGCGATTTATCCGGTGGATAGCGTTATCCAGCCTTTCAACAACTGGGGCCTGGTGTATAAGGTCACTGCTTGCAACGTTGTAACATATGTCGGAGATATTCCGATGCAATTTGTTGTAAACTCAACAAATCACTATTTCTTGAACGGACACAACATTTCCCGGGAAAATTAACAAATTTATTACAATAGAACTATGAACATTCAATCAATTCATATCACTTCACGTCAAAATTCTCGTTACACGTGGAACTGTAACCCACATTATTACGTTGTAGTGATGTACAGCTTCCTTCCTTTGTATCCACCAAATAGCCGACTACGAATACCAACATTGAGAGTTATCGAAACTGAGCGCCGAATTTCCATCTTCCATCTGAGGCTGTTTAGTTCTTGTCTTTTGTTCGCCTAAGTTGTCCATCGTGAAGCGTACAATGAACAAGTCGTTTATTCTTCATCATCACAATGTTAATTACCGGCTCCAAAGCAACTCAGCACAGCGTAGGTGAGCAGAACAATTGATAAATTAGTCTACTGAGAGAGGGTCCCAGAGTCCTGCAGGATTTGAAATGCATTTGATCAAAGAGTGTTGTTTTACAAACAATGAACGAGTCTAGATAGCAAATGAAACCTAACGCAGCAGACCAATATCTCATGTACAAACATCATCGGTGTGCTATTATAACTCGGGATTCGCTCAGGTATGATCAGAACGCTTGCGATTTTCTTGTAATCCTGTGCTTAACAGTTTGCATGCAAGGGATCTAATCATTACAGCGGCAAGCTCATATTACAGTGATTGCCTTTTTTTTATCGTTATACGTTCATCAATTGCTAAGGAATCCAGTAGGATTTTGAAATAAATCCTTGGATTTCTTGCTTCCTCGATTCTCCAATTTCTACCAAACAATTCAAGTCGCTGCCATAAAAAAAGTGAATGCCAAGTACCTTTGGTTCTTGCCACATTTCAGAGCAGACAGGAGTAATTCCCTGTCTTTCACACTCTCCTGCGCCTTGTAAGCATCTAGCAACCTAGCCATGAAAGTATAACAAAACATGTGTCAGAGACATGATATATCCTTAATTCTCATTAGCTACATATCTGCCGGATTTAACTCCAGAGAGGCCATTTCAACAATGCCAGAAAACCCTCCACATTACGTTTACGTTTCTCCAGATCAATTTAGGATGGCATCTTCAAGTTGTAGGATATTCATGAAATCTCCACTCAAAATATAGAAGGAGTTTTCTGGACAGAATTCCTCACTCAAAAAGCAGATACAGTAACAACCCCCGTGTAAGAACCTATACTTTTTTTTAAGTCTGGCAAAATGGGTTCGTATATTTTGGAGAACTTATTGACAATTTAGGCTAAGAAGGTTCTTAATTAGGTTCTTAATTTCTATGAAGGAGATATAGTTGTTGATTACCCGAAAAATAAATAAACACAACTGATTGCATATAAGAACCTGCTTCATCTTGAGCTATCTTGCTTGGTTAGACAGGGCTAGGTTCTTATCTTTTTGGGTTTTAAAACGGCAAATTTCTGCCAGCAGGTTCTTAAACCACAAGGTTCTTACACGTGGGTTTTCACTGTAACTTTACACAGCAAGATCAACACAAAATTTAATGTTTGTCGAAAAAGGAATTCTTCCTGCACCTTTTAGGAGTGGAATATTTCTCCAAGATAGCAACAGCTTTGTCAGGAGATACACCATTGAGCTGCATAAGTTGTTTGGCAAATATCTCACTCACTGTCATCACCTGCACACAATCAAATAGCAAGAAAAGGAAAAACATTATTGCCCTTTAAAGGCCCTGTAAATAAATCGCCGGATAAATTTGAAAACGCAGCTTTAATCCGTCACGAAAACGGAGCTTTTTGAAAACGCTCTTCAAACCGAAGGAATTTAAATACGTCGGCTTTGCGTTTTGGTGAAAAGGGAAAACATTTTGAAAACGGAGGTTTTCGAAAACGATAGTCACGATAATCATGTGATTTTCCTGACCCAGTTTTCCTCAAACACAAATCCAAAATGACCGGTGATTGTTGCGTTTTCAAATTTCTCCGGCAGTGTGGACTGTGCACGGAAAACATTTGATACGCTTTCAGAATGAAAACGCCGTTTTCAAATTTTTCCGGCGTAGTGTGCACGCGGCGTTAGAAAGATCATATGCTAGGAAAAAGGACCATGTATTGGACCCAGATTCCCTCCGGAAAGCGCCAAGATCTGGGGTCTAGATTAATCCGACACGCAAATTCCGATGTCTATCATGGCTAAAGTGTGTATCAATCAGGAATAAGTATCGACTGGGACAAGATACACCTGGCCAAGGATAATTTTCATTGTCTACCTTTTGTTATCAGTTTTAGTTGCAACACATAAGATTCTTTTTATAATGGCGGACAAAGCGGGGGGGAGGGGTGGATAAGCAGGTTTAACAAAGGATTCCTCTTTGCTCCTCATTTTGTAAAGACAACCGGCAAGCAAACTGACTGTTAGGTGACAATATCTCGAAAGTCCTGTCTACACTGCAGTTACATATAGGCCAAGATAAACTATTCACTAAATCTTTTAGTTGGCCTTACCTTGTTTTTGACTGTCGCGTCGTTAAAGTCTGCAAAATTCATAAGATACATTTTGTCGTTTCCACTGCTACCAATGGATGGCGCTTGCTCCAAATCTCCTTGATGACAGCTAAATAGAGTCTTATTCTATGAAGAAATGAGCCAGTAAGGAAAATATAAATCACGGAAATAACGAACATTTTCACACCTGACAAAATTCAAACCACGTTATCTTCACTTGCCTGCCCATCAGAAACCGTCTTTGCAAAAGCTATCTGCGCAAAGACTCGGATAACGGTTGCTACGTAGACTGCCTGTTTCTGGGGATTTCGTAGTCACATAATTATCATAACTGACAAGTTCTATCTGGTGATCCCGAGAGGTGTGTTTGAGATTTGGGTACACAGTAAAGGGCTTGACTGAAGACTTACCGAGTAAAGTCTCTGCAGGTATCGAGTCATGACTGTTAAGTAAGCAACGCTCTCTTTCAGGTCACATGTCCGCTTCACAAAAAAGCCGTCCACTACCTAAAGGTGATCAAAGACAACATGTTACATGAAACAAGATTTGGTATGGTTGCATAGACGAAGAAGGCGGATGGGACGCTAGTGATAAATAATAATGGTAAGGAACGACAGCGCGATGACTTGGTCAGAAACCAAGCATGGTGAACATGAAGTCAACTGCTGACCAACCTGAGTGTTAACAATAGCTTGCAGTAATGTGTTCTCTGGAAGACTCATGTGCTGAATTGAGCCAAAATCCTCCACCAGGTAGATTGGATGTCTGAGGCCACAATGGCGCAGCCGAAACTATGGCAAACAAGCAATGAAAGCATAAACGATTTGAAAAGGGAAAGAATCACAGCAAATATGTCCAAGGCTAATTTTACGTTGGAACAACAACAGCAGATTACAGTTGATCTTTCATTCTCGCAAAAATTGCAATTTCACAACTTCATGAAATGAAACAATAAAACAGTCGAAACTTCACAATACCTTTTGTTCACGGAAACGACCATCAATGATACTGCCACAGAGATCGTCCATCCTCTTGCGTTCAATAATATAATCCAGAACTAATTCATGAGCCACGGGTACCGACAAACAACCTAAATATGTACAAAGAAAGAAGATTCTCAAACGCAAAGACAACTACAGTACAGTGATTCAAAATGCAACAATGCGTCACTGAGTGGCCACTTCTAAGAAAATTGCATGGTACCTGGTGTTGGAACAGTTCTTTCACGTGCCACCCACAAAAAGTCCCCCAGCTGAAGTTTGCGTACATCAAATTGCACTCCTACGAAAAAAAATCAAAAGTGCCAAATCAAATCTGCCTTGTTCTCACAGGAGCAGTTGGCAGTTGAATCTAAAATAATAAAAGTAATAAGAAAACTGTTGCTATCAATTCGTCCCTATACTTAACATGCAGAAAATAATTTATAGAATGGATGATTGGCTCCGAGGTAAACCTTCAAGAAACTGCTTTATAATGGTAATGGGACTGACTGGGGTCCAATTCTGTCTGTAATCATGCGAGTGATTCACAAAAGCGAACGACCGCGAAGCGGGTGTCCGATTTGTTAATCACGACGTCCTGCTACCAATTAATTAACCAAACTGTAAAACAATTTGAGGACCATATTCATCGGTCGTCTTGATAAAAATTAAAAATGTTAACAGCTGAGTGTGTTTTGACCAATCTGCACAGGAAAAGGAATCTATTCAAGTATATCTGTGCAAGAAAGAGCGTGCGTAAAATGACGCGTACTGTCCAGTTACAAGCAACACACACACCGTCCAATTACACTGTCGAGTTACAAGCATGACACGTACACTGTTCTACTTGGGCTAAAATCGGGCCTATTGATAGCCAATCAGATTCGCGAATTTCGTTCCAGCTTTGATTAAATCGGCAATTCAATGTCAACATTTGACAATAAGTTATGGTGATTAATCACGCACCATTATTCTTCAGTTCTGGTATAAGAGCATCTTTTCTTGACTTGGCCTGCCCTGTTGTTGTCTCGTTTACATCAACACACAAAACAATATCGAACGTTCCTGAGAGAAGACAGAACATACTTAAGTCTTTTGTCAAATTTCTTCCTTATTATGTATTAGTAGCGACACCCTAACTTTCAGTCATCTCACTGTATAGAATTCATTATGAACAATTCTACAGATGGGTTTCTCTTAAATTTGACAATTTCTGGAATAGATACTTTTTTGCTTTTGTTAAGAAGTACTTTCAGGATTCACTTTAAGTCATCTGTCAAACATGACATAACAATTTACAATCAATGCAATCAGGTCATTAAACGTGATAGCAAAACCGGCTGGAGTTTAGAAATTGTTAGTGGGCAGGTATCCGTATCAGAGGTATCTATACCCAGAGGTCTGACTGCATTTTTCAATTTTGATGGTTTCCACAGGTGTTTTAGTTTTTTTGTGCTAAGATTGTAGAAACATTTGACGTCCTCGAGAGCAGGTGTTCAAAAAGGGATGGTTTCATACAAAGCATCAAAGGTGGGTCCAAAAAAAAGTACCAAAAGTCTATTGTAAAGCTGCAGGAAAAAATTGAGAAATCGTACGATTTTTATTGGTTAAAAACCTTGCAGTGGACCTTCCAGTGTCAATCAGTCAATTATACCCATTGTCGTCTCCTCATATAGACATACCTGGTCTGAGGACAAAATCAGGAGTGAAGCTCAAATCATCTTCTAGAATTCTAAAAAACAAAACAGACCACTTAATATTGATTTATATTAAAGTTTGGGACAGCTCGAATTATGAGCTCGAGATTTCTATCGCGCGATAGAAATTGAGAACAAATAATCTAATTGTTTTAGTATAAATATACTAGCCGTTCAAAACTTTATCTAAATCCTCTTACAGACCCTTCGAAAACGCAAAGAAGCGGCCGTCATGTTGTTAACAACCGCTCAATGCTACGCTACTCACTATCTACAACAGAATAGATAGTGAGTAGCGTAGCCAATCGGAGAACGCCATTCGTGGTAGAATGCTGGCAGATTTAAACTAATTAACAATTAGACC
>Ga0126339_10000934_pt1 | contig 18355 bp, 8 predicted proteins | sample OrbTmetagenome_2_FD_92532 | JGI IMG/M metagenome (GOLD analysis project Ga0126339, IMG submission 92532) | Coral microbial communities from Petempiche,Puerto Morelos, Mexico - Orbicella T R C metagenome | ecosystem: Host-associated > Invertebrates > Cnidaria > Coral | place: Petempiche,Puerto...
AAAACAAAACAAAACAAAAACAAAACAAAACAAAACAACAACAACAACAACAACAAAACAGCAATATTATCAACATGACTTTCGTGCATCAGTTGTTATAAAGGATACAAATTCTGTGTCACAGGTTATTTTCATGTACTGGGTAAAGTTGTACCTAAAGACTATTCTCGACACTGAACTGCTTTTTCATTCAGTTCAGGTTGCTTTGAGAAATTATGAGAGGATTTTAAAGCAAACTAAGGCGTTATTTTTGACGCGTAGTATTATTCTGAGTTCTTTCTTCAGACTCAGTGCCTTAATTAATTAGGGAACTTAGGTTTACAAACAACTAAAGTTTACAATAGAACCTTTGCGTAGACAAATGCTAGCTGAGCAAACACCCCCTGCCTGAAACGCTAGATATCATTCAAAACGTTAGCTTCACTAACTCTTCACCCTATTTTAACATTTTCTTTTTTTGCGAGGACTTGCAGGTGCGAGGACTTGCAGGTGCACCATAATTGTCCTTTTTAACACCACAAACAGCATATTCATTTAAGTAAGCGGTGAGAAAATCTTTTGTTCCATTGACTTAACAAAGGTGGGTGAGAAAAATATTGTTTACATCTTGTTTTCAGATATACATGACAAAACTCACACCTGACGTTTTTTGTAGTCACGACGAAATTTCTGTCAGTCTGTCATTGCAAATAGCTCTCGACTAAAACACTGACAAAAAAAATAGAACGAAAAGCTTATCCATAGTCTGTTCACAGACGTTTTCTTTTGTTACGACTTATTTTTCTTTGAGCGTGCGAGTCATGTGAGCCTGCGATCTCGCGAAATCAAGGCAAAATAGAGGGTCTGTGGATGGACTAGTTTATCTACTTTGAAAGAGTTTTCTTTTGTATGCGTTCTTGATGAATCGATCAGATCAACGTGCAGGAAAACAACACTTGTTACATGGTGTCTCCCGGTCTGAGTCTGTGACGAAACTTTTAGCTGCGATGGCCACTACATTTAAAATGCCGTACGTCATAAACCTTAGGTCTTTTTTAACCTAGGTACTCTGAGTGAAGACTAGCTCGTAAACTAGAGGACTTGTATGTAACTATTGTGAGCAAATCCCAAAATTAGCCTCTCTCTGATATATATGTACCTTCACTTCAAGATCGGGAAAATAACAAGGTGTAGGCGACACACACCGTTACAACTTGCTGTTCTTGGAAAACGAGTTGCCATATTAACACATACGAGTCACTACTTCTGGCTTAGCATGGAACTGTCGCTACAGTAATTCTGATTTCTTCGTAGAGCATGGTAGAGACTGGCCGCTTGCTGGGGAAATGACGCGCGTATACATATAATATTCAAGACTTAGACCTCAAGAAAAGTCCCTCGTCTTGTTTCTTCAGTACCCGACGGACGAAGGACGTTTCCTACCACTGTGCTGTGCGTTTGGTTTAGTTTGAAGGTAGACGACCAACTAAGCGCTAACTATTTAAATTTGGGAATTAACCATTCTCGGAGTCTTAGGGGCAGCTAGTCGAGACGATGCGATATTTTCAGGCGACGTGATATTCAGATCGGGCGAAAGTTTACAAAAAGAGCAAGAGAGCCCGCTCCTGACTGTGGCAAGGAACGATGAATGCTTTTCAGAGTACAGTTCAATATTAAAAGACACAACAAACGGAACACCACTTCTGTTTTCCTCTGGACTACAAGCACCGCGCCGGAGTAGTCGTGCAAGCGCGTAAAGCGCGTCCTCGCGATTGAGCAGGAGACTAGAAATAAGAACTGCTTGGCTAATCCGCACGCTTGAAAATGTGTAATAGAAGCTGCTTAAACAAAGTTTTTGGCAAATTAAATTGGGAAGCTTTTCCCTAAAAGAGAGGGGAATGTAAACCTGAGTTTTAAGAACGGTAAAACAGAAATCAGACCATGAAGCAAGGAACCTTTTTATTTAAGACCGGATAAATGAACTTTACATTTTCTGAAAAGTATATATTAAATGTTACACGAGTTTACAACAGCTAGAGACTTTTACATTTTTTTTATAAAATAAACTAAGTGCAGGGTGATGCAGATGTTTAACCAAGTCATTTCTTATCTCAACCCTGCTTTTCTAGGCTTAAATTATGAATTCTCAGTAGAAAAAAAAAATATGCCAACTAAAAAATAATAATAATAATAAACTAGTAGTTTTTTCCAATCCTTACGATCAGTAGAGCCTGCCTTTGTTCATTAGCTCTGGGCCGGGTTGTTCAAAGCCTGATTTAAAAGCTAAACCAGGAATAGCGAGAATTTTGATTTCGGTTTTGTGACTTTTCGGTGGGATTTTCTCATATAGCTTGCCCTTTCTAGTTTTGAGTGGGAAAAATCTCAATCTACACAAAACACAATCAGTGAAGAACATTTTTATACAAGAAAAATTAATACTTCGGTTAACTTTTAACCCTGGGTTGGCATTACCCAGCTTTCGAACAACCCGGCCCTGGTGCTTATGTCCAGTTTCCATAGCATGAAGCAACAAGCTTGCTTCTACCCCTGGACAGCATGGTAGTACCAAGTTATACCTACCCCCACCCCACCCCCAACATTTCTGTCAGGTTGCCCTAGCATGTTGGCCTCCTATGTAGATAATCTTTGGGCTTGTCACGCAATCTTCCTTTCCCAGGTTGCATGACAAGCCAAAAGAGCGTCTGCGTAGGAGGTTACCTAACAGTCCGCCAGTACCCATTTATTCTCCTAGGTGGAGAAAGGCACTGTGAGAGTCAAGTGTATTGCCCAAGAACATAACAGAATGACCACTGCTCCATCTGAAGTAATTAAGCACATTTTTGCAATTTCTCTGCCCTGGAGCAATCAATAGCATATTAGGAATGGCAAACAAAAAAATTCAGTTAGTCAAAATTTTGCACTCAATAAATTTTAAATTAAAAATTTTAATAAATTGACACCATCTATGCACATATTAAACAATTATAAATTAATGTCACTACCAACTTAAAACTGCCACAACTATGATTCTGTGGACACTGTTTGTAATATGAACAAAGTAAATTAAACAGCCAGCATTAAAATTTGTATTAAAATATTCAGAAATTGAAACATACCAACTGCTTACTCTAACTAGCAATGAGAAAAATATGTATATAATTATATTCTCTACAATTCCCTTTTCTTTTTATAATTTTAACTGAATTTGTTGAACATCAGTGTCAATCTTTCAGAAGGCAGCAACAATATGAATCATGTTTTCTTGGCATGATACAAATACAATGAGTATTTCTGGATGTGACACTAACCAACAACAGGGTCACCATCTTGTAGCATTTAATTCAATGGCTGATGTGATATCTATTTAATATACACCTAAGCGGTACTTGGACAGTATCACTCAGTAAGTAGAGACATTTCTATGAACTGCATGTGAGTGATATGTCTCTATACATGCTTCTGCTCTATACTAATAGCATTGTTTATAAACAATACTGCACGCTTACATTTATCAGAATAACTCTAAACAAAATGAAAAGAATATAAAACAAGTTCTTGAGTCATCAATCAAATGTAACTCTTAGCTCTCTCACCCTTTTGCTTTCTGAACTGCGGCAGCATTAAATTTATTAGAAAACAGGCGCTTTAGTAGGTCTTTATAATCACAAGAAATAATATGTTGTCTAAAACACGAGACACACAAGCAATGCCAACACAAATGCAAGTGCAAGTTACACAAACATAATATGACAACAAGCATAAATGCAGGCACTAGAAAAAATCTTTTCCTTACACTTGGCCTGTGTTTGCATTTGAATTTGCTTCGTGCCAGATTAGAAATAGTAGTTCCAGTAAATATCCCTATCTCCCCCATGGAAGGGATTTTTCCTAAGACCCCCACCCCAAGCCCTCTGGAAATTCCAATGAAGCTTTATACATTGGTCTTAGAGATCCTCACCCTCACGAAATTTCAATCCCTTCTGTGGAGGGAGTATGGATATTTTTTGGAACTACTCATTATGCACATTATGCAAATTATGCTAACCAATGTCAAAGAAAGTGAAGCATGAGTTATCTGCCATCTTGAAGGGAAGAAAACAAATTTAACACACCTGTGGACCTAGTTTGCTCCTTGTGCTTCATGTGTGAACATCTCTTGTGTTTGCACTTATATTGGCAATAAATAGAGAATAGCCTCCATTTGGCATGAAAATATGCTCGCATATTTGTCTGCGGACATTGTCTGCTCTGAGAAGCCAACGGTTTTCTGAGAGCATAGCTTGAGGAAAACTGCGTGCTTTGAGGAACAGATAATGTACAAGGGCAAATATCTGAGCATATTTTCAAAGTTAAATGGAGGCTATTGTGTTTATTATCCTTCAAATATTTTTTGCAACACGCGCAGTTTTGAAAATTGGGGAAATTCTGGGATATTCCCCAGTTTTAACTCGGGGATATTCGGTCAGGTGATGCATTTAGACCAATTGCGCTCGAGTGAAAATATTTGATGGATGATAATTGCAATTGTTGCATTGTACATGTGAAGCCAGGCTTATTAGAGCAAAATATGTATTACATAACCCAGGGGAGCTCCTATCTAAAGTGACAGGGATGCTTGTCAAATATTCTCAAAATGACACTTGCAAGGAACTGGGATTTAACACATGCATGTGTACAACAAGCTAATCTTTACACCTATGGGGGTGCCTAATGAATGTTGACTTTTTATTGATGAGCAATGCTTGACTAACCTGCCATGAGTTACAGTACATTCCAGAAAAAAGCAAATAATATTGTTGATTCCCATTATCAACTCCTGACATCTTAAGCTCCTTTAATGTACTTTCAGCTTCCTCTGACAGTATACCATAATACCAATTGACAACATGTATATTGCACCTATCAAAATGTAAAATGGAACAGTCTAACTGGCATCACCACATGATTCTTCCATGGCACCCCAAAAAGGTGTGACAAGTATCTCTGTCACTGCCATATATGGGTTTCAACAAAACACTGACCCCCGGTCAACTGACCCCCTACTGACCCCCCTACTGACCCCTATAAAATCAATGAGAAAATGAAAATTAAAAAAGCCCAGATCTATCAATGAGACCGATTCAAGTTCATCAATAAATTTAACTTACCTGAAACTTCTAAGACGGTGGATGCATTGCAGGTTTCCGACTCTCTTGTTCTCCTTTGACTGTTCAGTAGAGGTTTTGTTGACGGAAGATCGAGCACAGAATAAGCTTGAATATCATCAAATATTGTTTTCGTTTGCATTGGAAAATGAAGCAAAGAAAAAAGCTGTCAAATGAGCAGGCTCGCGAAAGGCTTGTGATGGACTGCTCGTGCGAGCGGCACAAACATGCGCCTAAACCTCAACCGGAAGACGAATTTCATAAGGTAGTTCCAGGCCTCTTGCCTTGTTTTTGCATTTTAAGAACTGTAGTAACTGTAGTATAAACCATTTGGACAAGCCCGATGGATTAATTTCTCCTTGGTGCATGAAGTCGTCAAAAAGACCACGGATTCTCAAGGTAGAATTCTCGGATAATCTTATCAAAAACCAACATACCTTTCTACAAGCTCTACCACATCCAGATCGTCGGCAAGGAAAAGTTCAGAATGTATTCATAATGTATTATAAATTTCATAATGTATTCATGGCATAATTCGGATATACAAAGTGCAAAATAAGAGGCAAATCAATGAAAAACAGTAATGCCACTTACCATCCATGACTAAAGCCATGTGCCATGTAGTTTGTGCATGTGGAAGGTGAGGGACCTAGGGCTACAAGTTTGCGAAAATAAACTTCCAGTTGATGTAATCGTGTGCGTGTCACTCAAGGTTAGTTGCATGCGTGTTAATTTGCCAGAATTTCCTCGCTATTTTCATTGCTTAATTCTCTAATGGCTACAAATACCATGCTTGATGATATTCCAACTTGTTGTGTGGTCGATTTTCCGTGACAAATCCTTCAGTCAAATGAGAAGGGAGTCGGAAATCTGCAATGCGTCCGCCATCTTGGAAGTTTCAGGTAGGCTAAATTTATTGATGAACTTGAATCGGTCCCACTGATAGTTCTGGGCTTTATTCAATTTCCATTTTCCCGTTGATTTTATAGGGGGTCAGTAGGGGGTCAGTAGGGGGTCAGTGTTTTGTCAAAACCCACCATATACAGTCCCCCCACCCCCCTCTACCCTGGGATCACTTACAGTCCTTGATTATACTGAAGACTGGCCATCTGACAAAGGAGAGGTCATCGGAGTACCGACATCATGGTCACCAAGGACAGGATTTGAACACTCAGCTTTGTGTCCATCAATGCTATCTGGTGCAAAATGCTTGTCACATTTTGGGCACTGTTGAGGACGTTCAGGTCCACAGGTTTTGTAGATGTCAAACATGTAGATAGCTGATGCGATAATATTTTTCCCGATGAACACCGACACATCTTGGTTATACTGCGTCCATAGAATAATTCTGATCGCTCCTAACGGCACATTGACCAGAACAATGTACGATATTGAGTACAGAAATTGAAAATTAGCAGAGCGTACTTGGCCTTTTACGATGGCACTCAACTGGAGGAGAGCAAGGGTGGGAAGGAAAAAATTAATACACGCAAATGCAATTATGGCATTTTCCAGTCCAAGTGGAAGATTGATTTCCACGTCATCCATAAATAAGATCTCCAAGATGTCTATGCTGTCAAGTAAATCTAGCGTGACCCCTGCAGACAGTTTGTCAATGTAGATTCTGCGTTCGGGGTTACGCTTACCATCGTGGTGTGAATTCACTAGTAGCAGGAATAACATTGGCGTAATGCACAGAGCAACTTTAAGAATGTTCTGCCCGAAGAGTTTGGCATCCCCGAGCTGATCTGCAAACCGTTTGAAAATCACCGCCACCTCCGGGACCAAAGTTATAGCAACATAAGCCAGCCAGGCTACAAAGACATAAGCAATTTCATCGGCTCCGTCGTCGTTTTCAACCTCTGCACGCCGATGTTTGCCGTCGACTTTTTCATTTGCTCGTCTCTTCTTTCTCAACTTTGCGAGAAATTTTCGTTTGGCCATGAACATCACTCCAATCCAAATGGCGAGGACAGTAATGTCGGTGGCAATGAAGCCAAGAGATTGAACCTCGCGGTGTTCTACTAGGTAGTAGTCCAATATGGCTCCTTGTAGAATCAGTAAAAGAATACACAATGCTTTACCCACAGCTTCAAGGTTCAAACGGCACTTCATGGCGTCGAAATATTCTTGAAAGCTGGATGAATAAACTGCAGTTGTCGCGAAGCTGTCAATAAATGTGTCAAAAACGGCTGAAAGGGAAATCGAAGCATTGATCACAGAAGTCTTTAAATTGTTTATGATCTCCTCGTTCACGGGGAAAAATAAATCAAGTAAATTCCGTTCAAAGCTCTTCGTATCTTACCCCAATTTTCTAGCGAAAATATGCACAATCGTCTGTCAAATTTCCGAGAATTGTGCTTATATACATAATTTACCGCTTTTTTTTTTCGCCATATTGGCTTTCAGGTCAGACCGAGTTGATCCCTGGGCTCAGATTTTTCCAAGGCGTGATCTCTCGTACCCAGTCTGCTCTCATGGTCTGCAAGACGCGCGAATCAAATCAAGTAAATAATTAGACTGCCCTAAACCAGTTTCAAATGAGGAAGATTCGCTTTAAAAATTAATTTACAGAGACTCGAAAATAGTCTGTTTCTAACGCAATTAGGAGAAAAATATAAACAGATTCTATCAATTGTTTTCTGTCGTTGAATTACAATAAAGGAAATGACAATTTTCTGCTAATGAATTATTACAGGAAAAAACATATTCAGCCTTAGTAGAGTTACAAATTATTGATGACAGCGACTTAAGAATTTTTTTCTCTCAAGAATAAAAACAACAAGAAGATAGTCGAAGCAACTGATTCTGTAGTGAATGCCACTTCTCCCCCCGTTTCCCCACCACTACAACCATGTCGCTCTACGTCTTGTGTAAAACTTCCTTCAGTTGTGATGAGATCCAGATTCAGACCTCCCACACCCCAACATACGCATTTCAGAGAAGACTGAGTGTGGTGAGGGGGTTCATAAACTACTGAGGGAATTTTTGTTGACAGCCTGAACTATAAGGGTCAATTTAGGCTGCTATACTAAGGAAAAGATACAGCGAAAAAACAATAGCGTAAACTGCAGCTTACAAGCCCTCTCGCTTTTAAGTCCCACCCCCTTCCCTTCCCCCTCATTATAGTCCCATCTACCTGTAAACAAAAATTACTTCCTATTATAAGCCCCCCGGAAATATGCCCCCCGCACCGCTGTAGCTCATTTCTTATTCCGCCTACAAGTCCCCCACCTCCCGATATATAAAGCCCATTCGGTTATAAGCCTATCCAAAACCCGTTACGAAGATGTAGAAGTCTACGGCTTATGAGCGGCAGCCAGTTTCGGTATGTTGCTGTGCCGTGGAATCTATAACTTACCCGTATCAATATTTGAAATCAAAATACTACAATAATACTTGCAATAATACTTGCAAACGATAGCTAGTATTGTTGCATATATCATGGCTCCTTATTTTACAAATTATTGATGACTTTTTTTTTCTCTCAAGTACAAAAATAGTGTCTCCAATTTGTTTTTTTTTTTTTTAAAGCTAAATGCTAATGACACTTAAATAAAGTCTTTCTTTCTTCTTCTTTCTTCTTCTTACAAATTAAAAAAGCCAGCAAAGCCATATCGTAGAGCTTATTTAAGTCAAATGTGTTGAAATTATAATAGTAAAATAAGCTTATTTCAGGGCGAATTTAGCTTGCCCAAAGCTTGGGTTTTCAAAACAATTCAGTTTCCCTCGCACGGTATAAATTATTGTAACAAATAGAATGCGTAAAGTCCTCAAGACTTTTATAATTTTGTCGATCGAGAAATTTGCTTATGTTTTCGGGAAAAAACATGAACTGCTCTAAAACTTTTTATGTCGCTAATTCTCAAATGTCGACTGAAAGATGATTTTTAAAAAAGTATCCTCTTATTGTTCCGAATTAAAAGCTAAGCTACATCCTCTGTCTAATCAATCAGTAATTATTAATACGAAAAGAATGTACCAGTTTTTTAATCACAATAATAATCTGGTTATTTGACAAACAAAAGAAGACACGTTTTTACTGACATCCGCAAAGCTGCTTTCATCACTCCAGATAAACTTGATATGGTAGAAAATCAAACCTTCCTACAGGAAATAAAACTATTGACACAGAAGTTTGACAAGGAAAAAGTTGACCGAGTTTACTAACGGCTTAGCCGTTGCTATAAGAACCGTTTGTGAATTCTAATACCTTTGTCATTGTTTGTGACATACAAAACAGTCACTGCACTTCAAATCAAAATTACAACTACAGTAGTTTTTGATAATCTTTGATGCTTTCGTGAGGAAATACCCTATTTGGCCGTAAAAAACATCATTTACAGGTTAATAACAGCTATACAGGGAAAGTGATGCGGACTTTTAAAATCAGTATGTTAAGTTAAATACTGTAATGTTAAATCTGTGATCAGTTCGCGGCGATGGGATACATGTATTAAGCTGTTACATGTTCACTCTTCACGGTTTCTTGGAAACGAAGTACCCCTCTGATATTATGCAATAACAAGTTTATACAACGCGGCGCGATCCACTTTGTTATTAGAGGCGAAATAACTTTTTATTTTATGAAATACCATTGAATACGACCAAAAAATGTCAGCCTTTATCCGCTTCACCAGGCTGAATTCACTTTATTCAAAATTCGCCTTTTTACCCCGTAAAATTTCAATTCGGATTCAGTCTTTGGTCGCAGCGAAAAACAAACAGTTTCTCACGAAAGTGTTGCCATTAGCTTTAATTTGAAAACTTTAATTCGTCAACTGAATTAAAAATGAAAATTAAAATCACTTTGGGCTGATGCTTGTTTCAGGTTGAAAAAGGTCAAAACGTGGCTGCTACGGAAAAAAAAATCTGTTTTTTGACAAACAAGTGTTATTCACCACTAGCTAACTACAAATTTTGAACAAAGAAACGTTTCCTTATGTTTCCAATCATAGGATCTGGCGCAAAAAGGCAGTTACTTTTACAAATCCAAGTAGCTCTTTTTCTCATATTAGAACATGGCTCCCTCAAATATTTGCATTAAAAAGTAAACGAAATTTCGGTAAAAGTGCAACCGCCTTTCACAGAAAAGAGCCTAAATGATACAAAACAATCAATCGTCGTTTATTACATCGCAATTAATTTTCACTGTGCGTCCATTGTTTAAGACGGAAATCCCAAACGGGAGAACATTTTAAAAGCAAGCGTTTTTGCGTTAATACGACTCTGCGCTTCAGATTGCGACGAAAAAAATCGTATTTTCAGCTTCCACTACACTTGTCGCAGGTAAGCGTAAATTTATCATGCCAATCTTTGTCAATTACGTCCCTTGCTACTTAAGAGAGAGAAGTTAGTTTTATGGATGTGTTGCCAATTTTACGGTTATTTTAAAGACAATCTATCCTAGAAAAGGTTTAATTTGTTTCTTCCTTGTTCAAAGTTTGATTTAAAGGTATCCTTTTTTCGCGTGTCAAATTATAAGGTTGCCTTGTTATCGTTAATGTTTCAGTGGTTGAAGGTAAAGTTAAATCTTGCTCAGAAAATTTCAAATACCACGTTGAACGACGGATAAAAAGCGATTGTGAACTCGTTGTAATTTGTTTTTAAGAAGTCCCACTTTAAATAAAACGGCACGATCTCTCTTATTTTCGGTGCCCACTTTGGTGATCTCGTTGTATTTTATTTGTTGTGCCATGCTTTTGTCGTCACGTGAACAGAAATCGTTATATTTTAAAAGATTTTATTACAGGAGATTCAAAGAGAGATTCAGAGATTTATGACGCCTTGATCAAGCTTTTATCTTGTATTTTTATCCTCTTTAGATCTTGACTATTGAAAATATTTCAGCATTCCAATTTTAGCATTTTCGCACAATCTTCAGATTTTGTATATTATATAGTGGCTGGTTTAGTGGTTTGTGGCAAATGTATGAATGAATTCAAGAATTGCTGACTAACTGACTGACTGACTGACTGACTGAATGACTGACTCACTGACTGACTGACTGAATAGATATATGGATGCATGGATGGACGGATGAATAAATGAATGAATCGTGAAGAATGGCTCACTGTCTAACTGACCGACTGACTGACTGAATGAATGAATTAAAGAATGAATGAACGAACGAACGAACGAACGAACGAACGAATGAATGAATGAATGAATGAATGAGTGAATGAATGATCATATTAACTTTGGCGTGGCTTTCTTCGTGTGCTACGCGCTTACAGTTAACTTCTATGGTTGGCTTTCCCGATTACATTATTTAAGCCACTTCATATTTATCGAAAAACAAAGATTCTTTCTGTCTTTTGAAATTGTCACACTTATGGCTTTTCACAGGTCTATTTCAAGAGCGTTCTGGAAATACAAAATGAACCTAAAGATATTTTTAATCGTGTCGTCTGTACTTCTCGGAGTATACACAGTGTCTGCTAGACCAAGTCAACGAGCAGTGGAACTATTAAATCGCCTAAAGCTACTTTCTGACGAGGTAAAGCTAAAAACACTGTTATGAAGCAAGCGCGTAACGTAATGCGCGTACTTTATTTAAGAAATAGAAAACAATTGTTCCGTGTTTCTATCAAGTTTTTTAAAATAACTCATACTGCGCACGCGCTCTCATTGGTCAATAGGTGTGTTTAGTTGAGAGTATGTAAACACGGTTGTGACGTTTTACATCAACACGTATTCTTGAGAAATATTTTATGACTGCAATAGAGTACATTTTTGGTGTTTACACGGCCTCATCTAGACACTAGAGGGATTGGGAGAATTTTCGAAAATTATGCAAACCCAACAGGCGCGTGAGCAGACAGGCGAGTGTTTCCACAGCTTTTTCGAGTTCTCCCAAACTTCTTCGAGTGTTCTATTAAGGTGGCTCCCTGGAGTATTTACGAACACCCTCCCTATAGGGAGCGAGTTAGAAAAGGAAACTTAGTTAATTTCTCTTAAAGTTTTCCCTGTAGAGATTTACTAGTATTGGTACTGTTAAAATAAGGCTTATTGTTTGGTTGTCAAGTTTTGGATTAAGGCTGTTACCATGGCAACATCTCATCTAATGACAGGCAGATATATTCCTCATTTTGGCCTAAACTCCTTAATATTTATACTTTCTTTCGGTGAAATGTTTTCACACTTTGCCACATCATGAAAATGATCTATCGATATTGCCTGACATTTTGAATTCGTAAAAAGTCAAGGCCAGGTTGTTCAGACGGTTTTACCAATATTCTGTAATTTGTCATTCTTCTAAGTATATTAGATTAGCTCTGACAGATTTTAACAAAAATAGGATATTTTATGGGAATTGTATGCGGTTACAACTGAGCAAAATTTAACAAAAAAAATCACCGAAGGAAACGCGAGAAAATTCACTGTCAGTTTTGCTTTTTGTGCTCATGTTGACGTCATAAAAATCGAAAAACACTTACATTTTCCTTTGAGCGCGCGCAGATTACTTGAGCTTTCGTCCTATGCGCGCGTACAATCGTAAAACAATAGGGAGCCGCCTTAAACAATTAGATTATGAGCTCAAGATTTCTATCGCGTGATAGTTGACGAGGACGCAGCCCCAGTCAATTACCACGCGATAGAAATCGAGAGCGAATACATATGAATGTAATTGTTTTAGTATAAATCTACTAGTCGTTCAAAACTTTATCTAAATTCTACTCGTATAACGCCAAGAAGCGGCCCTCATTTTGTTAACAAGCGCACACTCCCACGCTACTCACTATCTATCACAGAATAGACAGTGCGTAGCGTAGCCAATCAGAGAACAGTATTCGTGATGGAACGCTAGTAGATTACTACTAAAAATCGATAGAAACAGGTGGAAGATCCAAATACAAATTAAGTGGTGTCGAAGGTGCAGTTAAGAGGACTAAGTTCCCTGGGCCTCGCTGCTCAATACAAGTGGCTTGGCCACGAAAAAAACAAACAAACAAACAAACCCCTGGCACCCAGGGTAACCTTCTTATAAAATGTCTTTAATGAGGTATTAGAATTTAGGGTTCATGACCATTTTCCGAGTGTATCAGGGAAAACTGCTCACACCCAAAAGTGATTTCTCTTCGCGGCTGTGATCAAACACTAAATGATCAATTTGTATCTTTTTTTGTCTCCTTCGCAGCTGATCCAACCAGAGTTCAGTGACTCCATGAAACACGCCGAAGCAAGAAATACGAAAAGAGAGTCACAAACAAGATGTTACGCTGGGCACGTATGTCCGGGCTAGAATGAATTCACAGCTAATAAAGAATAATAAAATGCTACTCTCAGTTTTGTACTCCATTTTCCTGTGAGAACCCTGATGTAACTTGATTTAACTGTTTACTAATTTATTGAGTTAATTTTTAAATTGGAGTTAAATATATACCCTGGTACGTTTTTATGCCTCCTCGAATTTAAAATAAATAACTAAATTACAAAATTTAAGGAGGAAACCACTCCAGCCGTAACTGGTTTATTTTTCATGTGGGTCCTCTATCCTGTTCGAATTGGAAACTGGAAATGATGTTTTTTCTTTGTGTGGAGGGAGGAAAACCAGAGAACCCGGAGAAAAACCCTCGGAGCAACAACAAGCTCAAACCACATATGTCACCGGGCCGTAATCGAACCCAGGCCACATTGGTGAGAGGTACGCGGTCTCACCACTGCTGTATACCTTAATTACATTAAAATAACAGTGCTTTATACACAGTCAAATGCTTCGATTGAGCGCCGGTTTTGTATTATTAGGGCGTGTGGCGCTTATTTGGGGCCTTTGCTTTTTCATATTTTTGCTGTTTTCTGCTGTGTTTATTTCATGGAGGTGCCTCATTGAGTGCGGCGCTTTTTCGAGTAAACACGATGCGTAATTATGTAAATTTGAAAGCAATAGTCTATCCGCCTCTAGTTCAATGACTGTGAGAGACCAAACCCAGAGTAATCCCATCTGGCCAATCAAAGCAAACTGACGCAAATAACCCAACGACCCAAGCAGAACTGATAGAAATAAAACCTAGCACGGGAAATTTGCAACAGGTGCCAAGCGAGGGAAAATGTGTAGCCAACGCCAAGCGCGAAAACATGCAACCAGCGCCAAACGCGGGAAAATGTCCCGCCAGCACCAAGCGCGGGAAAACATGTAACCAGTGCCAGACGCGAGAGAACATGCACCTAGCGCCAAGCGCGGGAAAACATGCCAAGCGCGGGAGAACATTTACCAGTGTCAAGCGCGGGAAAACATGCACCCAGCGCCAAGTGCGGGAAAACGTGCAGCCAGCGGAAGGCGCGGGAAAGGAAAGTCACAGAATGTATCGTTGTTGTTCCTGATTGGTTAAGAAAATTTGCGTGCTTTTTCTGATTAAATAGAGCAAGTTGCAAATAATTTTCTTTCACTAATTCCAGAGTTCTCCAAATGGAATAAAGAAGAAAGCCGACCTGCAATCTCTTTCGAAAGTCAACTTCAATACCTCAGTGCTTTAATAGCTTTTGACGGTTTACTACGACTGAAATATATTTGTTAGATGAACATTCCTGGCTGCTGGTAAAGTTATTGACCTGCTGCAAATTGCAACAAACTATTTCTCTGTATATGTTTCTTCTGTACTAGTTAAATGATCAAGCATGCATTTATATTACTGATGAGCAAACCCTTTCCTTCAAGTTGAGAAAATCTCGAGGTGATTGATGCCTGTATAAATTCGCCACCCCCATAACTTCGTGGAAGAATGGGCACTAACGCAACTTTCTACCTTTATAAGTCTAGGAAAGTTAACATAACCTGACATAGTTAATGATTAATCGTGATTTTAAGGTAAATCTCAACTATAAAAACTGGTTACCTCTGCGAGGTCTCGGAACAGATTGTCACATCAAATCACAGTTTCCATACAGAGTGTGCGAGGCTGAAAAAGTGTCTAGCTCAGCGCTGAGAGAGAATTTACGCAAGCGTTACAAAAAATTATCCGGAGAATAACTGCAAGGGGAAGGAAAAGTGCCAAGGAGTTAGGGTTGTTCAAGAGCAGCCCTATGTCGAAAAAATAATGAAGCACAGCATTTACTAGATCTGTTTCTGTCAGGACTCGCATATATTGTTTCTACAGAATGCGTTTTTACAGTAAAATCTTCGGGCTTTTAACATGGAAAAGTTCTTAGCAACGTTTTGAGCTTTAGCCGCGGCTTTCCTCGCCCATAATTGTTCTATTCTGTTCTGTTACTGGTTCGCTACATCTATTGATGTATTTTTAAACTTGAAATAAATCAACTCGCGTTTGCTTTAGTAGTCTGTTATTATCATAATCAAATGCATTCATTTATTGGGCCTTGTTACTAATAAGTAGTATTAGTTTATTATATGCTCCCTATCTAATCTTGGCTGCGCTCGTGTGCAAAGTAAAATCAAGACTCCATGTTTTTTTTTTACGGGAGCTATTGTTAAAGCCGGTTACTCAGTTAGCCCTCTGCGTTGACTACAAAGAGCCTCATGACCCGTGAAACGATGACACCTGAGGACTGCCCTTTAGCAATCAAAGTAACGGAATTCGTCTTGTGCACGTTCTCTGGTCGCGTGGCTTTAGCACGAACGAACACCAAGGTGCAACGGTCTTTCGCAACATGTTTGGGTCGCTGTGAACTGGCACTTTGGTGCACGATGAAATTCAAACTGTCCTTCTTTACGACGATCTCAAACAGTTCACTGTCACCGAAGTTGCAGATTTGAAAATGAAGGTACGTGGTCACATTCAAGGGAAGAGTGAAATCATTGCTGGCGTGTTTGGCTCTGAGAACTGCAGTGGTTGGTTTTATCTCACGATGGGACAGCCTCTCAAATGTATGCCCCTTTTCAGTGGTTCCAGTGAGTTTGAGTCTGAAGGGAGTGGTGGGTGGGATGAAACTTGTTTCGTAATGTGTGCTACCATGTGACTGTATTTTTAATTCCCGGATCACAGCACCCGATTTGGTCACGATCCGTAGGCGAAGAGAATCAGTGTTGACTTTTCCTTCCTCAGCCAGCAATTTTAACACCATCTTGTTTAATTTTCCTGGCAGAAAGAAAAGGAGTGTTAAACCACCTATTGAGAGCAATATATACCGGATTTAAAAAAACGCAAGGCCGCACCGGAAACAAAAAATTAAAGGGGATCGGCATCCTAGACTCCAGTCGGAAGAAACAACTAGGTTCTTCCCTAGGTAAGATGCTTCGCCAGCAACCGGACGACCCCAGCATTTATAAATACCCATTTACACTCCAACATGGAGAAATTATTTTAGATTAAAGGGTTTAGCTCGAGAATTCAGTGCAGGGGATCTGGTGTGGGTTCAAACCCGGACCACCCCGATGCGGAGTCCAGCACGCTCAAGGATAGAATTCTAGACCCCTATAAGCTGAAGGAGTGAAGCTGGACTACTCGGACCCCCATGACTGTAAATAAACTGCGATAAAAAACGATGGCCGCGTGATTTCTTTTTGCGTCTCGCATGACGGGCTAAGCGAATTACAGGAGGCAGGGGGGAGGAGGGGTAGGGGGTATTGACTGATAACCGATAACTAAGATTCCACTTTCTCCACCCAGACCCTATCAGAAGCCCAAAGAAAGGCGCCTGATCTGAGGTGTTTACAGTTTCCAATGACAACCCATTCTGCTGGCTGAAACAGTTGCATGCTTTGAAACAGTAATAGGTCTCGTGTATATCAAGAACATTTGGCAAATTGGGATAGTAATGTACGATGTCTCAGAGTGAGGCCCGAGCTAAAAACATTGGGAATCAAAGAAGTTTGTTTAATTAACAGGGTTAAACCAACTTTGTTACGAAAAAATATACGTAGTACAAACCAGTAATTGGATTTGCAAAAGACGCTACAGCTTTCCTGCGACCACGCCCGAGCGGAATCATGAAATAGTGTTTGAAGTCGATGTTGGTGTTGCTGCTTGACTTAACAAAATACTCATGCCCCCCTGTAGTGTCGTCTGATATCTCCAGAGTCCAGTTACCCAGCGCAGGTTTTGTGATCTGGTAGACAGAGACCTGGGTAAGAACGATTTTCTCAGCCGTAACTGTGGCATCTGTTGGATCCTTCAAAATTATTCCATGCCCTACAGTGAAATTAATGAAATTAATAAATTAATAAAAGATTAAGAAAAGTATTAATTTTTTGAATGCTCAGAATCTCTCCGTGGAAGGTAACTTAGAAGAAACGTAAGGCTGAAAACCTAAAATTGGTGTCCCATACTGAAAGTGAGCTAAAGTGAAGTGCTGTACCTCTACCCCCTGGGAGTCTAAAGTTGACAGTTAATAGAATAAACTTATTAAACATCATTCCCGCCAACTTTGACGTATGCTTTATCTGTTTCCAGTATTTGTTTATAGGTATTTCTTTATTTACCATAGGTTTTCCGCAGAATTTTGCATGAAGTATTCGTTGTTGCGTTCTTGGGAGATCTGTAACTTAGTAAACAGGCATTAGATCGCCTTAAGTAGGTTGGAACCCCTGGACGTTAAAAATTCGTCACGAACGAATGGCGTGTTTTCGTCGCTGTTTTAGGAGAAAAAGTACTTCAAAATAATCAATCTCTTCGAACGCTTCCCTTTGCATCAACGAATGTGCTCAACAAACGGTTAAAGCTCGAGGTCGCAGATTCAAGTCTACCACCATAAATTCACCAATCGCAGACTTTCTACGCAGTGGGGCCTGAGAACTGCTAACAAACAGATAACCCGAAGCCGAGATATCAGGACAGAAATAGGAGGCTGCATTATGCGGGCAGCAATAAATATTACAACGATGTTATAAGACCATGTATTTCAGTTACCTGCAAGATTTAGTGAAAACCGCTAGCTGGTTCCCAGCATAACTATAACTATAATTAATCGAATTAGCTTGAAAGATTGCTAACTACTTGAAGAAAGCGGTATGTAATGTTGCTATTTTAGTTATTAGTATAAATCATGTATAAGTAAGGACTGTTAGTAGTGGAAGTTGTTGTATTGTTTTATGGCGTATTACCATATCCTTGTAATGTAAGAATAGCATGGTAAACAGTGTAAGTAGTAGAGTCAAGAGAATATGTCTTGGTAGAGTAAAATAGTGTATTGCATGGCATTTTATTGTATTGTACTTCAAGTAGAGTTAGTATTGTGTCGTATTATTAGTAGAGAGAGTACGTTGTAAGTAATTTTGTATTTCGCAATTAAAAAAACAACAACAACGACAACAAAAACAAAAACAAAAACAAAAA
>Ga0126339_10000935_pt1 | contig 18351 bp, 9 predicted proteins | sample OrbTmetagenome_2_FD_92532 | JGI IMG/M metagenome (GOLD analysis project Ga0126339, IMG submission 92532) | Coral microbial communities from Petempiche,Puerto Morelos, Mexico - Orbicella T R C metagenome | ecosystem: Host-associated > Invertebrates > Cnidaria > Coral | place: Petempiche,Puerto...
CTAGCAGTAAGCAGTCGAAACGTCGCGATCTACATCTCAAGTGACTACATCGTGAGACAAACGATAATACACTTTATTATTGCATCTACCACGATGAATAACAACAACCTTTTCCTCGACATGAGACGTAGAGTTACGCGATGCGATCACAGTCAATAATTAAGCTATTAAATGGTAGAGATTTGAAATGAAATCGTTATACAATCCAACATCGCAATGAAACATTAATCTAATCTTAAATAAAATATCCTTTAAAGACCCTTTTAAAGATGATTAACATTGTAAGATCAACTCACGTGATCAAACAATTAACACATCAACAAAAACTTAAGACAAAAGGACCGTTAAACTTACTGATCGTTTACATATTTCGTAACATATTTCAAAAGGCTAAATTATATGTAACGGTTCCCTTGTTTTCTAATATGTATTTCTTTTTTTTCTCTAGCTTCCAATGAAGGTTCGTTCAGCAGAGAGAACACCACTTGTAGACATCTTCTTCTTTGCACTGTCGCACTGTTCTGCTTGCGATTAATTAAGCGTTCTGAGACGCCTGACTGGGTGCAGGCTGAATATATCTGACGCCACGCCATATTTTCATCAGTGTTATAAAATGCTTGCTCAAGATGTTTGCATTGTTCTCTCAATGAAGACTGATGGATTTACATAACCAAAAATAGAACTTCGCCCGCTGTAATGTAGCTTTATGCAAGATTATCAACCCGAGATTATCAACTGGATAGAGAGAACACAGGGAACAAATGTTATGTAAGCCAGGAGAAGCGACAGAAAAACCGACGGAAAAACACGACTCATTGAAATTATTAAACAAACCAAAGAGTTGAATAATAGACGCAATAACGGAGACTGCGGGGTCACTTAATTTTGTAAAGGACAACGCTAAATCGCTTTTTTATAGAGCTCATTTATACTGGATAAAGTACACAAAGCAGACTAGCCGGTGTCACTTAATACAACTTGCTAATTGATTAGGGTTGCCAAGAAATCTGGCGACAGTTATACAATATCGCATTTTTTTTCACGAGTATTTTTAGTACAAATTTTATGTTCGCTTACCGTCCTTACCATCGCATTCGAAACCTTGAAATGGAAGTTACGAATTTACCGGAACAGGTAAATCATATGGAAATTAAACATGACGAAGCGAAACTTAATAAACTGCTATCTTGGTGGTCTTTTCAGTCATTATCTGTAACCTCTGCCCTATCTGTTAATGATATTGTTTTTCTTCGAAAGCGATGCAACGTAATAAGGCAACTAAGCAGATTTTGATCCTTTGTTTGAAGATGTAAAAATTATTTCAAATTACTAGTCACAATGTGCAAACTATGGAAAAGGGTATAATAGAATAAAAAAATATAGCGAAGAGCCACAGCACCAGCCACAGCAAGAAAGAAGACGCGAAATCAAAAAGCTTTACAAGAGATTGGCATGGATGAAGTTGATGAGTGTTTTACCCGGCTTTTAGCATCAAAGATGTTGATCTTGTTGCCAAAGAAACAGAACTTGGTCTATGAGATTGCAAAATAAACAAAAAAAAAGATCTCTTCCTCAAAATAGACGAAATTCGTTTCCTCCTTGTAAAATAGAGATTAGTATATTCAAAGCCATTGAACCATCGAATTTTGTACAAGAGAAAATCATAATACCAAAGACCTTCTCACCGATATCAATTCAATCAGGAACACTAAATGGTGAAACTACAACCTTTTTCAATATTTTGAAGAGACTTTACCTCTGAAATGAAATGTAATCTAGCAGAATTCCAGCCAAATGCAAAAAAATATGAAATGATAGAATAGGCAATGAGTTCTCCACACGAGGCAACGTTGGGATAGCTACAAAAAATAAGGTTGAAATTGGCTAAACTTTAAATGAGAAAGAATTTCAAGTCTTGACACAGGACACAGTGTTTTAAATTAGTATTAACTGTTACCGAATATAGAAAATACTTGAGTCGTTGACGTCAAACACCATGCAGCGTAATGAAACAAGCGGGAAAATCGAGCCACGTGGTTGCGTTCTTTTCTTCCGCGCGAAAGGAAATAATAATTCTCCTATTACCTATTTACTCTTATACATTTATTTGTTTTTGGTAAAATGCAGGGATTGTTCAGAATCTAAGCTAGTCTAGATAATATTTAATATCAGATTAAATGATATTTCGTGGTACCAGACATAATTTAAAAAAAATCCAAGATTGGCTTAAGCGGTACTTGGATGAAAAGTTTGATGGTGTTTGTGAGATTGTCATCGTAACGTAAATATCCGTGACTCAGCGTTTGGAGGTAACGTTCTGTGGTCATAAGGAACATTGTTATCTACATAAAATCGATTAACTTGATCAACCATTGATGCGTCGTGAAATCTCGTTGAAGCAGCCGCCCGTTGCCAGCAAGAATCACGCTTTTTAGGCTTGACAATCCGTAAATTTGTATTTCCTAAACAGCACCAATACAAAATGACCTGTTCACTAGACATCTCGGAAGGAATAACCTTGATATTACAAAGAAACGACCAATAGCTTTACTCTGCCCCCCATTTCAAATTTACTTTAGAAGTATGCCAGTCTACTTAATATTTAAATTACATGTTGTTTGTAACAAATATAGTTGAGTGTCAGTAAATGGCGCCTCACAAATATCACGTTCAATTAAGCTTAGATGTCGCCAACCATAGATTGCTCGTTTTGAAAGTACAGGCCCAGCACGAAACTCCAAAAGACCGAAACAGCATTTGCACGCGATGCTTCGTGATCTAATCTTTTCGTGATTCTTGTAAGTTGTTGCGAAGCATGGTCGCTCAAGGAAAACAGTCATTTTATTTGAACTTCCTGAACTACTAATTGTTCTAAGGTACTGTTTGTTTAATACCTCTTAATACAATATAAGACCAGAACGCTTGACTAAATCCTTTAACTGAATAGATTGTATTGACGCCTACCTGCGTCATCAAGCTGAATATATGGCCTTTAAAAGGAGCTGCACATGATACCAACGGTTATTCTCATATCATACTGTCTTCTGCTTTCGAATCCAAGCTCTGTAATCTTCTGTGCCAAGGATCCGTAAGGACGATGGAAACATTTGCGTTTACAGGTAGCCTGTTTGTTATCTGTCTTGTACGTCCCTTCTTTTATCAAAACGTTTTGTTGAGTGTAGTGTTGTGTTCTCTCGCGTGAATGATTCGTTTTGGCCACGTTTTCCGGATAAATAAACAAGTTGAAGACTGTTGCAATTCTTTTGCACGTGTACTAGAGAAATTGTTTCTTCGCCAGTTTTAACACTAACACGAAAGAATGATATCCTCAAGAGAATTTCTGGTTTAAAGATATATAATTTGGCCAAAATGTAGCAAGTGATACGTTAATAAGAAGCAACGTACTCAGCTGATATGGTTTGTTCCCTTCCAATTAAGGCCAAGGAAAGGTAAATCAGCTTGGTGGAGTTTTCATAAACGGCAGGCCTCTTCCGAAGCTACTGCGATGGAAGATAATTGAATTGGCACAGATGGGCGTGAGGCCATGTGACATCAGCCGTCAGCTCCGAGTTTCCCATGGCTGTGTTAGCAAAATTCTCTGCCGATACCAAGAGACCGGCACTGTTGATCCAGGGATAGTCGGTTTGAACAAGCCCCGAGACGTCACTCCAGAAATTGAAGAGAAAATTGACCATTACCGTAAAGAAAATGGAGGGATTTTTTCCTGGGAGGTTCGTGATCGCCTTTTGAGAGAAAATGTGTGCAGCAAGAGTACCGTGCCATCACTTTGCGCCATCAGCCAAATATTGAAGTCTAAGATTGTGCAAGAAAGTGCAGGAAGAGAAGATGCTTTTATGAAGAAGTGCGATGCTGCTAAGTGGCGAAAGAAGTCCAGTGAAGAGAATTATAAGGAAGGCGATGACGAGGAAGAATCTTATTCCAGTCCAACTATCGTGAAGGAAGAAGATGATCCCCCAAGTCCAACAAATAAAGACGATAGGGAGTCATACTCACCAGGTAATATAACATGTCAACTTCTCAATACTTTTATGGGCTCATGCGCATATCAAAAATTTACGTATTGGTGCAATATGGTATGTTACAGAATACATGTTACATGTTGAACATACGCGATATGTAATCTGGACTCTTAAAGTGTAATTACTGTGTATTACGCTTGTCTTTATGGTGGAGTAAGGTAAGCTAAAGGTATGAGCAACATTTCCAATCTCCCCAGCTGTTAAAATAAGAATTTACAAACATCACAATCTACTTATATTATTTCAGTTTTTCCCGTAAAATCAGTTTCATTGAAATCCACATGGAACCATCTTTTAACAGTTGTGAAAATCTATTTACGAAATGTGTTGAATGATTAAATTGCGGAGCTCACCGATGTATAACAAAGCTCTATGTAATTCAAAGTTTATTTTCCGATGAAATAAATATCCAAACCATTAATTGTTATTTGTTGCCGTCATGCCCGCGACCGCACCAAACAGCCTTCATTGTGATATTACTCAGTAATTTTCCATCCAGTTTTTTGTGACGTTCCAACTGAATTTTCAGTCACGTGAAACTTGATCAGCTTTTAAACCGTCATGTCTCAACGCCTGACTGGATTTAAAATGTTGTCTTGTCATAGTTTTTTTGTTTTGATACAAAGAGAATTTTAATTATCAGAAACAAGTGTGCAGGAAAAGGGAAGTGGGTTTACCCGAGCTCAATTGACGTCATCAACTTAGAGCTATTAGAAAACGCAGGAACGCTTTTGAGGGGTGTCACGCGATTTTGTTGTGATGGGAAACTTTGGCCTCTTTTCTTAACTTTCATTATTTTTGTTATTGATTGCAACTTATTTTTATCTTAGCCGTAACGTAAAACATACATAGAATAATTGAATTGAGAATAGTTAACTGGTTTTCGGCAGGTGGGCTGGATGTACCCTGAGGGGGGTAATAATTCACGTTTTTATTCATATACTGTCCGGTGTCATGCAAACTAACTCGTAAAACACGAGCTTCATATGCGATAATTCTTATAGTTCTCCGTGTCCTTTTTCTTTAAGATGCAGAGTTCAAGACCTTGAGTACCTTTTCCCCAAGTTACACGTACAGTAGCTTGGACAATGACTTCTTCATCGCCCGCAAACAGCGTCGTAGTCGCACCAAGTTTACGCATGAGCAAGTTAAGGCTCTAGAGAAGGCCTTTCAGAAAACTCAATATCCTGATGTCTACACCAGAGAGGAACTGGCCCATAGATTGTCACTAACAGAAGCTCGTGTGCAGGTATGTATTAGGAACATACCATAAAAAAAAAAAATGGCCTCAGAAGTGGTGCAACTTATATCCTGGGGGTCTGACACGCTGAGCCCACAGCAACCACTAGAGACCAGTCTCTCAAGTTAAGGCGCTGACAATTATCAACAAATACCCTGAGATGTGTGCAACCTTAAAGTATGTCAGCATACTACAATTTGATAAGGAAAAGTTTGAGGGGGAACGGGTATCCCTGCCTACCGAGAATTTACGTAGTTTGAAATGTCAGACATCTTCTTTTCCTATTCCAAGAGAGGAGTAGGCGGAGAGGGGATTGGGGCGATAAGTCGTCTGACACATCAGACTAGATCTTGCGGTATTTTTATTACACTTCCAGTTATATCTGCACATGTTATCTCCAAAGGAGGAAAAGGGACCCGGAAGGCTTATTTTCAGTCAGTGTGAAAAAACAAATGAACTAGTAATCAAAAACCTTACCATCTTCCCTCAATTTAGTCATCCCTTTCCTTCCCTTCAGATGATCGGGAAAAATAATAAGCTCTTTCCTTCTTAAGCTTCTCCAGCGCCGCTGAGATGTTAGCTTCCAGTGCATCACGTTCTGTCTGTAGTGTGGTTACAATCCGGTTATCTCGCAAGGCCGATTGATGGAAAATGGGCGGGCATGAAGACAACACTACAACTTGGACTTAATTAAAGACAGTTGTAAGCGTTTTCAGTCTTCTGAACAAAGAAATTTATTGTTCTCCTTATTGCCTTCTAAGGTGTGGTTCTCTAACCGAAGGGCTCGCTTAAGGAAGAGGGAAACCCAACAGGAGAAGAGGCAAGCCTCCGCAGCATGTTCATGTCAGCAGCCCGTGCAGTCGATGAGCTATGTACCCTATGTGGTTGTGAATGATGCCATCTACCCTCTTCCGGTTTATTGAGCCATTTTTAGATGGCATATGGAAGTAGAGCCCCGTGATCAAGAACTGCAGTAGCAACACGCGAATCTTTTCTGAGTGGTTTGGTCGTCACGTGTAAAGAGTATTAATCACACGAAATAGGTTACTGAGATACTACCATGCTTAGTTTACCGAAGAACAATTGCGACTGGTGTATACTTTAAATCGTATACCCATATGCTTAGGACGGTTGAGAAAATTTCTTCTTACACTCATTAATAATTAATTAAGTTTAAACAAAGGAAATTATGACCGTGACAGTGTTTGAATATCTGATCTAAATTAGTATAGATTTTTACGATTTTATTTCGCCATTTTCTCCTTAGTTTTAGTTTCGATTGAGAAGATATATCAAACACTCAAGACAGTGTTTGACCAAATTTCCAAACAGCTCGAAGTTCGTCAAAAATTCTCTGCTACCCGTCGAATTTTCAACTCTCTTCTCGGTGTTTGGAAATGAGGTCAAACGCGGTCTTTCGTGTTTGATATATTACTTCAAGCTTTAGCTAGTTTATCTTTAAACTTGCTCCCAATCTGAAAAACTTGCCAGGCTGGTGTAATTTTTGTAATGTATATGTTTATGGCTGAATTTATGAAAACGGTGTTAAAGAAAAGTGCGTTCTTTTGCACTAGATGAAGTATACACTTTGATTTCACGACTCCTAAAGGCCTAAAAATAAACAAAAAAATGTGGACGAGTGCAAGAAGAAATATAAGAGAATGGAGGAAAAAAAACAAGACTGACATTCCTTTGTATTCTTATGTCGTCTACTTTGGAGTCTTTGGCGAGAAAAAAACGTTTACACCAGGGTGAATTTTGTTTCACTGTTTTCATATATATAATATAGAAATTATATTGCATAGAATAGTCAAAATGTGACAATTTATGTTAAAAAATCATAAAAATAACTAATGAAAAATCAGAGTAACATATGTAATTATTATTTGAATCAAAGCCTATTTAAATAGATTTTTATACTTAAAAGGTACCTTGGTGCTCAACAGACTTGCAATCTAAAACTTGTAGTTTCTCTTTGTCATACGTTCTTGTACTTATTTTGTGTTTGGCATGTAACTGATTTGCGTTTCATTACCTTTTGGAGATTTTTTCTACAACAGAGATACCATTTGATATGAGAGGTATCATTGTAAATAATGTCAGTCCAGTCAGTAACTTTAACAATTTTAGACAATGCTCAAACATCCTTATGTTTAATTAAAAAACGCATTACAAGGCTTAAAACTTAGAAGCAAAAAGATCTACCTTATCAGGTCCTCTCGAGAGTTTTAAAAAGTCGAAAACGTTGCTTTTATTCCTAATATAACGGAAATCTTCATACTTACTTCAAGTAATGCCCGTTCTCCTATTGGCGCATTCAACATATTCACATTTATTTATTTCAGCAAGAACGCTTTCTGGTGACGTAACCATGTAAATTTTAATGAGTAATTAAAGTAATACTGATTTAGTGTTGAGCAAATGGTGTCGTTGGTTATATTCTCTTTGACTGGGAAATGTCTGCAACCTTTCAGTGATATTCTTTCACTGTAATTCAACGTCAGTTTAAAAGCCGAACCTTGAATGAAGTCGATCAGTATCGTGTTTCGAACAACGGATGGAAAATTTCGACGAACTAAAAACGGCTCTCACTTCCTATGCTTAGTCGCGACCCTTACGTGTGTAAAACCACAGCGGAAAAGGCTCTTCATACTTCGCAATATTGCATTGTTTTCGTTTTCAGAGAGGGAAAAAGAAAATATATCCAAGCCAAGCCAAGTCTAGGTCTCCAATGATAATTTATTATCAAGAAACAGGATAAAGGAATTTTTGTTTGTGAATCTTGCAGTGTGAAACCCTAACGGTTATCTTAAACTGAGAACGAAGGCATCTTTGTATCCGATTTACTACATTGCTGTTTGGTTTTGGAAATTTTGCTGTTTATTACAACGCTTCCGATTAACTTCAATAACGAATATTGAATATGCAAGTAGCTTTTAGTTGTACATATTGAAACATGTTTCTATAAGCGACGCAGTATCAAAGACATCTTATCTGGATTGACTCCCGTTAACTTTGTAGCTCAGTAGCCATTCAGCCGCGGAAAAAATCGACAAAAAATCTTTTAACGGGATTGAAGAAGTTCAGGCTCACAGGCTCACCAAAATGTTGATTTCGTTTGTAATTTTGTTAATTTTGTTTATTCAAACTGTGTTCAATTTTGTATGCACCGCGAGCCTAGGTAACGTGTAAACACACTACCACAAAGAGATTTTACGCTCTACGTAGTTTCCTGTTGCAAAACAAAGAACCGTTCAACCTCGACTGAGCATCGATGAACATTTTACTTAAATTTATTGTCACAGAAAAGCAACATTTCGTCGTTTATTCTGTGTCCTGTGCCACCATCATATGCTGTATTCAATAATAATACTTTGATATTGATTGGAACTGCTGTTTAGCGCAATTTGCGTGTTTCAAATAAATTAGAGTTACATTGCCGGAGGCAAGTCTGAACAAATCAAGCTTGTAATAAACAAGTTAAAGCTGAGTCAGTGATGGTATATTTGTTTAGGAACTGCCTTGTTTTGAAGTCTGTACAACTATTATTTACGTTTTAGTGTTCATTAACCTGATAATAGTTTGAGTGCGAGACATTTTATAAGGGAATGGTATCAATGACTGAGTGATGACTCTATGCACGTTTCAAGTGACGTTCTGGAATTTTATAAACATCTTAATCAAAACCGTAACGCGCCAAATCTATTGACACAAATCAAGTTATCCATAGGGCCATTGTGGAGTCTGCTATTGTTCCCAAGAAGAGCGGCCATTGCTTTTTTTAAGTGCTTCTCTTTCGCTTCTTTGATCTTCATTCAGTATGACGAACTGCTATGACGCAAACGATACTGGCGAGCGATTTTCGTTCAATATAGCAATCATAACAACGTTGAGAATAGGAAATGCCTAGAGACAGCACATGCCAACGATTTCTTAGCGAAAAATTCTAGTAAGGTGGTTTGTAAGAATCGTGAAACTTACAACGCGTAGAGGCCAAGTTCAGTCATTTCAGGTCAATCTGGAACGACATCTGGCTCATTATTTTAGTTGCAGCTGGCATAACTACGAGTATATTCCCTTAGGAAAGTTTTAGTATCGTAGAGATCATCGTTATTTTACTACTACAAGCTGTATAGTGTAATGAACCATAAACATGGGTTTTACAGTTATATATCCTGCGATAAGGTCGACGTTTGCGAACTTAACTCTTTACAATGTCACTTGCAGATGTACTTTAATTTGTTGAAACTAGTGTGGCCAGCGGTATAGCTTTGCAAAGTAATTTCAAATTTAATTGTTAACCTTCTTGCCTGATGCAGCCACTGGGCTTTGGTCACTCTTAATAAAATTATTCATCCATCGATTTGATCTCTATGATTTTATCTTAATCACGTTCAGTGCAGTTTAGTCTTCAGAAAGAACTTGGATATTCAATTCAACCGGCGTCGGTTATCCTAACCCAGGTAGCATATTGTTTGTCCTTAAATCGTAGCGGCAAGCTGGCGGCTAGTTTGAGGCTGATATTTGATGAGAGTATTTAATCGTGCTATTTCAGGAAGATTTCTATTAATTTGTGAACGAATTTAGTACAGGGATTAATAACATTACCCACTCCGATAAGCCAACACACAAGTGAACATTTCACATGAATTGTATTATATTAAAAACAGTTCAAGAAAATTCGCTTACGAATACTTACGGCCCAATGAATTATCGTCCTGAAACTTTCTTACCTTAGCTAACTTGGACTAATTATCAGTTGACTCTAACGATTTTAAAACATTTTACATTCCCTGTTGTATAATTTCTAAATTACTGTTTCACTCTTACTTAGCAGCGAAAGCGTACGTGCTTGTGTTAGTCTGTGCCCAGCCTTCTCAGGGCGAGGCAACCACTATCAGAACATGTAAAACATAGTCATAATGAACTGTTTTTAAATTTAGCTATCGAGTTAAATATAACACACATTCGCTGGACAAATATTGCCAGCCAGTTGTTGATAGAATAAATCTTTTGGTTGAAAAATATATCATGAAAATTTCTCTCTCCATGTTTGCTTTAGACAAACAATTGGATCTAAATCAATATGATTTTGTGAATCGTAAAGCTACACACACTTCGAACCGTTTCGCCTCACTCTTAGCCAGGCTAATGCGAAAACTATTATACAAGTTCTGACGGAGTTGCTGACTGTTCGTTTTGCATAGTGTTAGTAAGGAGAGCTTGATCACTGAACAATTAATGAAGACAGAGTCTTTTGGCGATTAGAAATGCATATCTTACCCAGTAACTGAGTGAATTTATAAGATAACTTGGATTCGAAGTTAAAAACAGACACCTTTCAATTAAATGAAGTCTCGCTCTGAGTCATCTGCTAAAATGAACATCACGGGAAGGTTATCTAGGGATATGTGGCAGAAACCTAAACTAAAATTTGCCAATGATTAAAGGCAATCTTTGCACAAAATGTTTTGAGACATTACTAAAATTATATTGCGTAAAACTAATTGACGAACAGCTATGGATTTTTTGGCATCGAGATGAGTCGCGTGTACTGCAAAGAGTGTTTAAATGTTTGAGTACTAAAAGATAGAATTAAAAGAACTTTCCTAACAGTATAATTATTATTATTTCTTGTATGTTTCTATTATTTCACTTGGCTTAGTATCTATACTCCGAAATTGTATAAAAGAATTAAAAAAAAAATTAACCTTCACTTGATCCTGCCTTGGGTGGCTGAAGTGGATGCTCTTTTTATAATCTATCTAAATGTTATGTAATAAACTTGTAAACTTGTCATATTCCCCCCATGTCTGCTTCATGGTTAGTTTTCTCAAATAATTTAATGCAAACCTACATTTCTGGAGGTAATCCTCAGCGTGCTTCTTGAACCTATCGTAAACGGCAAGTTCACTTTTTGAAACACTCGTGAAAGTTTCCACATGAAAATGTGAATGAGAAGTCTTTTTACATTTCCTGACAAGTCTGCTTACTGCAATTTTTTAACACTATTGAAATCTATACAATTAATCATAACTACAAATAAAAATCGCTTTATAAAACCTTATTATGATATATGTATAATATAAATATTTTTCGCTCCAAGGAAGTCAGTAATATGGCACAACATATGCAGCACCATTTGGGAAAAAAATTCGAGTAAAACTTGCTGTAGGTGTAGTTAATGCTGTATAACTATGGACTGCTTTGGACAACTCCCTTGTCTGATTTGTTTCGGTGTAATATTCTTCTTTTCTGAGGCGAGCTCTGCGGTTTGAAAACCAAACCTGAAGTGAAAATGGAACATATGGCATAAGTAATCATTAAAATGAAGTCTTAGAATTTATGTACTGTAAGAATTAAAAAAAAGCAAAACAACAAAGTCGTATTTGAAAATACCATACTGAAATATTACGATGCAATTTCCGACTCCTTTTTTCTTTTCAAAAAACTCTGAAACTAAGTGTTTTATATATTAATTGTCATATGTTGTGGCATTTCTCATTGTACGAATTCACAACTTGCAAACAGCGTTTTTAGTTTCCCTGTGCAGGGTTCAAAATTCATAAGCGTACTGCATTACTTTCAGAATATACGCGGGAGGTTTGCAAAGATAAATCTTTATTACGCCATTGTAGAATCACAGTTTAAAGAAATTATGTTTTGCTGATAAATAACTGTCCCGACTGTTTCACTGTTTTGTAATCGGCGATATTTGCAAAAAGTATACATATGCATATTTACATAAAAACATATATGATATATTTATAAATATATTGACTGACGATGACGTGCAAAATGTTTAAAGTAAATTCTTTTTAGTGGTTACCATAACCCTAAAAGCTATTACAGAATAATGTTTTGTGTTTGCTTTCAGTTGAGAAACATACTTTCATGTACAAAGCTTACGTTATGGCATTGCATTTGCTGGGTCAAAAACGCTTCGTTTACTGTTTACAAAGTTTGTGCGCTGCTTTCCATTTATGAATTTACCTGTACTCTTGCCTCAGACAAGTCCAATCGTTGCGCCAGTTCCTCTCGGGTGTAGACATCCGGGTAATGTGTTTTAGCAAAAGCTTTCTCCAACTCTTCTACCTGATTCATAGAAAACTTTGTGCGACCACGTCTCGGCTTTCGACTAAAAAATAACTCTTGGTTGCATCTTCCTGAGAAAAGTGCTTGTTTTCCTCTCGTGGTAAATTCTAGAACAGAAAACAGAGGATTCAATGTTGGTAAACAATCGTTCCTATATTGTGGCAGCCGGTCTGAAATCTTTCGGAAGGAGCCGGACGGTGAAAAGTGGGGGTTGATATATTTTACGACTTCCTTTTGTTGATGTATTATAACAGACCGCCCAAACTATTTCTGTCGAGGATATATTGCTTTCTAACGTTCCCACTGCAGGCACGTGCAACCCATGTTATGCTCTGGTTGTTTTGTACTAACAACTCCCGTGAGCAGTTTATAGAACATGACTTGTCAATCAGATATGAAACAATACTGCTAATAAGAAAACGCCTTTGAAATGTTGCAAATCAACAAGTGATATTACTGATTTGACAACGACAGATGGTAAATTTATCTCTCTTTAATTACCAGATACTAGAAATGCAATATCGTGCCCAGCTTAAAGGACGAGTACCACTCAACTGAAAACTACGGTACTCATAAGGGGATCCTGGCTTAACTATTACAAAATAAAAAATGTAATATAGGTTAAATTGAAGTACCTGGTGCATCATCTTGACTCTCCACTTCATCCTCTTCTTCTTTTCTTTCTTCTTTGCATGATTTTCCCTCCTCCCGCTTTCCCGCCAAATTTAGAATGTTAGATATAGAGAATGGCGCTTCGAATTTTGGAATCTTTATCATCTCTTGTTCCTCCTCGGATTCCGAACATGAGAAGCTTCTTTTCAAGCTTCCTGGAGAACAGTTGGACGATTCAGGATCGCATTTGTCATTCTTGCTTTTTAGTAGCTGGCTTATCGCTTCCATGGATGGTAAATTTGCTTTCACGCATACCCCCTCCAAGAGCAAACGGTCCCGCACTTCCCACGAAAACATATCGGGCTGCTCAGCGACAAACGCTTCTATTCTTTTGGTTATTTCGGGAGTGATTTCGCGGCTTTTTGAAGAAGGGATGGCGCCAGGCTCGATGGAGCCAGTTTCGTAAAATTTGTTAAGGATCTTGCTGACACATCCATGAGAAATGCGTAGCTGTCGGCTAATATCACTTGCTCTTACGCCTAAGCGTGCCAGTTGGATAATTCGGATGCGGAGTGCTTTAGGCAAAGGTTTACCGTTCACAAAAACTCCTCCAAGTTGGTTTACTCGCTCTTGGCCTAAAATACGATAAAAAATATCAGAACCAGTTAAATACAAATAAACTGCATCAAAACCCATTGAAACTACTGGTAATTTTAAAACTTTCTCCCCTTAAGTCTTTAACCCCTTTATTGTTATGTCTGACTCGAAGGGCGCAATCTTCTCTCAACTAGATATTCCTCAGTGATCAAATACGAATTTTAATCGCAAAGGTTTCGTAAAATCAACAATGACTGTGAACAGTTATAATTTCGTTTCCAAGATTTATTTTTGCTAGTATTTCTCTTTTTAATCCCTGCCATTTTATGGAATGTATGGTTTGTAAACAAGAAAACTGTAGCAATTTTAATATGACAGACAAAAGATTTGAATGTTTAACAAGCAAAAGAATCTATCCACGCAACACGTAGGATACTCTCTGACAGAGCGATTATCGATGTATTTCTTCGGTAAAACCCTGAAAAAGTCTGTTAAATCATGAGATAATTTGCCTTCACGTGAGCACTAAGTTGTTTATAGCGAAGCACAGCATAATTGAAAATTTACCTGGAAATAACAGAGCATCCATAGCTGAGAAGAATTTTTCTCTCCGGTATGCAGTGTTGTCTGCTGAAGGAAGTTGCTGATGTGTTCTCCAATGATATTTGTTCATAAATGACCGTTTACCATCGAATAAGAGTGTTATAAAGAATGCATTCCTAACGTAAACAAAGGTGAAGCGTTTGAAATTTGATTATGTCCACCTGACTGCTGATTAAATCTGCAAATTTATTGAATTATTATTGTCTAAGGAGCACTGGACCTCAACGAGGTTTTGCATATTCACGTGATTAATATTCATTTGACGTATGTCACACGTCACTAACTAATTACCGATCAAGCAGCCAGCTGTTGTTTGCCTTATTAGTCGATTTTTTTGAGTTTGTTTTGTTTTGTTGTAGTAACAAGTAGAATTTCTTTGTGTGGAAGAACGAAAAGCGCATTTTTTTACCTTGTTATGGACAAATACTCTAGAAAGAAAATATTCGAACACTTCTAACGGCGGAAAAGTAATTATTAAATACTTTTAGTAAAATGTTTTTGGTTCAAAATATAGTTATTTGTTCTCGTTGGTAACATAAAGAAAGGTACACAAACATATTGATATGGGTCTTACCGTTGAGGTTGGAATTATTTTTGGTCTTCAGCCGAAAATACTCTCAGTAGATGTGTGATCCATATCGACGTCATCGACACTAGTCCAAGTCATTTTCATTTTTTACCGGCCACAAATTCTACTGACAATTTATGCATTGGTTTTGTTTGCAAAGGAATAACTCAGAGGATTTGCTTTGATTACAATAACACAGATGAAAGTGATCCGATCTGTTATTGCATATCCAGTAGTTTGGTTATTTCAATGTTTAAGATAAAAGCAGTAAGAAAGGCAAGCTTTTTGTCGTAAATAAACTCAAATTTGTCAGACGACTGGTATTCCTCTACGAAAGAGTAAGATTAAATGTGACCTTGTCTACCCTTAAAAGCGCAACGTTAGCTTCCAAATATTTCACACTGCCTAGATTTCGTTTGGGATAAGAACGCAACGAAGTCAGAAAGTGTCAGCAAAAATAAGTTTAAAGTCGCTATTTTGCATGTTAAATGTCAGCACCTGGTAGCAAATTGACTTCCCGTCCTACACAACATGAACAACCATCACCAAAACAAAAGTAAAAATAATACAGTTATTATCCGAACCAATTTTCTGTGGTTTCAAACTACGCGACAAAAGACTGAAAAGAAATCAGTAAAACTAGTATCGGTTTTACCAAGGTACAGCATACCACTACATTTTATTTTCAAAAACTTCAAGGAATGCTGGCACATCGAAAATTGATGTAACGCTCTGCTAGTGGTATAACTTTAAGTCGCCCACGCAAAATTATAACAGAAAATTCAAGAAGGTACTTAACTACAATCAGAAGTATTTCAGTTATAAATAATCCGTGTTCAGAAAACTGAGTCAATCACCGTATAACCAAATTTGAGACCGTTAAGACGTCTAACTAATTATTATTTCTGTTATACTTACAACTGAAATACTCAATTCAGTGCCGAGTTGAGCATTTAGCAGGTCCGTTTATATGTGCTGAGAAGATGAGAAAGCCATTTCAACGTGAAAATACTGATACGGCTGACATGAATGGTTATTTTTGCTCAAAGAGATTGAGCGACACTAACGCAACATTCTGCAAATTATGTACTAATTTAGACATCGGATTTAAGCGTAGGTTGAGTCTTACTGTCAATTTAACTTCTTATATTAACTAAATTTTGTGATTCATAGGCAAGAGTTGAGTATAAGAGAAATCGGGAGTAATTCAGTCATCATATTTTAATATGAACATCGAGGCATGTCAATAATATGTTAATAATCGCATGGCTTGTGACCATTTTGTTACTGGCATAATTTTAGAGTTAACAGCGAAGGGAAGGAAAATAGCTCTGCAATAAAACGTCGTACAACATGGGGTCTTCTCGGGGTTAGAAAACAACAACGGGACATGCAGGAATGAAGCGGATATTAGGGAGCTGTTAATAAGAAACAAAGAAAGTTGATTTAGCGCGCCATGAGGTCTAAAGATGTGAATGATAACATTCTTTTGGGCAATTTGTTTGGTTCGACTTTGACTGAATATCCTACTATCAATTTTCAGCATTATGAATGTTATTTTGATAGTTTTTTTTTCGTTTGCACCTGCGTAGGCTGATCAAACAGTCAGCCTCGGCTTGTTGTTGCGGGTTTCTGTCCGTGTCTTTACCTATACTCGTGGTATCTGTAAGGGTGAAGAAAGGTAAGGCCGTTTAATATATTCCTTCTAAAGGTCGTAGTGCAAATAAGTCGATACTCACACTAAAACGTCGACAAGAGCTTAATGAACATCATACATTTTGATAAATCGAAATCTTTTATTTGATCCATGTCGCTGAGGCAGCATGACTCAGTTCATTCAGTTTTCAGTGAACTAGAACGTAAACTCTCGACAAATTATTCAGTTCCGTTTTCTTGGTTTTTTTTATTAGATTGGCTTCAGAAACGTATTTCATACATTCGTGATGTACCATGAAGAAACTAAACCCTGACGGCAGCAAGAATTCCTTTTGTAAAGGCCTAGATCGTTTTCAGTCATCTACGCGTTGTGGTTTGGCTTTGAGTTAGCTGTAGTATCAGTGGTGTAGTATCATTGTTTCTGGCTTTGTTATCGTTGCTGCGATATATTCGGAATTGATTGAACCACGTTACGTTACCTCAGGGAAAAGATCACAAAGTTTTGCTGCAGTCACTTTTTAATTTCTCTGCATTAGTTATCCGGACTACAAGTCTTCAGAACTATTTGTTTCAGTACAGGAATGTTTCACAGTATTCAAATTGTTTTTGGTCTAGTCGTAGTTCATCACCCCTTCAATGCAATAACAAACTTTCAGAAAAAAATGAGGTTCCTTATGCCTTCCTTTGAGCTCTTCCAGTGTTTACACCAAGTGTCTTGTTCGTACGGGATGTCATAAATAAGATGTAAATGATCCCTAATATTTTAAGAGCAGCGTGAAATATTGCTAAGGTCTCCGAGAATGTACTCAGCAATTATGGAAATCCCAGCATTGAACTCGATTAGAAAATTCATTTTTTTGGAACAGTCATGATGTACTGTTCCTTCGCCGGACAGCTTAACATCGGTTGACTAATTTTCAGCACTCAATATTCGCACTGAGTTAGGGATGTTTGCTCCAAAGTAGGGGTATCGAATGGTCCCATTCAGTTTAAAAGTGTTCGCAAATTTGGCCTTTGCTCGAATAGCTCGCAAAAATTAGATGAGTGCTCGCTTGCTCGTGCTCGCAAAAATTCGGAACTGCTCGCATGTTCTGATTCTCGTTAAAATTCTCTGCCTTGTAGCGGAAGCATAATTCGCATCTTGGAAACAAACATTGACGCTGAAAACAATGTTTCCCGTATGCCAAAACTGGGAAACGTCGGAGAAACATGCACGCCGTATTCCCAAAGTCTTCTGATAGATAGATTTTCTGTATTTTTTGCGAAAAGTAGGAAAGCGGTAGAGAAAGGGATCTTTCAAACGAAAAATAGGGATAAGGAACGTTAAGATCGACGCAAAGTTGTAGTAATGGCCTAGCACTGTTATTATGCAGTTCATTTTACTAAATGGCGCTCGCTCATGCATGACCAGGCCTGATGCATGACATGGCGGGTGGAATGCGTGCGCAGTAAGGATGCGCACAAACAGTTAGCGCGTCACCGTCTCCTACCAGAAATGGCTTTCTCTTTTCTTTTAATTTCTTTCATCGACGAACATGATGTTCTGGATTGTTTTGCAATCTTAAATCAACTAAATTCACGTTTATGGGGTATGTCACATGTAATTTCTTAAAACGGTATGCCGTACCGTATAGAGCGTATGCACTCGCGTGTCTAGCAGCCATGCAAATTTATTGGAACAAAAGGAAGTGTTTACATAAGAAAAGAGTTAAGAAGGTACTCCCGCGGGATTGGTTTGGTATAACAACATGGCCGCCGTTTCATTGTTTTGGAACACCAATATGGTTACCATGACGTCATGTGCATACGCTCCATACTGTTTAAAAATACTGTAGTTGTAGTCAGGCATAGTAATAAAATCTTAAAAATTGTTGTCACTGACTTAAAAATCTTAAAAATAGACGTTTCGGCTAAAATACTATAACCTTCTTCAGTGATGA